>ERZ857969.2474-NODE-2474-length-21069-cov-7.220044_pt1 | contig 21069 bp, 19 predicted proteins | sample MGYA00519864_ERZ857969 | MGnify/ENA primary metagenome ERZ857969 (study PRJEB31778, sample SAMEA3449382) | human gut metagenome | biome: human gut; feature: human-associated habitat; material: faeces | place: United Kingdom | collected 2010/2012 ... | reverse complement strand
TCGCACAGGCGGCGGACACCGTCGCCCTCCAGCGGCGCGGTGATGAGCACGGTGTCGCCCTTGCCGGCGTATTCCGCCGCTGTGTGGGCGAAGACCTGCGCTTCCAATCCGGCGGCGCGCTCCCTGGCGGCCAGCAGCTCGGACTGCATCCGCTCCACGGCGGCAAAGGACGCCTCCGGCTTTACCGACAGCGATTGCCCGATCTGGCGGGATTGTTCCCAGCAGGCGGAGAGATGGTCCAGCGCCCGCTGGCCGCACAGCAGCTCCAGCCGCACGCCGTCCCGGAATTTCTGCCAGCCTATGAACTTCACCAGGCCCACCTGGCCGCTGGCGGCCACATGGGTGCCGCAGCAGGCGCACAGGTCCGCGCCGGGAAACTCCGTAAGGCGCACAGGCCCCTCCAGGGCTTTTTTGCTGCGGTAGGGCAGGGCGGCCAGCTCCTCCGGGGAGGGGTACCAGATGTGGATGGGGTGGTTTTCCCAGATGTACCGGTTGGCGCGGCGTTCGATGTCCTGCACCTGCTCCCAGCTGATGTCGGCGTTGTAGTCGATGGTCACGGTATCCGCGCCCAGGTGGAAGCCCACGTTGTCGCAGTGGAAGGCACTGCACAGCATACCGGAGACGATGTGCTCACCGGAGTGCTGCTGCATGTGGTCGAAGCGGCGCGCCCAGTCGATATGGCCGCTGACCTCCGCGCCCACAGGCAGCGCCCGGTCGCACAGGTGGGTGACGATGCCGTCCTTCTCGTGTACGTCCAGCACCCGGGCATCCCCCAGCGTGCCGTGGTCGGCGGGCTGTCCGCCGCCCTCGGGATAGAAGGCGGTGCGGTCCAGCACCACCGCAAAGCCGCCCTTCACAGCCCCGCAGGACTCCACCACGGCGGTGAAGTCCTGCAGAAAGGCGTTTTCGTAGTAGAGCTTGACGGTCTCCATCAGTCGTCCTTCTCTACCTCGCCCACGATGGCGATGTGCAGCTCATCCAGTTGCTTCTGCTCCACAGTGGACGGCGCGCCCATCATGATATCCTGGGCGTTCTTGTTCATGGGGAAGGGGATGATCTCGCGGATGGAGCTTTCGCCGGCCAGCAGCATGACCATGCGGTCCACGCCCGGGGCGATGCCCGCGTGGGGAGGTGCACCGTAGCAGAAGGCGTTGTACATGGCGGGGAACTTCTTTTTCACGTCCTCCTCGCCCAGGCGCACCAGCTCGAAGGCCTTGATCATGATCTCGGGGTCGTGGTTACGGACGGCGCCGGAGGACAGCTCCACGCCGTTGCACACCAGGTCGTACTGGTTGGCGTAGATGTCCAGCGGGTCGATCTCGCCGCGCTCGGCCTTCAGCAGGATATCCATGCCGCCGTTGGGCATGGAGAAGGGGTTGTGGCAGAACTCCAGCTCGCCGGACTCGTCGCCGATCTCGTACATGGGGAAGTCCACGATCCAGCAGAACTCATAGCGCTCCTTGTCGAAGTGGTTTTCGCAGGCGGCGCCGAAGGTTTTGATGAGCACGCCCACGGACTTGGTGGCGTATTGGCCTGCGGTTGCCAGCACCAGGGTGCCCGGCTTCAGGTCGATGATCTTGCCCAGCTCGGCCTCCACCGGGGCGACGAACTTGGCGATGCCGCCGGCCAGCTGGCCATTTTCGTCCACCTTGAACCAGTAGGCCTTGCTGCCGGACTGGACCTCGCAGTCGGTCAGCAGCTTCTCCACCTGCTTGCGGGTCAGGGCGCAGTCGCTGATGGGCACCATCTTTACGGTCTGGCCCTTGAAGGCCTCGAACTCGCTGGCGACGAACAACTCGCTGACGTTTTTGCAGGTCAGGTCGATACGCAGATCGGGCTTATCGGAGCCGTAGGTCTCCATGGCGGTGTTGTAGGGGATGCGGCGGAAGGGGGCGGAGGAGGCCACGTTGTAGGTGCCGAACTTGGCAAAGATGGGGGGCAGCACGTCCTCCAGCACGGCGAAGATGTCGTCCTGGGTGGCGAAGGCCATCTCCATATCCAGCTGATAGAACTCGCCGGGGCTGCGGTCGCCGCGGGCATCCTCGTCGCGGAAGCAGGGGGCGATCTGGAAATAGCGGTCGAAGCCGGAGGTCATCAGCAGCTGCTTGAACTGCTGGGGCGCCTGGGGCAGGGCGTAGAACTTGCCGGGGTGCTTGCGGGCGGGCACCAGATAGTCGCGGGCGCCCTCGGGGGAGCTGGCGGTCAGGATGGGGGTGGTGATCTCCAGGAAGCCGTGCTCCATCATGGCGGCGCGCAGGGCGGCCACCACCTGGCAGCGCAGGATGATGTTCTGCTTGACCGCCGGGTTACGCAGGTCCAGATAGCGGTACTTCAGCCGCTGGGTCTCGTCGGCCTCGCGGCTGCGGTTGATCTCGAAGGGCAGGGCGTTATAGCGGCAGCGGCCCAGCACCTCGATCTTGGTGGGGACCACCTCGATCTCGCCGGTGGCCAGCTTGGGGTTCTTGCTGGCGCGCTCGCGGACGGTGCCCTCCACGCTGATGGTGGACTCCTTGTTCAGGCCCTTGATGACCTTCAGGTCGGCCTCGTCCTCCACCACCACCTGGGTGGTGCCGTAGAAGTCACGCAGCACCACGAAGGCCAGATTGCCGCCCACCTCGCGGACATTCTCCATCCAGCCCACGATCTTCACGGACTTGCCCACATCGGCCAGCCGCAGCGCATTGCAGGTATGTGTACGCATCTGCATCATTGTTGTTTTCCTCCCATTTATGATTGTGTTTTGTATAATCTGATTAAATTATTACAATATGTTATTGAATCGGGTCAGCTTCTGTAGGGCGGGGCCCGCGTGCCCCGCCGGGGGGATAATGCGTGTTATGCGGCGGGACACATGGGTCCCGCCCTACGGACAGGTGCGGCGAACCGCTCCGTAGGGGACGGCGTCCCGTCAGCGGCGCTTATTTCTCCACGATGACCCTGCCCTTGTTCCTCTCGGCCAGGCCGTCCCGTATCCGCGCCAGAGTAGCGCCGAAGTTTAGGGTGGTCTGCTCGCCGCTGGTCATATCCTTGCAGGCGATGACGTTGTTTTTCACCTCGTCCTCGCCCAGGAACACCACATAGGGCACGCCGGTCTTGTCGGCGTAGTTCATCTTGGCCTTGAACTTCTTTTGCTCGGTGTACAGCTGGGTCCGCACGCCGGCGTCCCGCAGCTTTGTGGCCAGTGTGACGGCGGCGGACAGGTCCTCGGTCATGGGCAGGATCAGCACATCCGCCGGAGCGGTGGGCAGGTCGCCGTTGAGCATTCCCTGCTCGCCCAGCACGTAGAACAGCCGGGTCAGGCCGATGGAGATGCCCACGCCGGGCAGCTGCTTGTCGGTGTAGTATTCCGCCAGGTTGTCATACCGGCCGCCGGAGCAGACGGAGCCGATCTCCGGGTGGTCCAGCAGCGCCGTCTCGTACACGGTGCCGGTGTAGTAATCCAGGCCCCGGGCAATGGTCAGGTCCACGGCAAAGTTCTCCTCCGGCACGCCGAAGGCGGACAGGTATTTCACCACGGTTTTCAGCTGGTCCAGGCCCTCGTCAAACGTTTCATTCCGGCCGGCGTAGCCCTCCAGGGCGGAGAGTACCTGATCGTTGCTGCCGGTGATGGCGATGAATTTCAGGATCTCGTCGGCGCTTTCGGCGGACACGCCTACCTCGTCGGTCAGCAGGGTACGGACTTTCTCTGCGCCGATCTTGTCCAGCTTGTCCACGGTACGCATGATGTCGCCGGCCTTGTCGGTCAGGCCCAGCATGGCATAAAAGCCGTTGAGGATCTTGCGGTTGTTCACCCGGATGCAGAAGCGCCTGAGCCCCAGCTCGCTGAACGCACGGTAGATGATGGCGGGCATCTCGGCCTCGTTGGTGATGTCCAGCTTGCCGTCGCCGATCACGTCGATATCCGCCTGATAGAACTCACGGAAGCGGCCGCGCTGGGCGCGCTCGCCCCGGTAGACCTTGCCGATCTGGTAGCGGCGGAAGGGGAAGGACAGGTCGTTGTAGTGCAGGGCCACATACTTGGCCAGCGGCACCGTCAGGTCAAACCGCAGGGCCAGGTCGGCGTCGCCCTTGTTGAAGCGGTAGATCTGCTTCTCCGTTTCGCCGCCGCCCTTGGCCAGCAGCACCTCCGCCGCCTCGATCACCGGGGTGTCCAGCGGGGTGAAGCCGTACAGGGAATAGGTGCGGCGCAGGATGTCCATCATCCGCTCCATCTGCTGCTGCGGCTTGGGCAGCAGCTCCATAAAGCCGGACAGGGTCCGGGGGGTCATCTCAGCCATTTTCCGTCTCTCCTTTATCTTCGGTGGTTTCGTTTTGTTCGTCTGTCTCCGGCAGCTCCTCCGCGCCGGACGTTAGCGTGTGGGCAGCGGCCTCGCGGGCGGCCTCGGCCTCCGCCTCGTGCTTCAGCTCCCAGGCGACCTCGCGGTAGATATCATCCAGGGCTTGGCCCTTCTTCACGCCGATGCGCTGGCCGATGATACCGCCGACTATGGCCAGCGCCAGGCCCGCATACCACAGACCCGGTACAATGACAGGCAGCAGCAGGCCCGCCAGCGCACCGAACCAGACGCCCAGCTCCTCGCAGTGGCCCCGGACGGCGTGGTAGGCACCTTTTTTCTCCCGGAGGTGCGTCATTCGCTTCAGCTGCGCCAGGCACATACCGACCCGCAGCAGCGCCAGCGCCGTCAGCGGGATGAAGATGTCCCGCACATGGTTGTTGATGAAGTCCAAAACAGCCTGCATAGCGTTCTCCTTTGTGTTTGTGTCGGCGGCGCGGACGAAAAAACGCTCCCGTCCCTGCATTGGGACGAGAGCGTAAAACACTTCGTGGTGCCACCCAAATTCGGCCTTGCGGCCCTTTTTGCTCCTGTTACGGGGAGCGCGCCGTGGATGTTTCCATCCCCGCTAACTCGCTGTCTTCACCTGTGCCTTGCCGCGGTGCACTTTCAGCCGATGGCGCACCTCTCTTGCAGCGGCGGTGTACAGGCTACTCCTGCGAGGTCTGCACGGTTATCCCTTATTGTATGCGATTTGCCGATGGTTGTCAAGCCGTAAAGGGCTTGTTCTTGGGGTTGACGATGTCACGCCAGTCCAGGTCGCCCCGGTCCAGACCCAGCACCAGCATCTCGGCGGTGGCCAGGTTGCTGGCAAAGGGCACGTTGTTCTGGTCGCACAGGCGGGAAATATACGTGATGTCTGCGTCCGGCGTTTTCTGGTTGGGGTCACCGAAGCACAGCACCATATCGATCTCATTATAGGCGATGCGGGCGGCGATCTGCTGTCCGCCGCCGTGGGCGAAGGACAGGAAGCGGTGTATGGTCAGCCCGGTAGCGTCGGCGATCTGCTGGCCGGTGCGGGCGGTGGCGCAGAGGGTGTGCTTGGCCAGGATGCCGCAGTAGGCGGTGCAGAACTGGACCATCAGCTCTTTCCGGTTGTCGTGTGCCATCAATGCAATATTCATGGAGGGCTCCTTTCCTTATATCTTCATCAGCGGGGTTTTCTGCCCCATGATGCGTTTCGCAATGTTTTCATAGGCCCGGGCGGCGTAGTAGTTCTGCTCCCGCAGCACCAGTCCGCGGTTCAGGCAGTAGGGGACGTCCGGGTCCTCCGGTATCACGCCCAGCAGCGGCAGGCCCGCCGCGTCGATGGCGTCGTCGATGGTGGTGTGCAGCTGACGCAGCACCTTTTTGGACACGCGCCCCACCACCAGATGCACCGTCCCGCTGGGGAAGGCGGACAGCTCTGCGGCGGTGCGCTGGGCGTCCCGCATGGCGGACACGTCCGTGGTGGTGATGACGATCACCTGGTCGGCCATGCACGCTGCCATCTGGAAGCCCTGGCCCAGTCCGGCGGGCGCGTCGATCAGGCACCAGTCGTAGCTTTCCCGTATCTCACGCGCCAGCGCCTGCAGCTTCGGCACCGACAGGGACAGCGGACGGTCGGCCATGGGTGCGGTCAGCAGGGAGAGGGAGGGGTATCGCTCATGGGGCACCGCTGCCTCGCGCAGGGTGCAGCGGCCCTCCAGCACGTCGGAGAAGTCCATCAGCGCCCGGTCGCTGAGCCCCAGCGCCAGATCCAGGTTCCGCAGGGTGATGTCACAGTCCAGGCACAGCACCCGCTGCCCCATGTGGGCCAGCGCCAGCGCCACATTGGCGGTGAAGGTGGTCTTGCCGGTGCCGCCCTTACCGGACGCCACGGCGATGATCTTGCCCATGGACTTCCTCCTTTCGTGGGCCGCCTATACCAGCGGCGCTTTTTTGATCCGGGCAAAGGCCCGGGGAAATTGCTTCGGTGTGTGCTGTGTTTTTTCGATGGATACGATGCGGTGCACCACGTCCGTCTCCGGCACGGTGTAGTCCGTGACGCCGGAGAGCTGTCCGCCCAGCTGGGCGATGGCGCTGTGGGCCTGACGTATCTCCTCGTCGGTGGAGACGGACTTCATGGCGGCGAACTGTCCGCCTACCTTTACCAGCGGCAGCGTCAGCTCGCACAGTACGTTCAGCTGAGCCACGGCACGGGAGGCCGCCAGATCGAACTGCTCCCGGTGCTGCGCGGCGAATTCCTCCGCCCGGGCGTGAACGCAGGTCACATTTTTCAGGCCCAGGTCTGTCTGGACCTCCTTCAGGAAGTCCACCCGCTTGCCCAGACTGTCCAGCAGCGTGAAGCGGGCGTCCGGCGTCAAGATCGCCAGCACCATGCCGGGAAAGCCCGCGCCGGTGCCCACGTCGATGACGCGCTTGCCGGACAGGTCCAGCTGCGCCGCCAGCGCCGCGCAGTCCAGCAGGTGCAGGGTGGCAACGTCCCGGGGCGCGGTGATGGCCGTGAGGTTCATGACCTTGTTCTTTTCCAGCAGCAGTTCGGCGTAGCGCGCCAGCTTGTCCGCGGCGGCGGGGTCCAGGTCCAGGGCCGTCAGGCCGGCGGTCAGGAGGTCCCTCATTTCTGCTGCTCTTTCAGCAGGTCGCGGATCTCGGTCAGCAGCTCCTCGCTGGTGGGAGCCGGTTCTTCCTCCTCCTGCGGCTCCTCGTCCTTTTTGCCCAGCTTGTGCAGCTGGTTGATGGTCTTGACCATCAGGAAGATGACGAAGGCCACCAGAACAAAGTCAATGACCGTGCTCAGAAACGTGCCGATGCCCAGGGTAACGGCCTCGGTGACCACCTGGCCTGCCTCGTCCAGCACCTCCGGCTTCAGCACGATATTCAGCTGTCCCAGATCCACGCCGCCGATGAGCAGGCCGATCAGGGGCATGAACACATCGTTCACCAGAGAGGTGGTGATCTTACCGAACGCGGTACCGATGATCACGCCGACGGCCATGTCCATTACGTTGCCGCGCATGGCGAATTCTTTGAATTCCGCAAAAAACTTCTTCATGTGTAAAAGCTCCTATACTAAAAGTATAATTACGGATAACTATTACGATACGCTATCAGTGCAGCGGTACCAGGCGCTCCTTGCCGCCCATGTAGGGCTGCAGCGCCTTGGGCACCAGCACGGAGCCGTCCGCCTGCAGGTTGTTCTCCAGCAGGGCGATGAGCATACGGGGCGGGGCTACCACGGTGTTGTTCAGGGTGTGGGGCAGGTACAGCTTGCCGTCCTCGCCGCGGACGCGGATCTTCAGGCGGCGGGCCTGGGCGTCGCCCAGGTTGGAGCAGGAGCACACCTCGAAGTACTTTTGCTGCCGGGGGGACCAGGCCTCGATGTCGCAGGACTTGCACTTCAGGTCCGCCAGGTCGCCGGAGCAGCACTCCAGCTGCCGCACAGGGATATCCAGGCTGCGGAACAGCTCCACCGACCAGCGCCACATCTTCTCGTACCAGGCCTTGGAGTCCTCGGGCTTGCAGACCACGATCATCTCCTGCTTTTCGAACTGGTGGATGCGGTACACGCCGCGCTCCTCGATGCCGTGGGCGCCCTTCTCCTTGCGGAAGCAGGGGGAGTAGGAGGTCAGCGTCTGGGGCAGCTTGTCCTCCGGCAGGATCTGGTCGATGAACTTGCCGATCATGGAGTGCTCGCTGGTGCCGATCAGGTACAGGTCCTCGCCCTCGATTTTGTACATCATGGCGTCCATGTCCGTCTGGCTCATCACGCCCTCCACCACGTTGCCGTGGATCATGAACGGCGGGATGCAGTAGGTGAAGCCCTTGTCGATCATAAAGTCACGGCCATAGGCGGTGACGGCGGAGTGCAGCCGCGCGATGTCGCCCATCAGGTAATAGAAGCCGTTGCCGGATACACGGGCGGCAGCATCCATATCCACGCCGTCAAAGCGTTCCATGATCTCCGTGTGGTAGGGGATGGGGAAGTCGGGGGTCTTGGGATCGCCGAAGCGCTCCACCTCTACGTTGCAGCTGTCGTCCGGACCGATGGGTACGGACTCGTCGATCATCTGGGGGATGACCAGCAGCAGCTTGTTCATGGCCGCCTCGGCGTTGGCCTTCTTCTCCTCCAGACGGGTCATGCGCTCGGCGTTGGCCTTTACGGCGGCGTTGTTGGCATCGATCTCCGCCTGAAGGGCGGCCTTCTCCGCCTCGTCGGCGCACTTTTTCAGCCTGCCGAACAGGGGGCCGTTGGCCTTGGATAGTTTGTTGCGCTCGGCCTTCAGGGCCTCGCCCTCGTTGATGGCCTCGCGGCGCTCGCTGTCCAGGGCGATGACCTCGTCCACCAGGGGCAGCTTGGCGTTCTGGAACTTCTTGCGGATATTCTCCTTTACCAGGTCCGGGTTCTCCCGGATAAACTTGATGTCAAGCATATTCTATACCTCTATTCGATGATGTTTCACGTGAAACGCTTATCGCTTTCCCAGCTTCTCCAGAGCCTCCAGCAGGGCGTTCAGGTCCTCGGTGCCGTAGTATTCCAGCTCGATGCGCCCCTTCTTTTTGCCGTTGACGATGCGGCAGGGGCGGCCCAGCTTTTCGCCCAGCTCACGGGCGGCCTCCTCAACATAATTGACGGAAAGCGCGTCCTTTTGGGGCTTTTCTTTTTTTTCGGCGGTGAGTTTTTTCACCAGCAGCTCCGTCTGGCGGACGGAGAGGGCGTCCTTGACCACGGTCTCCGCGGCGGCCTGCTGCTGTTTGCTGCCCAGCGTCAACAGGGCGCGGGCGTGTCCGGCGGACAGCCGTCCGTCCTCTACCATGGCCCGCACCGGATCGGTCAGCCCCAGCAGGCGCAGGGCGTTGGCCACGGTGGGGCGGGACTTTCCCACCCGCTGCGCGCACTCGTCCTGGGTCATGCCGTATTGCTCCGTCAGCACTCGGTAGCCCTCGGCCTCCTCAATGGGGTTCAGATCCTCTCGCTGGAGGTTTTCGATCATGGCCAGCTCCATGGCCTTGCGGTCGTCGGCCTCGATGACCACCACGGGCACCTGTGTCAGCCCGGCCATCCGCGCCGCCCGCCACCGCCGTTCACCGGCGATGATCTGATAGTAGCCGGATTGCAGCTTCCGCACGGTCAGCGGCTGGATAATGCCGTGTATCCGGATGGAGTCCGCCAGGTCACTGAGGGCCTCCGGCTCAAAGCTCTTTCTGGGCTGGGTGGAGCAGCTCTCCACCTGGCTGATGGGCAGCAGCAGGGAGGAGGCGCGCTCGTCCTTGGCGGCGATGACGTCGTCACCAAGCAGTGCGCTCAGTCCCTTGCCCAGACCTTTTGTGTTCGCCATACCGCGTCTCCTTTCAGCAGTTGTTCTTCCGCAAAAATTCCGCCGCCAGCGCCGTGTATGCGTCCGCGCCCCGGCAGGTCTTGTCATAGGCGGTGATGGGCTTGCCGTGGCTGGGCGCTTCGCTGAGCCGCACGTTCCGCGGGATCACGGTGCTGTACACCTTCCCGGCAAAAAATCGCTTCAGCTCCTGGGCCACCTGAATGGACAGGTTGGTGCGGCCATCGAACATGGTCAGCAGCACGCCCTCGATGTCCAGCCCCGGGTTCATGCTGCGCCGCACGATACGCACGGTGTTCATCAGGTCGCTGAGTCCCTCCAGCGCGTAGTACTCGCCCTGCACCGGGACCAGCAGACTGTTGGCGGCGCACAGTGCGTTCAGCGTCAGCAGCTCCAGCGAGGGCGGACAGTCGATGAAGATGAAATCATAGCTGTCCGCCACCTGCCGCAGCGCGGCCTTCAGCAGGAACTGCCGGTCCTCCATGTTGATCATCTCCACGCCGGCGCCGGCCAGCGCCTTGCTGCTTGGCAGCACGTCGCCATAGGGCGTGGTCACGATCAGCTGGGCCGTCTCTGCGCCGTTGATGAGCGCATCGTAGACGCCGTTGCTGGTGGTCTTGTCCACGCCCATGCCGCTGGTGGCGTTGGCCTGGGGGTCAAAATCGCACAGCAGCACCCGCTTGCCAGCGGCTTTTACGGCAGCGGCCAGGTTTACGCAGGTGGTGGTCTTGCCCACGCCGCCCTTCTGATTTACGATCGCAATGATTTTCGCCACAGCAAATTCCTCTTTCTGTCTAAGTTCATTATGATAGTATATACCACCTGCATGGAGGGTTTCAAGAGGGAAAATGCAAATTTTCGCCCTTTTGTTTCACGTGAAACATAAAGGGACAAAAACAGGGCGGCTGTTTCACGTGAAACAGCCGCCCCATTCCTCATATCAGTATCACGCCGTCCAGCGGCGGCAATGTCAGATGTGCTTTCCCGTCGATGACCAGAAATCGCTGTCCGGTCATCGCATCCTGCGCGGTGGGCGCGTCCCAGGCCAGCGTCAGGTCTGCCGGCGCGTCCCCGGCGTTCAGCGCCGTTACCGTGCGCTCGCCTCCGTGCTCACGCTCGATGGCCAGAGCGCCGCCTCGGGCCAGCAGATAGCGCAGGGCGCCCGAGCGCAGGCTCTCCCGCGTTCGCCGCAGCTGTCCCAGAGTGCGGAAGAAGTCCGTCAGCGCCGCGTCCTCACTGCCCCAGGGGAAGGCGCCCCGGTTCAGCGGATCCTCGAAGCCCTGCACGCCGGCCTCATCGCCGTAGAAGAGGGTGGGAGAGCCGGGGAAGCTGTAGAGCAGCATTCCTGCCAGACGGAGCTTTGCCAGGCCCCGGGCCAGCTCAGTGGGGGAGAGGCGGTACGCCGCACGCTCCGCCTTGGTTTTCGGTGTGCCCTCCGCGCCCAGCAGCGTCAGAATGCGCGCTGTGTCGTGGGTGCCCAGGAAGTTCATGGCGCTATAGAAGGCGAAGGGCGGGTAGTTCTCGCGGATCGTCTCCATGCTGTCGCGAAAGACCGCGGCGTCGCCGCCGGCCAGCCAGTTCAGCAGGGCCGTGCGGAAGGGGTAGTTCATCAGGCCGTGGACCTGGCGGCCCAGCAGGTATCTGCGCCGTTGGGAGTAGGCGATCTTGTTGCTGCCGTCCTCCCAGACCTCACCCAGCAGGTAAGCCCCGGGCTTTTCCGCGTCGATGGCCGAGCGGATGCCCTCGATAAAGTCGCCGGGCAGCTCGTCGGCCACATCCAGCCGCCAGCCGTCCGCGCCGCAGCGCAGCCAATGCCGGACCACGCTGTCCTGATCGCCGAAGATGAAGTCACGGTAAGCCGGCTGCGCCTCATTGACGGCGGGCAGGGTCTTCACGCCCCACCAGGCGTCGTAGTCCGACGGCCACGGGTGGAAGCTGTACCAGCTGTAATACTGTGAGTCCCGGCTCTGGGCCGCCCCCGGCTCCGGATAGTAGCCCTCGGCGTTGAAGTACCGGCTGTTGCTGCCGGTATGGTTGAACACGCCGTCCAGTATCACACGCATCCCACGCTGATGGGCGGCGGTGCACAGGGCGCGGAAGTCAGCCTCTGTGCCCAGCAGCGGGTCGATGGCCCGATAGTCGCCGGTGTCGTAGCGGTGGTTGCTGGCGGCCTCAAAAATGGGGTTCAGATACAGTGTCGTCACACCCAGGCCCGCCAGATAGTCCAGCTTCTCCGTGATGCCCTGCAGCGAGCCGCCAAAGAAGTCGCGGTTGGTGATCTGCCCGTGCTCGTCCGGAAGGAACACCGGCTGCTCGTTCCAGCCGCGGTGCAGCCACCGGTGCCCGGGCATATGGCTCACGTCCGGCATGGATACACGGCGGAACCGATCCGGGAAGATCTGGTACGTCACGCCGCGCCCGAACCAGTCCGGGGCGGGGGAGGGCTCGTATACCGTCAGCTGCCAGCGTGCCGCCTTCTCCGGCGCGTCCTGCACGCCGTTTTTGCCGTACCACACGCAGCGCCCGTCCACGTCCGTCAGGCGGAAGCAGTACCAGCACAGCTCACCGCCAGCCGGCGCGGTGTATGTGCCGGCGAAGCCGCCCTCCGCCGGCGGCAGGGCGCACGTGTCCTCCGTGCCTGCGAACTCCCGGAGCACCAGCAGCTCGCAGCCGTAGTAGGTGTCGTCCGCCAGCGCAAAGCGCACTTCGGCGCCGCAGGGGACGGCGCCGAAGGGGTCTTTATAATGTTTGTCTCTCGAATTGAAATAGGGTCCCATGTGTGCCTCTTGTCTCTATAACAGATTTACCGCATCAGCGCGTCCTCGCCGGCGGCGGTGGCGCCGGTGCCATCCCGGGTGAACCAGGCGTTGATGATGTCCACGGCCGCGTTGGCCAGCAGACTGCCGCTGCCGCCCTTCTCCACCACGATGGCGATGGCGATCTCCGGATCGTCATAGGGGGCGTAGGCCACAAAGGTGCCGTTGGCGATATCCGTACCCACCTGGGCCGAGCCGGTCTTGGCGCCGGCCTCCACCACACAGCGGGAAAAGGCGCTCCGCAGGGAGTCGTAGGTCAGATCGTGCATACCCTTGGTCACCGCCGCCATGGTGCTGTCCGAGATGTTCAGGTCGTTCAGCGGCCCCTTGCCATATACGCCGACAACTCGTGAATTATCATAAGATTTTACGTTTTTCAGAAGATGTGCCTCATAGTGCTCGCCGCCGGACACCAGCGTAGCCACATAGTTGGCCAGCTGCAGGGGGGTGAACAGGTTGTAGGACTGGCCGATGGCCGCCGTGATGGTCTGGCCGTCGGTCCACTCCCGGTCGTGGGCCTCCGCCCACTCCGGGGAGGCCAGCACGCCGCTGACGTCGCCGATCTCAATGCCCGTGGACTGCCCCAGGCCGAAGGCTGTGGCGTACTCGTCCAGCTTCTTGATGCCTGTCAGCCGGCCCACCTCGTAGTAGAAGTAGTTGCAGGAGTCCACGATGGCCTGACTGACGTTGATGCGCCCGTGGGTGGTGTGGGCCTGCCGCCAGATCCAGCACATGGGCTGCGGGTCCACATAGTAGGTGTAGATACCCTTGTCTTCGATAATGGTGCTGGGGGTGATGATGCCCTCCTCCAGCGCTGCCACGGACGTGCACAGCTTGAAGGTGGAGCCGGGGGCGTACACGCCCTGGGTGGCCCGGTTAAACATGGGCAGGCGTTCGTCCTTCACCAGCTCCTCATAGTCCTGGTTGAACGTCTCCAGATCATAGGTGGGGTAGCTGGCCATGGCCAGTACCTCGCCGGTGCCGACCTGAATGACCGCCGCCGCGCCGCCGCGCTCGTTGCTGTCCTTGTCGATCATGCCCTGAATGGTACTGGCCAGCGTGTCCTCCACCACCTGCTGCAGGTCGATGTCGATGGTCAGCGCCACGGTGCCGCCGGGCTGGGGCTCCCGGGTGTACAGCTCGCCGGTGATCTTGCCGTTCTCGTCGGTGGTGATGAGCCGCTTGCCGTCCTTGCCGTGGAGATATTCCTCAAAGGCCTTCTCCACGCCGTCCTTGCCCACCAGGTCATTCATATTGTAGCCCTTGTCGGCGTAGCCCACATAGCCGGTGCTCTCGTCGCTGCGCCACTCCTCCTGCCATATGGCGCCCACGGTGCCCAGAATGTGCGCCGCCAGCTTGGTGTTGTACACCCGCGCCGCCGCTGTCTTGATGGTCACGCCCCGGTACTTTCCGTCGGTGATGCGGCCCAGCAGCTCCGTGGATACATCCTCGGCAAAGGTGTAGCTGCTGCGCCCGTCCAGTTCATACCGCACGCCCACGATCAGACGCGCCTGTGCGTCGGTATAGCTGTCATCGACCTTGTAGAGCTTCCGCATGGCGGCCAGCACTTCCGCGCTGCCGCCGTCCGTGGGCATCTTGTTGTCGTCCAGATACTCCCGGAAGCTCTCGGTCAGGCTTTTGCTGGTCAGCTGGGGAGAGGACCCTGTGGTCATGGGCAGGGTGTCGTTCCATGTGACGCCCTGCTCCTGACACAGCTGTATCAGCTGCCAGATGGCGTCGTTCAGCGCGGCCTCGTCCTTGCCGAAGCTGCTCTTGTCTACCACCAGCGTATAGGCCAGCCGGTTGCTCACCAGCACTTTGCCATTCCGGTCGGTGATGATGCCCCGGGAGGCGGTCACTGTTTCGCTGGCGGTGTTGCTGGTGATGGATCTGGCCCGATTTTCGCTGCCGTGTACCACCTGTGCGTCATACAGCACCGCAAAAAACAGCACCAGAAACGCACAGAAAAACCCCAGCAGCACATATACCCGCCGCCGGGAGGGGTGAGGATTTTTCATCATAGCTTGGTTCTCCTATGGTCATTCGCTCAGTGTCCGCCGCTGTGCCCACCGGAACAGCGGGTGCGCTGCCGCCGCGAAGGGCAGCGATACCAAAAGCTCTCTGCCCAGCAGCAGGCCCGCCGCGGTCAGCCCCGCGCCGCTGTGTCCCGCCAGCACCGCCATGTGCAGCAGTCCGCAGAGCAGCATACATACGCCTGTCACCACCAGCGAGCACACCACGCCCGCCATGATGACCTGTCCGCTCAGCAGCCACGCTGCCGCCGCGCCAAGCAGGAACGCCAGCGCGTAAAAGCAGGGCAGGCCCGCCACCGGCGAGAGAAGGTCGCACGCCAGCCCGAAAAATACCGCGTACAGCAGCGCCTGCTCGTTGCGCTCCAGCGTGGCCGGTATCACCGCAATGGCCGGCAGCAGGAACGGGTGCACGCCCCATACCCGCACGTATACCAGCACCAGCCCCTGCAGCAGTGCCAGCGCCAGCGCGCACAGACAGTACAATATCCACTTCAGCAGTATCGCCCGCCGTGTCATAGCCGTCCTCCGTCATTGGATCACGTCAAAATCCGTGATAATAAACATCTCCTGTATCGCCGCCACATCGCACTTGGGCGAGAGCACCGCGTACCGCGCCAGCCCGCCGTCATCCGTCTGCACGGACTCCACCGTACCGATCACCAGACCGGCGGGATAGTAGCCGCCCAGTCCGGACGTGACGATCACATCGCCCTTGATCAGGTTCGCGCTGTCGCTGAGGTATTGCAGCCGCAGCCTGCCTTCGGCCATCAGCGCCAGGTCGCCGCCGGCCACCGCCGTCTCGCCGGTGCGGAATACCCGCGCGCCGAACTGGGAGTCCGTGTCCAGCACCGTGGACAGCCGGCACCAGTTCAGGCCCACGTCTGTGACCACACCCACCAGGTTCCCGGCGCTGTCCACCGCGCAGTCGCCTATGGCCACGCCGTGCTGACTGCCCCGGTCCAGCACCAGCGTGCTGGCCCAGTTGGACACGTCGCGCTGGGTGACGCGGGCCGCCTCAAACTTCAGGTCGGATCGCTGCTCCCGCAGGTCCAGAAGCTTCCGCAGCCGCTGGTTCTCCTCACTGTCGATCTTGGCCTGATCCAGCTGCCGCTGCAGCTCGGCGTTCTCCTTTTTCAGATCCGCATTCTCCTGCTGCAGCGCCTCTACGTCCTCGAACCGCTGGCTAATGCCGCCGACCCAGCCCGCCACGGCGGAACCCGCCGCCCGGAAGGGCGAGGCGATCACGCCCAGGGCGTTGTGCAGCAGCCCCGTTCCGGAGCTCAGGGCCGACACCACGCACAGCACCACCGCGATGGTGGCCGCCGCGGCCAGCAGCCATATTCCCGTTTTCGTAAAAAATCGCTTCATGTGTCGTTTGTTCCTCTCTGAAGTCTCCCCCGGTAGGGGAGGCGGCAGCGCACCCTCTCAGAGGGAGCGAAAGGGGCATTATCCCAGCAGCTGTAACCCGAATTCGCCCAGCATCTCCGCCAGCAGCACCACCGGCAGCCCCATCACGTTGAAAAAGTCGCCGTCGATGCGCTCCACCAGCAGCGCGCCCTGTCCCTGTACGCCGTAGGCCCCGGCCTTGTCCATGGGCTCGCCCCCGGCGATGTAGGCCTTCAGCTCCCGCTGTGTGGCCGGACGGAAATACACGTCCGTGTGCTGGGCGTGGGTCAGGGCTTTCTCCCCCTGCCGCACCGTCACACCGGTACAGACGGTGTGGCGCCGACCCTGCAGGGCCGTCAGCATTTGCAGGGCCTCCGCCTCGTCAGCGGGCTTGCCCAGCTTCTTGTCGTCCAGAAACACCATCGTATCCGCCGTGATGACGATCTCGTCCGCGCCGGACGCCACCGCCTGGGATTTCTCCCGGGAGATGTAGCACACCGTCTCCTCCGGCGTCAGCCCGGCGGGGAAGTATTCCTCCACCTCCGGCACCCGGACGGTAAAGTCGGTGATGCCCATCCGACGCAAAAGCTCCTGCCGCCGGGGGGACCCGGAGGCCAGTACGATCTTTGCCATATACGTCACCTGCCTGTGGAGCCGAAGCCGCCGGCGCCCCGGTCCGTCTCGTCCAGGTCCTCCGCCACCGTCACCGTGGGCTGCACCACCGGCACCACCATCAGCTGGGCAATCCGGTCCCCGGGCTGCACCGTGTACGGTTCACGCCCCAGGTTCACCAGCCCCACGCCGATCTCGCCCCGGTAGTCGCTGTCGATGACGCCCACGCCGTTGGACAGGCACACGCCCTTCTTGATGCCCAGCCCGCTGCGGGCGAACACCAGCGCCGCGTAGTCCGCCGACGGCAGGGCGATGGCGATGCCGGTGGGCACCAGCCGCCGTTCACCGGCTGCCAGCGTCACCGCCTCGTCGATGCAGGCACACAGGTCCATGCAGGCCGCGCCGGCGGTGGCAAAGCGGGGGAGGGGTATCTCCGTCCCGATCTTGGGGGACAGGGCCTTGATCTTCAGCTCCATAGTAACACCTTTTTCTCCTGAAATTGAATACGGTTTGTAAATTATAACGAGTGTTATACCATTTGTTTTACTCTACGCCCCGGTAGAACAGCCCGCGTGTGCTGTTGTCGTCGGCGGTGACGGTCCCGGCCCTGTGGGCGCGGAGAAGCGCCGCGCACTCCGCCGCCGTCTCTGTGGTAAACCGCAGGCGTCCGTACCGCAGGCCGCACCGGAACACCTCCGGCTTGTCCGCCAGCACCAGCGTCTTTCCGTTCTCGATCTCGCACCGGCACCCGTAGGCGCACAGCACCGGGAATTGCTCGCCCCGCCGGTCGGTCAGCACGCTGCCCGCCCCATGGGCGCAGCCCACGCTGTTCTTCGTCACGCAGTTTTCGGTGATCATCAGCGGCAGGCGGCCATAGACAAGGGCCTCGCAGTCCGCATATTTTCCCAGGTCCCGCACCTGCTGCCACCGCAGCTCAAAGCTGGCCGTCACGGACGACAGCCCCTGCTCCTGCCAGAAGCGCACCGCCCGGCTGTTGTACACGTTCAGGCCGAAGTCGCCGCGGAGCGTTTTGCCCAGTCCCTTCACGATGGCCAGATGGCCCAGGTTGCCGATGGCCGCGGAGGCGACCTCCGGGTGCCGCTGCAGAATATCCCGGAACACCGGTTCGTCCGCCGTGCGGAATATCCGGGGCAGCACCGCGCAGAACTCCGCCTGCCCGGTATAGGGCATCAGGTCCATCTTATCCAGCAGCTCCGCCGGAATATACACGATGGCGGGGCGTTCCGCCAGCAGCTCGGCCGTCAGCTGATCGGGCCTGCTGATGGACACGGTAAAGTCCAGCTCCGCCGCGCCCGCCGGGGCCTCCGGCAGGGGAGAGGCGGGCAACTCACGGCGCTTCGGAGTGTCCATCCGCCGATCCGCCAGCTCGTCCAGCAGCTCCCGCCGCAGCGCGTTCACCGCGCTGGCGGACACCATCAGCCCCTCGTCCAGCTCTATTTCGATCTGATCCGCCGCGAACACCGTGCCGCCGGTCTTGGCCAGCCGCTGCCGCAGTTCCTCCTCCGTCACGGCGCGGTTTCGGGCTTCCTCCGGCATATCGCCCGTGGCCATGACTATGGTGACGCCGCCCGGGACGGCGCACGCGCCGCCCAGCCGCACCGGTTCGCCTCGGCGTACTGTCAGACGGAGGTTCACCGGTATTTTCCGGTTCTCTTTTCCGTTTTCGTATGTCTCGCGGGCCGCGGCGAACAGCGCCTTCGGCTCCGGTACGTTCTCCGGCCGGGTGCCGAACATGGCCTTGCCCTTTTTACCAAGCCAGTAGCCGTCGGTGAAGCCGCTGCGGGAGAAGGCCTGCTCCAGCGCGGCGGATTCCTCCGCCGTGGGCAGTCGCCTTTCGTCCAGCAGGCGGCGGTAGATGCCCGTTACCACGGCCACGTATTCCGGCCGCTTCAGCCGCCCCTCGATTTTCAGGCAATCCACGCCCATAGACGCCATATCCCGCAGATAGGCGGACAGGTTGGCGTCCTTCAGGCTCAGGGGATGCGCGTCCCGGCAGGGGCCGTTCACGCCGTAGGGCAGACGGCAGGGCTGGGCGCAGGCGCCCCGGTTGCCGCTGCGCTGTCCCAGCACGGCGCTCATCTCGCACTGGCCGGAGTAGCACATGCAGAGAGCACCATGGCCGAAGATCTCGATCTCGGCGGGACAGGCCTTGCAGATGGCGGCGGTGTCCTCCCGGGAGCACTCCCGGGCAATGACCACTCGCTCGCAGCCGTCCCCATAGACCTCGTTGGCGCCGCCGGCGGTAAAGACGCTCATCTGAGTGCTGGCGTGAAGGGGGAGGTCCGGCAAGGCCTCCCGCAGCAGGGCAAACAGGCCCCAGTCCTGCACCAGCACCGCGTCCACGCCCATGGCGCTGGCCTTCCGCAGCGCCGCGGCCGCCCCGGGCAGCTCCCGGTCGGTCAGCAGGGTGTTCAGGGTCAAAAAGACCCGCACGCCCCGCAGATGGCAATACCGCACCGCCGACGCGAATTCCTCGTCGGTAAAGTTTTTCGCGCTCCGCCGCGCGTTGAACGCACCGAAGCCCATATACACCGCGTCCGCGCCGTTCTGCACCGCGGCGGTCAGTGCCTCATATCCCCCCGCGGGGGCCAAAAGCTCCATCATCACCGGCGGTTATTCTGGTTCTGGGCGTTCTGCAGCTTCCGGCGCAGCTCCGCCGCCTCGTTCTTAGCGCGGCTGGCCTCGTCCAGATAGGTCTTCACCTGCCGGCGCAGATTTTCCGCGCCCTCCTGCGCCTTGGTGAGCTGGTCCGCCAGATTGACCGCCGCCAGCACCGCCGCCGCGTCACGGCTCATGTGGGCGCTGTCCATCAGCTTCTGCATCTCCGCATCCACCATGTTGCCGATCTTCTCCATGTAGGCGGCGTCCTCCTCCGCTACGAGGATATACTCCGTGCCGCAGATAGACATCGTTACCCGGTTCGCCATGCCAAAACCCTCCTTAATTCATTTCGTTGGGTATATATACTTATACGAATAGCATTATACCACAAAACCCGCCGGAGAAAAGTCTATTTTGGCGAAAAGCGGAAATTTGTAAAAAGTTGTCCCGCCCCGCTTTACGCCGACCCCTTTTTCGTGTAGAATGGAGAGCACGAATGAGAGGGGAGGTCATCGCCATGGACGGCTATATACTTCGGAACAGGCAGGAGCAGCTGACGCTGCCCGCCGATGCGGTCGACAAGCTGCTGCAAAGCGGGCAGGGCGACGCCGCCCTGCTGTATCTGGCCCTGCGCCGCTTCGGCCGGGGCGTCACACCGGAGGAGCTGGAAAAGGTCCTGCCCATCAGCCGCCTGCGGATCGACGCGGCGGAGAAGGTCCTTCAGGACCTGGACCTGCTGCCTCGACCGGCCCGCCAGGCACCGCCCGATCCGGCGGACGAACGCCCGATCTACACCGCCCAGGACATCGCCGGACTGCTGACGGACAACGAGGGCTTCCGCCTGCTGGTGCCACAGACGGAGCAGCAGCTGGGCAAGAAGCTCCGCACCGCCGACTTGCAGATATTGGCCGGTCTTTACGATGACCTGGGTATGCCCGCCGACGTGATCTATCTGCTGGTGTGCCACTGTGTTGAACGGGCCCGCAGCCAGTGGGGCGAGGGTAGACGACCAACCATGCGCCAGGTGGAAAAAGAGGGCTATCGCTGGGCACAGCTTGGCATATTTGACCAAAATGCTGCCGCAGTATACCTGAAAAAATGGGCAGAGCGAAACAGGAAGTACACTTCCTATTTGTCGAATTTACGAATTCTTAACAGGCCGCCGGTGGAGGCCGAACGCCGCTACATCGACCAGTGGATGGACATGGGCTTCCCGCCGGAGACGGTGGCCATCGCCTATGAAAAGACGATCCTGAAAAAGCAGGAGCTGAACTGGCGCTATCTCAACGGGATCCTGCGCCGCTGGCACGAGGAAAACCGCCACACACCGGAGCAGGCCGCCGACGAGGGACGCAGCCGCGGCAAGCAGCCCGCCCCCACGCAGCAGCAGAACACGGCGGTGGAAAAGTACCTGAAGTGGTGAGGAGGGAGAAGCGATGTCATACGACGGAAAAATCATGCGCCGGGCGCTCGCCCGGTTTTCGGAGGACAAGCAGCGCCGCCAGAACCAGGCCGACCAGCGCCGCCGCGCCCTCTTTGCACAGGAGCCGCGCCTTGCGGAGATAGACCGCGAGCTGCGCGGCACGATGAGCCGCATCATCTCTTCGGCGCTGCGCCGCGGGACGGATCCCGTCCCCGCCATCCGCGTCATCCGCGACGACAACCTCAGCCTGCAGCGCGAGCGCCGCGAGCTGCTCGAAAAGCTCGGCTATCCCGCCGACTATCTCGAGGAGCGCCCCCGCTGCCCGCTCTGCGGCGACACGGGATACCGCGACGGGCGCGTCTGCTCGTGTCTGCAGAGCTACTATGCCCGCGAGCAGATTCAGGAGCTCTCGCGCATGCTCGACGTCGGCTCACAGAGCTTCGAGACGTTCCGGCTGGACTATTATTCCCCCGACCGCGGCAGTCTCAGCCGCTCCCCGCGCGAGACGATGGAGCACCACCTCGCCGT
>ERZ857969.2460-NODE-2460-length-21140-cov-4.391795_pt1 | contig 21140 bp, 15 predicted proteins | sample MGYA00519864_ERZ857969 | MGnify/ENA primary metagenome ERZ857969 (study PRJEB31778, sample SAMEA3449382) | human gut metagenome | biome: human gut; feature: human-associated habitat; material: faeces | place: United Kingdom | collected 2010/2012 ... | reverse complement strand
ATCATCGCTCCATGGACGGCCATGATCCAAAGTGCGCAACTTTTCGGGCACTACCTCGTGGGGTTTGTACTCTCGCTGAATGAATGGTCTTATGTATCATGCACGGGAAGACAACAGCAACAAAGTTCCTTGCTCATGCCATGGGCGAGCTGTTACTTGCTGTTATCTGAAGCTTGTTGCAGTACTTCGATTACTTTTGGCATATCGGTCCAAGGGGCGTATTCCTGCTCATGATTAGGCGCGAGTCTGTTACGCCCCTGGCGGTTTTCCGTTGTATTGTGCCGGGCTGCATTGCGTATGGCGGCATCGAGATGTTCTTTGTCAATGAGCTCGGTGTTGATGTATTTGTTACGGTTTCCGCCGACAACTTTAGCTTCTGCTGCAGCTGACTCGACATCAGGTGTCAGTGTATAGCTTGACGGGCAAGCCGTCACATAGTCGAGCAGCCAGACCTCGAAGCAAGGATTGGAAATGATGAGTTCGATTCCATTGTCATTGCAGATTCTCGCTGCTTCGCCGTGGTCGTGAAAATCGTCAACATCGACCACCACCCAGATTCGTTCATAACAATCTGTAGAAGTATCTCGCTTGTCTTCCCTCTTCAACTTAACAGCGAGCTTCGCGAGCTGCTTAGGGCTGTTGTTCTTCTGTTGATAGTCAATGATGACATCGTATAGGGACTCAAGCTGCTTGAAATACTGTTTCTCAGTGACTGCTCCGCCGGCCACGACAAGAAAGCGTCTCTTGCGCGGTCGGCGCGACCGTGCGGCTTTACGTCCATGTGCAGGAACGTTTCGCTTTTTCGACATCAGGCATCAACCACATTCACGATCTGGGCGAAAGCGGTATGAAAATCAGGCCGTGGTATGGCGCCGTACACGCCGTTGAGATAGTTCTTGCCGATGTTTTCCATATTCCGAATACCCAGATTGGTCACCGGGAACAATTCCGAAACGCCTTCCTTGTTCTTTTCCACAAGCCAGATCTGATCTGGTGCCAGTAAACGCTTTGCCGAACCGGACTGATTGATCAGCGACACGTCATGAGTCGTGAAAATAAGCTGGGAACCGTGAGGATTCGTTTCCGCGTCGGCATACAGCGCCACCAGCTCCTTCACCAGAGCCGGATGCAGACTGGTATCGATCTCGTCGATAAGCGTCACCGACTGCTTCGACAGCTGGCGAAGAGCAAGCGAGAAGAATGACAGCGCAGCAACGGTGCCCCTGGACTCATCATCAGGACCGAATCCTGCGGAAGATGATTCGCCGGTATGAGTGAACATCAGCTGGGAAGCGTTCTTGACATTGAATGTCTCATCCACTTTGTTCTCATCCATGCCGAGTTGCTTATGCATCTCTTCCTTGAACTGAGCCCAGAGATCCGGTGGGACGTCCACAGGAACGCTTTTCACGTCACTGATGCCGAAGTCTGCATACCTAATCAATGTGGCCAGATGTTTCGAAAGCGGTGTCTCTTTCTTGAACTCATCCAACAGCGTAGGCTGCTCCTGTTCGAAAGCGCTTGCTTCGTAATAGGCTATGCCACTTTGGAAGAATGAAAATGCCGGCCGAATGGACTCAATACCGGCAGCTGCGGCTGCGGAAAGCAGAAGTGCATTCGGCCTGAGTTCTATGGTCTTGCGTACTTGTGAGCGAGGTCCTTTGAAGGAAGGACCGAATTTCACCCCATCCGTTGAGGAACGGGAAAACAGCAGAGAGGAGTGCGTGGAAAAACGTCCTTGCAGTTTTTTGAAGAAGATGAGATCTTCCTCAAGAATCCGTTCATTGTCATAGCGGAACCAATACTGGTATTTCAGTCCATCGTTCGCGATGAATGCAAGGAAGAACATGGACGAATGCGAGAAAGGATCCTTTCGTAACAGAAAAGGTTCCCTGGGAATAGGACTGCTTGCATCCCCTTGGCTGTAGCTATTTACCACCATGTTGCGCATAGCGCGCAATGCCTTCAGAAAATTGGACTTTCCCGATGCATTGGCGCCGTATATGGCTGCGATTGGAGAATGGAGAGACTCATCAGATTCCATGAACCGTTTTTCGCGAGTCATGGAGAAAGACTGCTCGTCTCGGAAACTCCTGAAGTTCGAAAAACTAAAATCAATCAGCATCGGGTTGCCTCGTAAGTATATTTTGCTCCTTTGATACTGAGATTATATCCAGAAATATACGCGTTTTGCAATTTTCTGCTAAAAGCGGTGGTTTCATTGTGCTTATTGTTGCCGTATTGGAGATATCTAGTTACCGTTATACCCATGCTTGCGCGTATCCAGAGCCTCCTTCCAATAGGATTCCCTGGCGAGAACAACGTCTTTAGGCACGGTGAAGTCGTAATGTTCCAGAAGCGTGTAGCGAAAATGCGCCTGCACGTACTCCAACCCGTGCTGTTTCACAATGGCAATCAGCCCAGTATCGTTTCCGTGACCATCGCGGATGTAGTCCTGCCAACGCTGGTATATGCCGTTCCTTCCGGTGGCGCTTCCCACATACAGTTTCCCGTTATCGGTATTGGTAATTACATACACGCCTTGCTGACGGGACAGCGTATTCTTCCAGCTTGCCTTGTCGTTCTCCCGGTAGTGCCCGAATAGTTCGAGGGGGAAGATTATTGTTGGAAAGGATATTGTCAACGTGAGATGGGGAAGTTCAGTGACTTCTGTAGAGAACGCTAATGTGCAGCAGCCTACCGCACCGCAAGGGGTAGTTGAGGAAGCGGATGACGGCATCACTCTGATGGATCTGCTCAAAATCATTCGTAAGCATCTGGCCACCGCGATTATTGCATTCGTGGTGGTGGTGGCAGGCGTGAGCGCCTATACCTTCCTCGCTCCGGCGAAGTATACGGCTACGGCTCAGACCATGGCTACTTACAATGCTTCTCAAAATGGTGTCGACATTAACCAGCAGTCCGCTGGCGGCAGCTACATTTCCAACCAAATCACCTCATATCCGACGCTTGCCACCACTTCGAAGGTGCTTAAGCCGGTCATTGATGATCTTGGTCTGGACGAAACTGTGACGGATCTTGCCGGCCAGGTCACCGTCACCAATCCGACCAACACCGCATTCGTGAACATTGCCGTGGTGGATGGAGATCCGAAGCAGGCCGCGGACATCGCCAATTCCGTTGCCGAATCGCTGAAGAACGTCATTGAAAGCGACCTGTACTCCGGAGATAAGTCCCCGGTGAAGCTTTCCATCGTGCAGAAGGCACAGGTCCCGACGTCTAAGTCTTCGCCGAAGACTGCCCTGTATTTGGCTGTCGGTGTGGTGCTCGGCATCATCATCGGCGTGTTCGCCGCACTCATCAAAGACCTCCTCAACACCAAGGTTGAAGAGACTTCCGACGTGCGCGGCATCGTCCGAGCATCCTCCCTTGGCTCCGTTCCGATGGACGCTTCGCTTGATGATAAGCGCCCGGTGTTGGTGAGCCAGCCCAACGGTGCCATCGCCGAAGAATTCCGCCGTATCCATACGAATATTGAGTTCCTGCAGACCGACCGCACCGAAGGTGTGGGCCAGCTGCTTGTCATCACGTCTGCGCAGCCGTCCGAAGGCAAGACCACCATGGCTATCAACACTGCGGTGGCCCTTGCTGAAGATGGTGCGAAAGTACTGCTTATCGACGCTGATCTTCGCCACCCGTCCGTTGCTCACCACTTGGGCATTGAAGGTGCCGCCGGTCTGGCGCACGTGCTGTCCGGACAGATGGGCCCGAAGGACGTGGTGCAGAGCTACTGGAAGCCGAACCTGCACATTCTGCCTGGCGGCAAGAGGCCGGCGAACGCTGGCGTGCTGCTGGGTTCCGAAACCATGAAGCTCATGGTGGAGCAGGCGCTCACCCAATACGATTACGTGATTATTGATACCGCCCCGTTGACGGTGTCCAACGATGGCGCGGTATTCGGCCGTTGGGCCAAGGGCCTTCTGCTGGTGGTCAGCCGCAACGTGTGCGAGAAGAAGTCCCTGCAGGAGGCGGCCGACACGCTCGCCACCGCGCAGGTGCCGGTACTTGGCTTCATCTTCAATCGTGCAGATCCGAAGAAGACCAATACGCATTCCAATTATTACTATTACTATGAGGATGGTGCGCCGCGCAGCAGCCATCGCGCGAAGGGGAAGAAGCGGCACTGATGGTTCCCTTCTCCATGGAATGAGGGGTGTATGGCAACTGAGAACGATGATTCCCAGTCTATGAACGGTATTTTGTCCAACATATCTCGGGATGTGGTGGACACCAGCTGGGATATTCCTCCGCTGACCTTCCCCAAATTGCAGCCTACCGATTCGGAAGAAGCCGATGGTGCGGATGAGGCTTCGCTTGCTGAGCCCCGCACCATCGCTTCCTCCGTGCCTGCGCAAACGGAACAGCCGGTTTCGGCTGCGCCAACAATCGCGGATATACCCAGTATGCCGCTCGACACCATCGATTTCGATGATGCGGTTGCACCAGCCGATGCCGAGGAAACCGCTACTCTGCCACCCCTCGTCTCTTCGACAGATGAACAGGACGTCGAAGCAACTCAGGCCTTTGACACTTCGGATGGCATAACGGACCTAGAGGAGCTGGCCGCGGAAGATCCGGAACATGATCCGTTGAAAACCATTCCGGTCGCGCCGAAAGAGCCGTCTGCGGACAAGCGAAAGATTATTGCCATTGTCGCTGCGATTGCGGCAGTGGCGGTTGCTATTGCCGGTGTCATCGTGGTACGCAATCGTATCAATTCGAAAGAACAGCGTGCGGCAGTGGTGGTATGTGAGAAGGCGAAATCCAAATACTCCAAAGCCAACGAAAAACTGCAAAACGCCATCGAACAGGCAACTAGTCTGCAGGGCACTGCGGCAAACCAGGTGGCGGATGCCGCCACAATCGACCAGCTCACTCAGGCCGTGACCAAGGCGCAGAACCTCAAGACGGTCGGCGGATGTTCGGTGTTGCTGTCCGAAACCACACTGCGTGCGCACGCCCGTAGCATGAGCAAGCAGATCAGCAATATCAAAGAACAGACCAAGGCCGTTACCGCAGCAGCCACAGCTGTGGCCGCCAGCAAGCGAGCTTTGGAAGTGAATAAGACGACTGCCGCATTGCAGAAGGCCATTGCCGACGCAAAGACGTTGCTTGACGGTTCTGCAGGCGAGGTTGCGGACGAGTCGACACGTGACGCGCTTGCCAAGGCGATTGACGCTGCCCAGAAACTCCTTGATGGCAAAAGCACTGATGTTATGGCCATGCAGAACGCTTCGAAGGTGATTTCCTCGACTTCTGACGGCGTGAACAAGTCTGTGGCGGAGCAAACTGCTGCTAATGCCCAGTCGAATACCAATTCGAATACCAATAACGGCACTACGAACCGGCGCTACACATATACGTGGCAATTTGGTCCGGGCTCTGGAAACGGTGTGAACGGTGGTGGTTCGACCGGTGGCAATAACAATGGTGGCTCAACCGGTGGTAATGGCGATTCGACCGGCAACGGTAACGGTGGTTCGACCGGCGGTAACGGCGGTTCTAACGACGGTAATGGCGGTTCGACCGGTGGTAATGGCGATTCGAACGGCAACGGTGGTTCAACCGGCGGTAACGGTGGTAATGGCGGTTCGAACGGCAACGGCAACGGCGATTCAAACGGCGGCGGTAACGGCGGTTCAGATACAGGTACTGCTGGCGAATAAGCCATACCGGAGAAGGATTTGGATATAGCGAATGGTACCCCCATAGGTCCCTCTTAATTTCTGGGGGGGGGGCTGTGGTAAATTGTTTGCCGTATGCAGCTGAAGGGGAGGGAGATACATGCAAGGCGTGAATACCGGTGAATCCGGCGCACCAAACGGCGAGCAAGGTATGAGGACTCAAGAGATTCATATCGTCTCGTCCAATGCGCATCGACAGGCATACGCGTCCATGCAGAATCAGCGTCTGCAAAAGCAGTTCGAGCCGATGACTTTTTCCAATACCCCGTTTCCTGCGGAAAAGGAAGGACATAGGCGCGGCAAGGCTGAATCGACTCCCCGGTGGCGTTTCGCCTTCGTCGCCAGCCTGATCGCCATCGATTTGGCAGTGATGCTGCTTTCGTTGACCGTCAGCCTTGTAATCAACGGTGCTGCTTTCGATGCCATCGGCGATGTGATGCCGTTTTGGCTTTTCCTCATTCTGTTCAGCCTGATTTGGTTGCTGTGCTTGGCATTCGCGGGCGCATACCACCGCCATGTTATGGCGGACGGCTATGAGCTGTATGCCAAAATCATCAATGCGTCGTTGCTGACCATCATCTCATACTGCAGCCTTGCATTTATTTTCAAACTTGCATTGCCCCGTACTGCGTTGATTATCGCGCCAGTCATCGCCTTCTTCTTGGATATCATCGCACGTTGGCAGATGCGTCAAGCGTTGCATCGTCACCGCAGCAAAGGCTCTTGCAAGTACAGAACGGTGGTCATCGGATCTTCCGATGGCATCAACAAAGCCTTGCAGACCATGCGCAACTGCATGAATTGGGGGTACGAACCAGTTGCTGTATGCCCAATTGAAGCGGATCCAGCTTCAAAAGACGCTTATGTGGTTACCTCATACACACCGGATGCCAATATCGAAGGCTCCAGCAAACTCAAGGTGATTCCTTTCAACTCGGCATTCCCACGTATTTGCGAAAGCCTCGGTGTACAGGAAGTCTATGTGGCTGACGTGCTTTCGCGTGATTCCGAAATGCTGCATGGTCTTTCTCTTGCGGTGGAGTCGCTGGGTATGGAACTTGCCTTGGCGGTCTCCCTGGCGGATGTGAGCGGTCACCGTTTGTATCTGCGAAACACCATGGAACAGCCAGTTCTGTTGGCTTCCCTGCCGCAGTACACGGGAGCTGCGAACGTAATCAAGCGTTTGCTGGACATCATCGGCTCACTGTGCGCGCTGATTATTTCCTCTCCGATTCTTCTCGGCGTCGCCATCGCCATCAAGCTTGATGATGGCGGTCCGGTGTTCTTCTCTCAGACCCGTATCGGACTGCACGGCAAGCCGTTCAAAATGTATAAATTCCGTTCCATGGTCACCAATGCTGAGGAGCTGAAGAAGAAACTCGCTGAGGAAACTGGGCAGGAAGACCGGTTCATCTTCAAAATGAAAGATGATCCGCGTATCACCAAGGTAGGTCACTTCATCCGTAAGACTTCTTTGGATGAGTTCCCGCAGTTCTACAACGTGCTCAAAGGCGATATGTCTCTGGTCGGTCCGCGCCCGGCATTGCCGGAAGAAGTGGCCCGCTATGGTTCCCTATATTCCGCCCGACTGCTGGTCAAGCCGGGCATCACCGGTCCGTGGCAGGTGTCCGGCCGGTCGGATCTTTCACAGGAGCAAAGCGAATATTTGGACGTCTCCTACATTGAGAATTGGTCCATCGCTGGAGATCTTGCGATTCTTGCCAAAACCGTGATGGTAATCTTCACTGGCTGTGGATCGTACTGAGCCAATAAGTGGGTTTTCTGTGATTTTCCCTCTGTTCTTGTGATGGAACAGAGGGAAATTTCATTTGGCGGCCGAAAAAAAGGGGTGCCATGTGGCACAATAATGCGCTGGAATAGTCAAATTGAGTGCTTAATGATTTGAGGAGCAAAGCATGGGGCAACATGCTCAAGCAATACGGGAAAAACATACGGCACGGAATGTGACGCTTATTGTACTTGCGGTGCTGATCGTGCTACTTGCCATTGCTGCAGTGTTTGGTATGCAACTGTATAAGCAGGCAAAAAGCGTCAAGGCACACGAATCGCAAGCCATATCCTCACTATCCGCAATCAATGACCCTGCAAAGCTCAAGGATGCCGCCGCGTCGCAGGCGTCCATCGCGCAGGCTCAGCAGCAGACGACGCAGGCCAAGCAGATTGCGCACGGTTCATTATGGAACGTGGCTGCGAAAATGCCGTTCGTCGGCAGTGACATCGCCACTGTGCAAGGCATGACGGAAGTCGTGGACAACCTTGCACAGCAGACACTGCCATCGTTGACCACTGCGGTGCAACAGCTTGCCGATGCCAATCTTTCCGGTGCGGAAGGGCAACTTAATCTGCAGCCAATCGCCGATGCGCAAGGTAACTTCGACAAGCTCAACCAGCAGGTGCAGCAGCAGAACAAGCAGTATAACAGTCTTGCCGAGCCGAAAATCGGCATGGTGAAGAAAGCCTATCAGCAGGGCAAGGACCAGCTTGACAATATCGCCGATTTGGTCGGACAGGTCAGCAACGCCACTCACATGCTGCCTTCCTTCCTCGGCCAGAACGGTGCCCGCACATACTTGCTGGCGGCACAGACCACATCCGAAACACGTTCCGGCGGCGGCTTGGTTGGCTCTCTCGGCACCATGACTGCGGATCATGGCAAAATCGCGGTGGGGGACTTCCACCCGAATGGTGAGTTCGTCAATGGCAACAACGGCACCGCTGAGGAACATGCGGTATTCAACAGGCCGTTGGGTTTCTCCTTCGACGTGCGAGACACCTTCGCGGTGCCGGATGTTTCCCGCAACGCGGAAATGCTCAACGCTTCATGGCAGCGTTCGCAATATGCCTGCAACATCGACGGTTTGATTTCCGTGGATCCGGTGTTCATCCAGAAGATGGTGGAGATCAACGGACCAGTCACTTTGTCCAACGGCACTGTGCTTACCGGCGAGAACACCGCCGAATACATGCTCAACACCATCTACAAGGACGTTCCTGTGGCACAGCAGGACGAATACTTCGAGTACATTGCCAAAACGGTGATGGACGGCGCTTTTGGCAACATGACTGTGGACAAGATGATGAAGGTGGCGCAAAGCATCGGTGATTTGGCCGAGAACCGCCACTTCTACGCCTACACGTTCCACGATGACGAAGCGAAGTACTTCCAAGGTGCTGGACTCGCCAAGAATGCGCCTGAGAGCGAGACCAATCCGGAAACGGGCATTTACATCAGCGAGCAGAATCCTTCGAAGATGGGTTGGTATATCGACCGTACCAGCGAAGTGACCAAGACAGGTGACAAGACCTACCACGTGAAGTACACGCTGACCAACCGTATGACTTCCACGGAAATGGCTACCTGCACGAGTTACATTCTCGGTGGTGAGCAGAAGGGCGTTGGTGGCGTGCCCGTGGCGCCGAGTGGCACATCCGCGCAGCGTGTGCTGATTTACGCGCCTGCAGGTGGTTCGATTGGATCAATCGCCGTGACCGGTGATGTGCGTGACCGTAGCAATGCCACCATGGACGGCAAGCCATTGAACTCCAGTATGGCGTACATCGCACCTGGCAAGAGCGTGACGTACGAGTTCGACGTGACCGTGTCTGACAAGGCCACGGCTGATATGAAGCTCGATCAGACGCCGTGTGGCAAAATGACCAATGATGTGAAATACAACTATTGAAATATGGCGCGGTAATTCTCGACATTATTGGTGCATGATTTCCTTGAATTCATCTCAATGAAAACTTGTTCAATGAAGTCTATGAATTATTGCTAAATTCTTGGAAATACAGGGGGTATTTCTGCTGGAAAGCGGAGATACCCCCTATTTTATTAGTGAAAAAAGGGTGTATTTATGCGAATTGTTGTATTATATTGCATGTAATTAATATCCTATATTTTCAAGGGGTTGGCATGTCTGTTCTTGACGGATTTGAAGCAGTGGGAGAAAAGACCACCACCAATAAGATGACCATGACGGTCATGGAATCATCCGTTCGCTTTTCCAAAGGCGTGACCGAAGCGCTCGGATGCCCGGCATACGTGAAATTGCTGGTGAATGACAAGCAGAAGAAGATCGCAGTCCAGGCATGCGACGCCAAAGACGAGAACGCCATCAAGTTCTGCAAGACCAAGCGAAGCAAGGCCGATGGCGTCGACTCTGACGCTGCAGGAAAGGCTTCTTCCGTGACCGTGCGTACCACCGATGTGCTGGTAGCGGTGCAGAAGTATTTCACTTTCCCGCCGGTCGCAGACGACCAGATCGCCTATTTCGCCATGGATGGCGAGTCCTACCCGGATGAGAAGGTTGTCATTTTTGCTGTGGCCGATGCTGCAAAGGGTGTATCCGGCAAGCGCGGTCCCCGCAAAGGTTCGCATCATACGGCCAAAGATGGCGAGTAAGTGAACAATATTCCGCTCAGCTTGAAAAATCGCATATAGTACAGTTCTCTTGATGTGAGTGCTGTACTATATGCAGTATCTTGATAGGCTGTGCGAAACGTCCATAAACGCTAATAATGAGTACGTATGCATCCAGCCCAAAAATCCTGAAAAAGGGAGCTTGGAATGAATGTGGCAGGTAGTGGGCGTGTAGGATCTTCGTTCAGTATTCGAGTCGCTCAAAATAACGTGCTTGGTTGGCGATGGACGGTGGAAAAAGAGCATGACGGCTTTTTCGAGCCCGTTGCGTCTGGCCGTTCGCTCACGCGTAAGATGGCCAAAAGGGCCGCGATAAAAGCGATGAATGAATTGCGTGCATAAACAACCGTAACGCCATGAATGGCCTGCATCTTTCCATATGAAATATAAAAGAGGCATATAAGACAGGAGAGGCTCCGCACAATGTGTGCGGAGCCTCTCCTGTCTGAAAAACTAAAACTCAGTAGCAGTGGTTGGCGAGCCAGTAGGTGTAGGCGCCCTGGATGGAGCCGTAGCGCTGTGCGCAGTAGCCCCAGAACCACTTGAGCTGGGTCTGATAGTTGGTGGCCCAGTCAGCGCCGGCGCTCACCATCTTCGAACCGGGCAGAGCTTGCGGCAGGCCGTAGGCACCGGAAGACGGGTTCGTGGCGGAAACATTCCAACCGGATTCGTGGGAAATGATGTACACGGTCGCGGTGAAATCAGCCTCGGAATAGCCGCTGGACAGCAGATAATCGTGAGCCCACTGCTGCATTTCGCCAGCCGGCACGGTGGTGCCGATCGACGCTGCGGCCGCGGACGGCGTGGACGAGGAGCCGGTGCCGACGAGGATCACCTTGTCGGTCGGAGCCTTCTTCACGAAAGAGCTGATCATATTGGAAGACATGACCTTGCCGCCGGACTTGGTGACGAGGTTCGTGGTCTCCATAACACCGTTCGCGCCTTCGGTCTCGACCTTCTCCTGGCCCTTCGGCAGGCCGGAGGTCTCCTTCTTGACCGTGTTGAATGCGATATCCGTATCAGACACCTCAACGGAAGCGCCGGCACGTTCGATCTTGATGACGGTGTTCTCGTTCACCTTCGTATCCAAAGACGGGGAAACGGTGTCTTCCGTATCAAGGGTGATGTCGCCCGCGTCAAGCACGGACTTCACGTCGGTGAAATGCATGCCGGGAACCACGCGGGTCTTGCCGTTGATCTTCACGGTGACGTACGAAGTATCTCCGGAAAGCGCCTCACGGGCGTTGCCACGGGAGGCTTCGATGCTGTCGGTGACGGAATACGCGGTGACCTGCTTGGCAGGAGACTTCTCCGCGGTGGCGTACAGATTATGCGACACGATGCCGCCAGTGGCCAACAGCCCCACTGCCGCAACCGTTGCGACAATCTTCACCATCTGAGATTTGCCCGGCAAGGCAAACGTAGTTGGTTGGGCATGTTTCTTATGGCTAGCCATTCTGCTCCTACATCGGGTACAATTCCTCGGCGGATTCCGTGCCTAGGGCACGGCGCACAACCGCTAGGGTTCCGCCGGAATGCGCGCAACTGCATATAGTCTACCGCACCCCAAGGAACTTGAAGATAACGTATGCAACGCGCAGGCGACGGGCCGAATCATCGTTCCGACTGACTACTTGGCGTTTTCACTTTGGCGTCTCCGCTGGAAGCGGTGTTCCCATCGGAAGCGGCCGCATCCATATCCAACGCCTTGGCCTGGCTGATCAGATCATCCAAATCGGAAGCGCGCAACGCGCCGGCCTGTTGGAAGATGATCTGCTGCTTCTTGACGACCATCAGCGTCGGCACTGCCTGAACCTTGGCCGCGGCGGCCAGATCGGGATTCTGATCGATATCCACCTTCGCGAAATAGACGTCCGGATTCGCCTCGCTTGCCTTCTCGAACGTTGGGCCGAATGCACGGCACGGACCGCACCACGTGGCCCAGAAATCCACGAACACTAGATCATTGGATTCGACGACCTGGTTGAAATCCTGCGAAGTGACTGCATGCGTTGCCATATGCGTTCCCCATTCCCCGGCTTACGCTATAAGCCGATTTCAAAAACAATATCGTGCAATGCTGCGCAATATTGCGAAAGACTGTTTGCGAAAAGTATATAGCCGCACGCCACGCAAACACACTGCCGCACCCGATTGCGCTATGGGAAGAATCGGAAGCACGTGACATTCACATGCCGTGCGTGATAATGGAACCATGCCAGTGATGAATGATGAAGTGCCCGACGAGGGCGATTTCGACGCCAACCGCCATCGCGGGGAATTTGACGACATTACGCCGGAGGATTTCATCCGCGGAATGGGCAACCCTCCGGGATGGCTCCCATCGGACGAAATCAACCGCATGCGCCACGAAATACCGATTCCGTACGTCGTGGTCGTGCCGGTGCGCACCGACGATCTCGGCAGGGTGGCGCAAATCGGCTCGCTGCTGCGCGTCACCGACGACGGCGGTATCGAACGCACATTGATCGCCGGACGTGTGCTCTATCACGAATCGTTGCGTGAAGCGGTGGCGCGCAACGTCGCAAAAGATTTGGGCGATATCGCCCTGCCGCAGCTGCCGATCAGCCTGCAGCCGTTCACCGTGGCCGAATTCTTCCCGACACCCGGCCTATCCGACTATTACGATCCACGCCAACATGCGATCGCGCTGTGCTACGTGGTGCCGATCGCCGGCGATTGCAAGCCACAGGACGAGACGCTCGATGTGGAATGGGTCGACCCGTCCGGAGACATGCTCGACACCTTCGTCGGGCAGATGGCCAATGGTTACGGCACCATCGTGCGGCAGGCGCTCGCATGGACCGGCAAGTAGGACAAGCCGCGCACGCGAGGCAAGAGCTAGTCAAACTAGGCGAATAGGCAGATAGGGGAGGATTAGAAAAATATGACGATTGAACTGAACAACAACATATATACGGACGGCGGCAACGATACCGAAACCACGCCGGTGGTGCTCGTGCACGGCTTCCCGGTGGACCACCGCATGTGGGACGAGTGCGCGGCGGCTTTACGCGACCAAGCTGTGAAACAAGGCGTGAAACCATTTGCGATCTGGGCTCCGGACATGCCCGGCGCCGGCGAAGGACCGATTCCGTCCGACGAAGACAGCGGCGGCAAGGACGCCGACGGCGCGTTCCCATACGGACTGGACCGCATGGCGGACGCGTACGTGGACCTGCTGCACGCCGCCGGCTACAGCAAAGCCATCTGGGTGGGCCTGTCGATGGGCGGCTACCTGATCCTCGACATCCAACGCCTGCATCCGGAAGCGGTGGCGGCGCTCGCCCTGTGCGACACGAAAGCCGACGCCGACTCCGCCGACATGCGATTGAAGCGCGTCGCAATCGCCACCGACTGCGAAACGACCGGCACACACGAGCCGGTCATGGGATTCGCCGTGCCGTCGGAAGCCGACTCCACCGTGAAACAGTCGGACGCCTACTGCAGGCAGTTCGAAACGTGGATCAACGAACAGCCCGCCGACGGCATCGCCTGGCGCGAACGCATGGCCGCTGGCCGTCCCGACCTGAACGACGTGCTGCCGAACATCAACGTGCCAGTCGCAGTAATCTGCGGCGACAAGGACCCGTCCAGCCCGCCGGCAGTGATGAAGCCGGTCGCCGACGCGATGACGAAAACCGACGTGACGATGACGGTGATCGACGACTGCGGCCACTTCAGCGCGTACGAACACCCCGACCAGGTGGCCGCCGCGTTGCTGGAACTGGTGAAGCGAGTCGGCTGAGCCGGCTGCGACGATTATCTGTGGCAGACCATCCGGCGTATCGACAAGATATAGAGAAAATATATAAAACGTATATACGAAATATGTACTACGTATGTATAACGAATATATTCCGTATATAACACGCATGAAAGAGGCAACACAACCATGAGCGTGTTCTCACCACTGGCATTGACGCAGACCCTGCCGTTCCTGCCACTCGCCCAAGGAGACATCGACTACGAAGTGGCACGACGCGGCGAACCCGACCTGTTCGCCAAAGTCCTGGCGGAACCGGCAACGAAAGTCATCCTCGTCAAAGACGGCAAAGTGGCCGTGCCGCACGGCCAAGGCGCCATCGCCGACTACGCCAACGTGAAAATGCGCCTCGCCCAACTGCCGGGCGCGTACGTTGCCGCGGAACTCGAATCGCACCCATCGGCGCTCGCCATATTCCTCGGCTCGTACGGCGGACGATTGGGCGAGCACGTCGTCGCCGTGGACGTGACGCACGTCCAGCCGAACGATACGACGATTACGGCTGCGACGGCTCGCAGCGGGGGAGCGGACGACGCGTTCGCCGAAGTGCCGGCGCACGAATCGCAGGAAAACGCGAAATCGCTGCTGGAAAGCGCGGCAACCCGATTCGACTGGGTGGACCTGCGCGGATTCGCACCCCACGCCAGCGCACGCGAAGCCGGACAGGCAACCTCCGCCATTTCGCTCAGCATGTGGCACGCCCGGCAGCGTCACTGCCCGACGTGCGGCGCGCCCGTCGAACCAGCGCTCGGCGGCTGGGCTCAGCACTGCACGAACGATGAGGATGGCAATCGTTTGCTGTTCCCCCGAATCGAGCCAGCGGTGATCACCGCGATCGTTGACCATGATGACCGTCTGCTGCTGCAGCACAACAGCGCATGGCGCAACAACGGCCTGTACTCGGTTTCGGCCGGATTCGTGGAGGCTGGCGAAAACCTGGAGCACGCATGCCGGCGCGAAGCCAAAGAGGAAGTCGGCATCGAAATAGGCGAACTCAAATATCTCGGCTCCCAGCCGTGGCCGTTCCCCTCGTCTCTCATGATGGCGTTCAAAGGCGTGGCGGTCACCACCGACGTGCACGTGGACGGTGAGGAAACGTTGCAGGCGCGTTGGGTCACACGCGACGAATACATGAGCGAACTGGTTTCGGGACGTATGGAGGCTCCGGGCAAAGCCACGATCGCACGCTACATGATTGAGGAATGGCTCGGCCACGACTTGCCGTGACAAGACCTGCCATTAAAAGGTGGTATCGGCTGAGCCTGTCTTCGGGGCGGTTGCCGGGGGAGCTTGTTTAGGTATTCGTTTGGGCACTCGTCTGCGTATCATGCTGCATGGTATGTACCGTTAAGAGAGTGAATGAGGAAACCACATACATGTCTGATAGAAGTGGGCAGAACGATACGGACAACAGCTTCGCCGGCATCTCGTTTGAAGGGGTGAATGCCGTGCCGCCGCAGTCTGGTGAGAACGGCGATACGATCAATCTTGCCGACGTGGCCGATGTGTCCGAACAGGATGACGTGTCCAACGCCGCCACCGAGACCATGCCGCCGTTGAATTTCGCATCGGACCAGACCCAGCCGTTCCAGTCATTCCCGACGGCCGGTGCCGCCGAAACCACGCCTGCCGGAACTGTCCCCAACGGAGCTGTTCCCACTGGTGCCATTCCTACCGGTGACATGCCCTCATCCACGCCCGCTCCCGCCATTCCCGTGCTCACCATGCCGGTCGAAGGAGAAGCCGTCGTGGCCAAGAAACGCAAACTGCCGCTGATCATCACCGGAATCGTGCTCGCCGTGCTGGTGGTCGCCGCGATCGCCGGCTTCTTCACCGCACGCTGGTACTTCCAAGACAAGGCCGCGCCGGGCGTGACCTTCGGCGGAACCAGTGTGGCCGGACAGACCGCCGACCAGCTGAAAAACACGGTGACGGCCGCCGTGAAGAACACCACCGTGAACATCAAGGACGGCAACGGCAACAACGCTTCCGGCAGCCTGAGCGACCTCGGCGTGAGCTACAACGTCGACAAGACGGTCACGGAACTGCTCGCCGCCAAGCACCAGACCAACGGCGCACTCGAATACATCAACGAAGTCAACCCGTTCGTCAAGAAGAACGTGCCGCTGAACGCCAAGTCCAACAAGCTGGCCCTCAGGACGTTCGTCACCGACAAATTCGTGCAGGACACCGACCGCGCGGTACCGTCCACCGCATCGTACGATGCCAACGCGCGCGCCTTCGTCGCAGTGGAAGGCCGCGGCGGCAGGTCCCCGAAGGTGGACAACGTGATCGACACGGTCGCCAAAGCCATCGCGAACCCGGGGCACAGCGGCAGCGTGACGATCACGTACGAAACCATCGACGTGCCGGTCGCACTGCCTGAAGCCCAAAACGTGGCCGACCAGGCAAACGCGCGACTGAATGCGCCGATTGTGCTGGACAACGGACAAGGCAAGACCTTCCAGATTCCAGCCGAAGTCGTGGCCTCATGGCTGAAAACCGACGCCGACCTCGAACACGGCACGCTTTCGCTGTCCTACGATGACAACGCCATCACCAACTACGTGCAGCAGCAGGTCCCAGCCCAACTCAACCAGGACGCGGTCGACCAGGAAGACGCCGTCGACAACAGCGGCAAAGTGCTGGCCACCATCGTCAAAGGCGTGAACGGCGTGAAGGTCAAGAACATGGAGGCGCTCGCGCCGAAGATCGGCGAAGCGCTCAAAAACGGCCAAGGCGCCACCATTCCGGTGGACGGTGATGTGCAGAACTTCAAAACCGTGCAGAAGAAGAGCGAATACCGCATCGTGGTGGACCGCACCGCGCAAACTGCCACCGTGTACCACAACGACGAGGCCGTCAAGACCTTCCCGGTGTGCACGGGCACCACCGGCAAGCACGAAACCGACCTGGGCACCTTCTACATCTACCTCAAGTATCAGATCCAGGACATGACCGGCCTGAACGACGACGGCTCGCGCTACCTGTCCAAGGGTGTGAAGTGGGTAAGCTACTTCTACGGCGGCGAAGGCTTCCACACGGCAAGCTGGAACAATTACGGCATCGCCCACGGCGACCCGGCGCACTACGGCTCCCACGGCTGCGTGAACATGTACGAAGCCGATTCCAAGTGGATCTACGACAACTGTCCGGAAGGCACCATCGTGCAGGTAGTCGGCGCCATGCCATCCGGACCGGTACGCTGACCCGTTACGCGTGGCGCGGGTGCGCGGCGTTCGCATACGCCGTACAATGGGCGGCATGAGCGAAGCAAACGATAGCAAAGTGAACCTCGACGTGCCCGAGCACCTCGAATACTCCGACGAGCACGTGTGGGTGGATTCCTCCGTCGAACCCGCCATGGTGGGCGTTACCGAATACGCCACCGAACAGTTCGGCGAACTCGTGTACATCGATTTGCCTGAAGTTGGTACGCAGGTCGAAGCTGGCGACGAAGTGGCGGAATTCGAATCCTCCAAGGCGGTCACCGCGCTGGTCTCGCCGGTGGCTGGCACCATCCGCTACGTCAACAACGAGGCTGCGGACGATCCGAGCATTGTGACGGACGATCCGTACGGCGAGGGCTGGATTTTCAAGATCGAGCTTGAGGATGACGAGCCTGACCTGCTTAGCGCTGACGAGTATGCCAAGATTGTGGCTGACTGAATAGCACGGACGTCTAGTTTTGATTACGGCTGCGGCCGGCGGGTGCGATGCGCGGCACACTCAAGGCCGTTCGGCCGGGCTTACGGTCGCGCATCGCACCCGCCGGCCGCAGCCTTTTTATGGGAAGTGCCTTGCGGGGCCCTGAAAGTTCCCTGATTTTCTCGGTGGCGTTACTGTTTGTTCGAACGCGACCTCTATAGTGGGCATATGAGTGAAATTCAGCCGTTGCCGCAGTTCCCGCCGCAGCGTGCGCCGCAGCACGACCAGCAGCGCGAACAGCAGCGTATGGGGGAGCGGATGGACGATTCTTGCGATGACATGCCCACCGTGCCGATTCCGGCACGCAAGGTGGTCACCACCTTCGACGCGGCCTCCAGACATGAGCGTCTTGAAGTCAAACCGCCGCTGACCAGGCTGTTCCGCCGCACGATCACCAAAGCATTCAGTGTCTGGCTGAAATTCTCGACCGCATTGGTGCGGTCGCTCGACTGGTATCCACGTGTCGAACCCTACGTCGGCTATGGCACCGAACATTACTCCCGACTGATCTGCCGTACCGTATACGGCCCGTTCAAACGGCAGGCCGGCCGCCTGATTCGCGGCATCCGTGGCATGCTGATGGTGCCGTCCCCGCATACCAAAGTGCGGATCGCCATCGATGACGTGCCCATCGAAACAGTGCAGGTGGGTGCGTCGGAAGTATACGACGCGATCGACAGCAATCCTGATATTTCCAGCGAATTCGCGGCATCCGACGATGCCGGCTACCTCGACCTCGTGGCCGAGCATTCGCTCGAACCGGGCATCCACAACGTCTCGTACAAAGTGCGCAGCCGCAAGCCGGTCAACGCCAATCTTTTCACCATTCCCAGCGGCACCAAAGTGGGCGTGATCTCCGACGTGGACGACACCATCATGGTCACGCAGGCGCCGCGTCTGATGAAGGCCGCCTACAATCTGCTGCTGCTCAACCCCCGCAAGAAGGTGCCGGTGGCCAGCATGAACCTGCTGTTCAACCGCATCGCGGACATGTTCCCGGACGCGCCGTTCTTCTACCTGTCCACGTCACCTTGGAACGTGGAAAGCTCGATCCGCCATTTCATCACGAACCACGGCTTCCCGGAAGGGCCGCTGCTGCTGCGCGACCTTGACCCGAGGCCGAAGACGTTCGTGCCGTCCGGCGTGCAGCACAAGCTGGAATACGCCGAACAGCTCATGGCCGATTTTCCGGATATGAAATTCATCCTCATCGGCGACGACGGGCAGAAGGATCCGACCACATACGCCACGATCGCACGCCGCTATTCGGGCCGCGTGCTGGCGATTTGCATCCGCCAGCTGACGCCGCGCGAGGTGGCGGGCAACATCGGTTCCGTTGCGGGGCGCGCGAACACGCAGCCGATGCCGGTCACCGACGTACCGGTGTTTACGGGAGCGACCGGGTCGAACATCATGAAAACCATGCTGCCGTACCTGCGCGCCACCCAAGCCGCGGATGGCGAAACCGACTGACCGGCCCGGAATCCGGCAGCATGCATGGCTGCACGGTGCGGCTGCCGGAAGCATCGGCGCACATCGCCGTCGGAAAGTTAGGCGGCGCAGGCCGGTATAATCGCGTGCATGAGTGAATTTCGGGGCATGAACGACCCGTCCGCATCGGAGCAGGATGGGTTCGGCGCGATTCCGCGCGCGAAACGGGTGCCGAAGGAGCGCACCTTCCATGGCGACACCTTCATCGATCAATACGAATGGCTGCGCGACAAGCAATCGCAGGACGTTCAAGACTACGTGGCGGCACAGAACCGCTATTGCGAACAGCGTATGGCACCGCTCAAATCACTGCGGAAGACGCTGTTCGAGGAATTCAAATCGCATGTGCAGGAAACCGACATGTCCGTGCCGACGCGCATGGACGGCTACTGGTACTTCACCCGCACCATGCAGGGGCGGCAATACGCCACGCAATGCCGGGTGCCGATCCGCGGCGCGGACGATTGGGATCCGCCGACGGTGGAGGCCGGCGTGCCGCTCGACGGCGAACAGGTGGTGTTCGATACGAACGTCGAAGCGGAAGGCCACGATTTCTTCCGCATCGGCGGCATGGACATCTCCAAGGACGGCCGCTGGATGCTGTACGGCACCGACACGACTGGCGACGAACGCTACGATTTCCGCATCCGCGATCTTGAGGCCGGCGACGAGCTGGAGGAGCGGTTCGAAGGCATCGGCGGAGCCTGCTTCACGCCGGACGCGCAATGGGTGTTCTATGTGCTGTTGGACGACGCGTGGCGTCCGTACGCGGTGATGCGCCACCACGTCGGCACCCCCGTCGCGGATGACGTGGAGGTGTACCGCGAGGCGGATGAACGCTTCTGGGTGGGTATCGGACTGTCCTTCGACGAACGGAACATCGTGATTGGCACCGGGTCGAAAACCACCACCGAGGTGCTGATGCTGCCGGTGGACACCCCGGAGGGCTCGTTCCGGGCGTTCATTCCGCGCGAAACCGACGTGGAATACGATGTGAGCTTCGCCTGTTTCGAAGGCGCGGGGGAGCATGGCGAGGATATTCCGCTCGCCGTGGTGTACCACAACGCGTTGAATCCGAATTTCGAGATCGATGTGATCGATATGCGGACGCACGAGCCTCCATACCGGCTGGGCGAAGGCGTGCGCGTGGCGGTCGGATCGCCCTACGGTTGCGAGCACGGCGACGACGTGGACCCCGGCGCCTCCTCCATGCCGATCGGCACCCCGTATTCAAATCCCTGCAATCCCGCCATTCTGCAGGGCGCGCACGGCTTGGGCATCGAGGGTATCTCGATCCATCGGCATTTCGTCGCATTGCAGTACCGCGCGGAAAGCCTGCCGCACATCGCGGTGATGACGAAACGGGCCGCCGCCGAGGATTTCCTGGCCGGCCGGCCATGGCGGTTCACCGAACTGGTGCCGCACGCGCTGGAGGACGATTGGGACGTCGACGAATCCGTGGACGAGATCAACGAGGAACGCGCCGAGATCTGGGGCAAACTGGACGCGGCCGCCGCCGCGCAAGGCAAGGGATCGGCCGTGCATGGCGTCTCGCGTCGGGCGATGACGTCGTCGGACGGCGCCACCGCCGACCGCATGCCGGGGGAGACGCGCCGCCTGTATTCGATCGGCGTGGGTGGCAACCCCTCGTATGACGCGCCGCGCATGCGCTACTCGTTCGCCAGCTACACGCGCCCCGGCGAGCTGCATGACTACGATCCGGACACCGGCGAGGACCGTCTGCTCAAACGCGCCACCGTGCTGGGTGGTTTCGATCCGCGCGACTACATGGAACGCCGGGTGTGGGTCACCGCGCGCGACGGCGAACGCATCCCCGTCTCGCTGGTATGGCGGCGTGACGTGCCGACCTGCGATTCCGCCATGTTCATCACCGGCTACGGCGCGTATGAGATCAGTTCGGATCCGGGATTCTCGGTGTCTCGCATCAGCATGCTTGATCGTGGTGTGCTTTATGCGGTGCCGCACATTCGCGGCGGCGGTGAGA
>ERZ857969.2447-NODE-2447-length-21190-cov-5.467944_pt1 | contig 21190 bp, 12 predicted proteins | sample MGYA00519864_ERZ857969 | MGnify/ENA primary metagenome ERZ857969 (study PRJEB31778, sample SAMEA3449382) | human gut metagenome | biome: human gut; feature: human-associated habitat; material: faeces | place: United Kingdom | collected 2010/2012 ... | reverse complement strand
CGAAGCCGAAAAAGGCTTCGGTTTTGTTGAGACAAAGGCGCAGTCTCTCTGGAGCGAATGATGGGAATCGCAAGGAGCGAAGCGACGGAATAGCAAGGCAAAGGAAATTTGCCGCAGCGTCACAAAAGAGTTTAAATGAGCAAGAGAGAGAAAGAGAGACAAGCAAAAAGGCGAAAAGAAAACCGAAGCCGAAAAAGGCTTCGGTTTTGTTGAGACAAAGGCGCAGTCTCTCTGGAGCGAATGATGGGAATCGAACCCACAACTAAAGCTTGGGAAGCTTTCGTTTTGCCACTAAACTACATTCGCAGCTTTTCGATTTATTATACAACAAATAATTTTTTTTGGCAACCGATAGGACGGATTTTGTTTCAAACAAAAAATCCGCCCTGTTTTTGTTTTTGCGGACATGAAACCTTATAAAATATCGGACATAAAATATTAGTGGGAGTTTTTGCGAATATTATTTCGTTCCGCTCCGAAAATATTTTTAAAGAGGTTGTGTTATATGAGTTTTTGTGAATTTTTGGGAGGCTGCTGCGGCGGAAATAACAACAACTGCTGTCCTCCTCCCGCGCCCCCTCAACCCGTTTGCGTAGGCGTTGCGGGTCCAAGAGGACAGCGCGGCCCCGAAGGTCCCGTCGGTCCCCGCGGTCCTATCGGACTTACTGGCGCTCCGGGTCCTCAAGGTCCCCAAGGACCGCAGGGGCCCATCGGGCCTCAGGGGCTTCCCGGAGCGACAGGTGCAACCGGAGCGCAGGGACCTCAGGGTATACAAGGAGCGACCGGAGCGACGGGAGCCACCGGCGCGACCGGTCCGACAGGCGCAACAGGCCCCGCAGGCTCGGGAGCTACGGGCGCAACAGGTCCTACCGGCCCCACAGGCGCCACAGGAGCAACGGGTGCGACAGGTCCCGCGGGAACAGGGGCTACGGGCGCCACGGGCGCCACGGGTGCGACAGGCCCTATAGGTCCGACGGGACCTCAGGGAGTGCAGGGGCTTCAAGGTATTCAGGGCTTTGCGGGAGTCACGGGACCTACGGGAGCTACGGGCGCAACAGGCCCCGCAGGCACAGGCGCGACAGGCGCAACGGGTCCGACCGGTCCTACCGGTCCCACAGGTCCGACTGGCCCTACCGGGCCAACGGGCGCGACAGGCTCTACCGGCCCTCAGGGCGTTCAGGGCTTGCAGGGTGTGCAGGGACCTACGGGCGCCACGGGCGCCACGGGTCCCGCAGGCACAGGCGGAGGTCCGACAGGTCCCACAGGAGCAACGGGCGCCACAGGAGCAACGGGCGCCACGGGGCCGACAGGTCCGACAGGCCCTACAGGCGACGCCGGCGCAATAGGACTTACCGGTGACACAGGACCTACGGGACCTACGGGCGCAACGGGTGCAACCGGTGCAACAGGAGCGACAGGAGCTACCGGTCCGACAGGCGATGCCGGAGCTGTGGGATTGACAGGCGACACGGGTCCCACTGGACCTACAGGCGCGACAGGTCCTACGGGCCCTACCGGAGCAACGGGGGAAACCGGACCTACCGGGCCTACGGGCGACACGGGAGCTACCGGTCCCACGGGGCCGACAGGTCCGACGGGACCAACGGGACCTACGGGAACAAACCCAATCACTCTTGCTTACAACTCGGGAGCTACCGCTGCCGACTTGACTCCCGGCGAAGCGGGCGCGGAGCCAGAGTATCTCATCGTTTCGTCCGGTTTTACCAAAACGGTGACGGGCGCGCCGGGAGCGACCATTACACTCGACGCCGCCAATTCAAACACTCCGATTGACGTGACTACGACGGGCACAATCGAGACCATAGCCTCGCACGCGACGGTGACGGCGCAGGCGGCGCTCAATACGGCTGACGTGACTTTGAAGCTAAGACTTTATATTGCGACGAGCGGTTCTAACACCTTCAATTATACGGGGACCGAATACGACTATACGCCAAACCTTACCGGAACGGTCAACGCCAACACTTTGCTTACGCTCAATCGGACAAACGTCGGTCAGGCTGTGACAGAGGGCGACAGGCTGCTGTTCGTGCTTGTTGCCGACGACAGTCAATCGCCCGCGACTTCGACTCCAATCAGCCTTGCTGTTTCCGCTTCGGTGGGAATAGAATAAACGGCTGTCGTGAGACGCCTTGCGCGATTTAAAGCGACAAAAAAGCCCCCGAAAATCGGGGGCTTTTGAAATTTATCAGTCGTTTTGTCCGAGATGCTGATATTTTTTCACGCGCTCTTTGGCTTCTTCTTCCGCTCTTTCAAACAGTTTTTCCGCAATTTCGGGTTTTGTTTTGAGCAGGCTTGTATAACGCGTTTCTTTGCGCAAAAATTCCTGATAGCTGCCGGTAGGCTCTTTGCTGTCCATAATGAAAGGATTTTTGCCTTCCTCGGCGAGCGCGGGATTGTAGCGATAAAGCTGCCAATATCCGCAGTCTACGGCTTCCTTGATGATTTGCTGAGGGTTGGACATATCGATGCCGTGATTTATGCAGGGAGCGTAAGCTATAATCAGGGACGGTCCGTGATATGCTTCCGCTTCTGACACCGCTTTGACCAGCTGGTTCATGTTTGCGCCCATGCCCACCTGCGCCACGTAAACGTAGCCGTAGGACATTGCCATCATGCCCAAATCCTTTTTCTTGATGCGTTTTCCCGCCGCGGCAAACTTGGCGACCGCGCCGGTAGGGGACGCTTTGCTTGCCTGACCGCCCGTATTGGAATAAACCTCGGTGTCGAGAACGAGCACGTTTACGTCTTCGCCGCTTGCAAGCACGTGGTCGAGTCCGCCGTAGCCGATGTCGTAAGCCCAACCGTCGCCGCCGAAAATCCATACGGATTTTTTGACGAGGCAGTCCTCCATCTTGGCAAGCTCGTTTGCTATCGGTCTGACTTTTCCTCTGGCGTTTTCTATAATCTCGGTTTTTACAGCCTGCGCGGCTTTTTTGCTGCCTTCCGCATCGAATTTGTTGTCAAGCCACAGCTTTGCGGCAACTTTCATTTTTGCCGTGCCGATTTCAAGCACCTGATTGAGCAGGTCTGTGACCTTGTTTCTGCGTTGCAGGTATGCGAGGTTGATGCCGAATCCGAATTCCGCGTTGTCCTCGAACAGGCTGTTCGCCCATGCGGGACCGTGACCGTCCTTATTGGTGGTGTAGGGGCACGTGGGCGCGCTGCCGCCGTAAATGGAGGAGCAGCCCGTAGCGTTTGCGATGACCATTCTGTCGCCGAACAGCTGTGTTATCAGCTTGACGTAAGGCGTTTCGCCGCAGCCGGCGCACGCTCCTGAAAATTCAAACAGAGGCTGCTCGAACTGGCTGCCTTTGACGGAGAATTTGTTGAGTCCGCTTTCCACCTGACGAACCTTTTCGGCAAATTCCCAATTTTCCGTTTCGTTGACTTTGTCCGCGGGAGTCATGACCAAAGCCTTCTGCTTTGCGGGGCAGACGTTGGCGCAGCTTCCGCAGCCCGTGCAATCGAGGGGAGAAACCTGTATTCTGTATTTGGCTCCCTTGACTCCCGTCGCGGGCTTGGTTACAAATCCGTCGGGCGTCTTTTCGTTTTCGTCTATGAGCACGGGACGTATGCAGGCGTGAGGGCAGACAAGGCTGCACTGGTTGCACTGAATGCAGTTTTCGCTCTGCCATACGGGAACTTCGACGGCTATTCCGCGTTTTTCAAACTTTGTGGTGCCTGTGGGCACTACTCCGCTGACGTTGAAGGCGCTCACGGGCAAAGTATTGCCTTTTTGAGCTATTATCGGTCTGATAAAGGATTCGTAATATTGATTGTCGGTGACTTCGGGAAGCGCCGCGCCCTTGTCGGTGGTTGCCCACTCTGCGGGCACTTTGACCTCGTGCAGTCCTTTTATAGCGTTTTCGATTGCCGCGTTGTTGGCGTTGACAACCTTTTCGCCTTTTTTGCCGTATGTTTTGAGAACAGCCGCCTTCATGTATTTTTCGGCTTCCTCATAGGGGATTATGTTGGCAAGCTTGAAAAACGCCGCCTGCATAACCATGTTGGTGGATTTGGCGCTGCCCGACTCTTTGGCGATTTTCAGTCCGTCGATTGTGTAGAATTTAAGATGCTTTTGCGCAATCTGGTTTTTGACGAAAGCGGGCAGTTCTTTTTCCAACTCGCTGTCGCTCCACGAGCAGTTGAGCAGGAAGGTGCCTCCCTCTTTGGCTTCGCCGAGCATATCGTAGCGGGTAACATAAGAGGAGTTGTGGCAGGCGATGAACTCCGCCTGGTCTATGAGATAGCTTGACTTGATGGGGCTTTTGCCGAATCTCAGGTGGGAAATGGTGATGCCGCCTGATTTTTTGGAGTCGTACTCGAAGTAACCCTGAGCGTAAAGGTCGGTGTGGTCGCCGATAATCTTTATGCTGTTTTTGTTGGCGCCGACTGTGCCGTCGCTGCCGAGACCGTAGAACTTGCAGCGCGTCGTGCCCTCGGGAGCCACGTCTATCATTTCGTCTATGGCAAGAGAGGTGCGCGTAACGTCGTCGTTTATGCCCACCGTGAAGTGGTTCATGGGTTTTTCGCTGTCGAGGTTCTTGTAAACGGCGTTTATCATGGAAGGAGTGAACTCCTTGCTTCCGAGACCGTAGCGTCCGCCCACGACAACCTTGCCGCGCAGCTTGCCCGTTTCGCTGAGCGCCGTAACGACGTCGAGGTAGAGGGGTTCGCCCAAGCTGCCCGCTTCCTTCGTTCTGTCAAGCACGGCGATTTTCTTGACCGTTTTGGGCAAGGCTCTGACAAATCTTTCCGCGCTGAAAGGACGGTAAAGTCTGACTTTGAGCACGCCCACCTTTTCTCCTCTGCGCGTGAGGTAATTGACCGTTTCTTCCGCCGCGTCCGCGCCGCTGCCCATGAGTATGATGACCTTGTCCGCGTCGGGCGCTCCGACATAGTCGAAAAGGTGGTACTCTCTGCCCGTGAGTTTGGACACCTGCTTCATATATTTTTCCACGATTGCGGGAGTTGCCATATAGTATTTGTTTGCGGCTTCCCTGTTCTGGAAATAAATATCGGGGTTCTGCGCCGTGCCCTGCAACTGAGGATGCTCGGGATTGAGCGCGCGTCTTCTGAATTCGTCGACGTATTCCGTTTTGAGCAGCTTAGCCATGTCGGCATAGTCTATGGCGTCGATTTTGCTTACCTCGTGGCTTGTTCTGAAACCGTCGAAGAAGTGCAGGAAGGGCACCTTTGCTTCAAGAGTGGACAGGTGCGCGACAAGCGCGAGGTCCATGGCTTCCTGAACGCTGTTGGAGGCGAGCAACGCAAAGCCCGTCTGACGGCACGCCATAACGTCCTGATGGTCTCCGAATATGGACAGCGCATGCGCGGCGAGGGCGCGTGCCGAAACGTGGAAAACGCAGGGCAGCATTTCGCCGGCGATTTTGTACATATTGGGAATCATGAGCAGAAGTCCCTGACTTGCCGTAAAGGTCGTTGTCAGAGCGCCTCCGACGAGAGAGCCGTGCACCGCTCCCGCGGCGCCTGCCTCAGACTGCATTTCGGCTATTTTGATTTGCTGTCCGAACAGGTTTTTTCTGCCTGCCGCGCCCCATTCGTCGGCGATTTCCGCCATGGGGGAAGAGGGCGTGATAGGGTAGATTGCGGCAACGTCGGAAAAGGCGTATGCCACGTGGCTGGCGGCGGTATTGCCGTCTATTGTGATTTTGGTCATTATATGTCCTCCGTAAAAATTTTTACATGAAAAACGGTTGCCCGCAAGGCACCGTTAAAATTATATAGTTTCGGGCGGGTTTAGTCAATCGTTTTGCGGGAAACGCGGCGACAATTTTGCTTTTTGGCGAAAGTAAAGACGTCGGAGAGGGAACCGACCGCGGGGTCGGAATAACGGCGCCCGAAAACGCGCGGCTTTTAAAGCGCAAGGCTTCTTTTTTTGTCGGGTTTTGTTGACTAACCGAGAGGAAAAATGATATACTGAAAAACAGCGTAAAAAATGCTGCGGAAATATTAAAATGACGGAAGAAAGAAAGGTTATCATCAGGCTGGAAAACGTGACCTACAAATATAAGGTCTATCAGGACGACGGCGCGCCCCCCACAGAGGAAAAGGGCGTGCAGAATGTCAGTCTGGAAATATTTGAAGGAGAGTTTCTTGCTCTGGTCGGGCACAACGGCAGCGGCAAAAGCACTCTTGCAAAGCTGCTCAACGGGCTTTTGCTTGCGCAGTCGGGAGAGGTTTGCGTCGACGGGTTGAATCCCAAGGTGAAAAAAGAGCTTTACAAAATACGCGAGCAGGTCGGAATGGTGTTTCAGAATCCCGACAATCAGATGATAGCGTCCATTGTGGAGGACGATATCGCTTTCGGACCGGAAAACCTCGGAGTGCCGCGCGAGGAAATCGTAGAGAGGGTGGAGGGCGCGTTGGAATCCGTAGGCATGAGCGAATATCACGACAAGACGCCCACAAAGCTTTCGGGCGGGCAGAAGCAGCGCATCGCAATAGCGGGCGTGCTTGCCATACGTCCGCGCGTTCTTGTGCTGGACGAGGCGACGTCAATGCTCGACCCGCAGGGGAGAAAAGACGTTATGGACACGGTAAAACGCTTAAACCGCGAGGGCATAACGGTGGTGGCGATTACGCACTTCATGGACGAGGTTACTGAAGCCGACCGCGTGGCGGTGTTAAGCGAGGGAGAACTGGTTATGCAGGGCGCTCCGCGGGAAATTTTTAAGGAAAAGGACAAGCTTCACGGCTACGGTCTTGACGTGCCGAGAAGCGTGGCGCTTTCACACGAGCTTTTTAGCGCGGGGCTTGAAATCGAGCCTGCGATTTTCGACGTTGACGAATTGGGAGACGAGATATGCCGATTGCTGTCAGACAACTGAATTTTGTTTACAATCCCAAAACGCCGTATGAAAAGCACGCCCTGATTGACGTGAATTTAGAGGTGAACGACGGCGAATTTTTGTGCATAGTGGGGCACACGGGCAGCGGAAAGAGCACCTTTGTGCAGCATCTAAACGCGCTTGTGCCCGTTCAAAGCGGCTTTGTGGAGGTCAACGGTTTAGACCTCACGCTAAAAAAGAAAAAACTGCGGAGAGAAATGCTGAAACAGCTGCGCGGACAGGTGGGTATGGTATTCCAATATCCGGAGTATCAGCTGTTTGCCTCCACAGTCGAAGCGGACGTGGCTTTCGGTCCGCAGAATATGAAGCTTTCAAAGGAAGAAATTGACGAAAGGACGAGAGAAGCGATAGCGTCGGTAGGTCTGGATTTCGACGAGGTTTCGGGCAAATCCCCCTTCGAGCTGTCCGGAGGCGAAAAGCGCCGCGTTGCGCTTGCCGGAGTGCTGGCGATGCGTCCTTCGGTGCTAGTGCTGGACGAACCTACCGCAGGTCTCGACCCACGCGGAAAAAAGGAAATTCTGGATTTGGTGGTGGAGCTGAGAAAAAATCACGGAAAGACAATCGTCATGATTTCCCACGACATGAACGAGGTGTACGAATATGCCTCTCGGGTCGCCGTATTCGTAGACGGCACGGTGAAATACCTTATGTCTCCGGAGGAGCTTTTCAGAAAATCCGACGAGCTTGAAGGCATTGGGCTTGAAATGCCGCAGATGGCGGCGCTGTCCAACCGTCTGGAAGCGGAGGGGATAAATCTGGGCTGTCGCCCCCGCAACGTCTCGGCGATGACAGAGGCTGTTCTGGATTACGCGAGGGCGCACGGCAAATTGCCGCAGACAAAGGAGGAAGGCTGATGTTCAGAGACGTGGCATTCGGGCAGTATTATCCCGCCAAATCCTTTGTGCACCGCATGGACCCGCGCGTGAAAATCCTGCTCAACCTGCTTTATATGATAACGATTTTTCTCGTGCAGTCCTATTTCGGATACGCGCTTATGCTTGCGTATCTGCTTATCAGCATTTTTGCGTCCCGAATCCCCTTGAAAAGCGTGCTGAAAAGCGTTAAGGGCATAATTTTTCTCGCGCTGTTTACCGCGATTATAAATTTGTTTTTTGTAAAAAGCGGCAACGTGCTTGTCGATTGGTGGATATTCAGAATTACCGACGACGGAGTGAATTTTGCCGTCAAAATGGTGGTCAGGCTTGTGTTTATCGTAACAAGCGCCTCGCTGCTGACGCTCACTACCACGCCCGTCGATTTGACTCACGGCATAGAAAGCCTGTTGAAGCCGCTTACCTGGATAAAGGTGCCCGTGGACGAATTTGCGCTCATCATGAGCATAACGCTCAGGTTCATACCCACGCTTATGGACGAAACGGACAGGATAATTCGGGCGCAGAAGGCGCGCGGAGCAAGCTTCGATACGGGGGGACTGATTGCGCGCGCAAAGGCGTTTGTGCCTATTCTTATTCCGCTTTTGGTAAACGCTTTCAGACGCGCGGAGGAGCTTGCGCTGGCTATGAACGCGCGCTGCTACGAGGGAGCACGCAAACGCACCAAAATGAAAAAATTGAAATTTTCTTGGAGAGACCTCGCGGGAACCGTTTTTACCGTGCTGTTTATCGGCGGAGTCATTACGTTGAGGTATCTCCCCGCCGAATTGTTGGAGTCGGTAAAATGGATGACCTTTTGACGCGCCGCGTGAAAATAGGCGTTCAGTATATAGGAACGAAATATTGCGGCTGGCAGTCCCAAAAAAACGCGGTTTCCGTTCAGGAGCTTGTGGAAAAAGCGCTTGGCGGGGTTTTGGGGCACGAGGTCAGACTTACCGCAAGCGGCAGGACGGACGAGGGAGTGCACGCAAGACGGCAGGTTGCGCATTTCGATACCGACGTTGAATTAAAACCCTTCAATCTGATTCTCGGCGCAAACGTCAGACTGCCCGACGACATAGCCGTCGTCGACGCGGAGTATACGGACAACTCTTTCGACGCAAGGAGAGACGCCAAGCGAAAAACCTACGTCTACCGTATGTACGTGGACAGCGTGAGGCGCCCCTTTCTCGACGTCAATCATTTGCAGATTTACAGACAGCCCGACCTGTCCGCGATGAATAAGGCGGCAGCCGCGCTTGTCGGCAGGCACGACTTCAAATGCTTCTGCGCGACGGGCGGCAACGCAAAGACCTTCGTCAGGGAAATTTTTTCCTGCGACGTGCGGCAGGAGGGGAATATAATAGAAATATCGGTTTGCGGCAACGCTTTTTTATACAACATGGTGCGCATTGTTGCGGGTACTCTTTTGTGGGTGGGGCGCGGAAAAATAAAGGCGGAGGACTTGCCGCAAATCATCGCTTCAAAAGACAGGTCAAGATGCGGAAAGACTCTTCCGCCGCACGGTTTGACGCTTGAAAGCGTCGAATATTGAAATAAAAGGAAAAAAAGAGCCGTCGGACGAAAAAATTTGCTTTTCAACGCTTGACACGTCCGACGCATTTTTATATAATTGAAAGGCTGTGAATAATCAAGGCGGGTATTTTTAAGCTCTGCCCGCCGTTTCTGCCTCTCCACTGGGCGTGGTTATTCGACCGTGAACGGCAAATCTTAAAGCAAAATCAGGAGAAAACAATCATGAAAAGTTTTATGGCCAAGCCTGAAACTATACAGAAAAAGTGGTATCTGATAGATGCCGACGGTCAGGTTTTGGGCAGACTCGCAAGTCAGGTGGCTGCAATTCTTCGCGGCAAAAACAAGCCCGAGTTCACTCCCAACGTCGACACGGGCGACCATGTGGTGATTATCAACACGGACAAGGTTGTGCTTACCGGCAAAAAGCTTGAACAAAAGCTTTATCGCCGTCACTCCGGCAAGCCCGGCAATCTCAAGGAAATCAAGTACGGCAAGCTTATGGCGGAAAGAAGCGATTTCGCCGTCATGCAGGCAATCAAGGGTATGCTTCCCAAAAACAGTCTCGGAGCGGCAATGCTCAAAAAGGTGCGCGTTTACAAGGGCGCGGAGCACGAGCAGCAGGCGCAGCAGCCGCAGCCTTTGACATTGGCGGATTGATTGAGGTGAATTATGGCGACAAAAATAGCTAAAAGTAAAAAAATACAATATTGGGGCACGGGCAGGAGAAAGAAATCCATTGCGCGTGTGCGCGTTTTGCCCAACGGCAACGGCAGCATTACCATCAACGGCAGGGATATTGACAACTATTTCAATCTGGACACGTTGAAGTATATCGTGCGTCAGCCGCTGGTTCTCACCGATACGCAGACCAAATACGACGTTGCCGTCAATGTTCACGGCGGCGGCTTTACCGGTCAGGCGGGCGCCATACGTCACGGCATAAGCCGCGCTTTGGTGCTTGCGGGAGAGGACAAGGACAAAATCAAAAAGGCAGGCTTCCTCACGCGCGACCCCCGCATGAAGGAGCGCAAAAAGTACGGATTGCACAAGGCGAGAAAAGCGCCGCAGTTCTCCAAGAGATAATTGTTGCTTTCCGTGCACAGACTTCAAAATTCAAACCGCCGTTTTCGCAGACGAAAACGGCGGTTTTTTTGCGGTTGGTTTTTAGGTAATATGCGAATGCACAAAAAGCATCGCATCGAGAAATTTATGTAAAACAAATTGACGTGTTTGCGTATTTTTAATTTATTGAGAATCGGAAGCGCTGTTTTGATTTTGAAGTTCTTCCTTCAATTGAGAAACAGAATAAGCTTCGATGCGACTTAAAACAGAGTTGATGTTTAAAATATTGTCAATAACCTGTTGCAGCTCGTCCTCCGTGCAGATTTTGTCAAATAAAAAATTGTATTCATATAATGCATTTTGCCCGTCCGCATTGCATATTTCTTGCCCTTTGGGGGTTAATTTAATATACGAAACACGCATATTGTCGCTTTTCTGATATCGTTCAATGAGTCCGAGATTGACAAGTTTTTTTACCGCGCGGGAAGTGGTGAATTTAGAAATACGCTGGCTTTCGATAATTTCGGAAATCGAAAATTCGCGCTGATTGTTGAAAAGATAAAAGATGATATTGGCTTCCGAAATATTCAGGTCGAAGACAGCCAGGATTCCTTTGTTTGCCAACTCTCCCATAAAATAGGTATTCATTGTCGTGAGCATATGCACTCTTGCCGTATTAAATTTTTTAATAAGTTGTTTGTTCATTTTCTCTGCCAAATTTTTTAATGATAAAATTATAATAAGCATTTTGGGTTTTGTCAATTTGATAAAATACATTTGCAAAAAAAATATTGTTGCAAAAGCGCAATTATTGTAAAAACGCTTGACAGGCTGTTTTATATGTGTTAAATTGGACATACAAAATCAAACATAGGAGGAAGAAAATGGCACTAAAAAAGAAAATTGCGGTGATTGTTATGTTGCTGTCGGTGACTGTCATGTGCTGTTGGGTGCTTGCCGCCTGCAATTCGCAGGTCAAGGTGACATTCGATACGCAGGGCGGCAGCGCGGTTTTGTCGCAATCGCCAAACAAAGGCGGAACTGCAAGTCTGCCCGAAGAGCCGACAAGAAGCGGTTATGAATTCGACGGATGGTATGTAGACAGAGACTTGTCTGCCGAATTTGATTTTCAGACGGCTCTGACAGAAGACATTGTGCTTTATGCCAAATGGTTGAGGAAGTACAATGTCGTATACAACACCATGGGCGGAAGCAGTATAGAATCGGATACGGTAAAAGAGGGAGAGCTGCTCTTGCCGCCTCAGACTCCTTTAAGAACGGGCTACAATTTCAGCGGCTGGTATACCGATATGTCGTGCAACGAGGCGTACGGGTTTTCCAATCCCGTAACCGAGGACATGACGTTATATGCAGGTTGGAGCCAAAAGACATACTATTCCGTTCAATTCTTTGTGGGAAAATATGACGAAAATTCGTCATGGCAGCCTTACGGCGACGTGATTTGGGCGGAGGCAGGTTCGCAGATTAGTTTTCCCGATGACCCTAACCCCATAGTCATCGGCGGGATTCACAAGCAATGGACGTTTGCGGGCTGGGACAAGACAATTGACTGTGTTTTGGAAAACACAAAACTGTATGCCACTTATGTCTACGAGGACGAAGCGACGCGCTACGTCATGGGCGGCTGGGGTACGGCCGACGATCCTTACATATTGTACGACGCGATTGATTTGAATGTTTTTATACAAAGCTTGAACGAAGGCTGGGAAAACGCGGCGGACGGATACTATAAATTGTATCAGGACGTAAGCATAACCGCAGGCATAAATTCCTTGGCTCACAAAATACCCGAAGGCTTGTCGGAGACGGAAGCCAAGCGTTTTACGTTCTGCGGTACTTTTGACGGCAACGGCAAGACCATATTGTTCGACGGGGGTTCGCTTGAAAACAATTTTTTGGAAAGCAACTACGGCACAATAAAAAATCTGACAATAAGTTATTACAAAAATGAAGACGGTCACGACGTCAGTTTTGTGGGCGACAATCACGGCACGATGACGGATGTGTCGTACACCACTATTTACAACTCGCAATACAATTTGTACAGTTTTGTCGGAGCGCCTCTGTGCGTAAACAATTACGGCACGATTTCGGCGAAGAATGTCCTTGCGCTGAGCGGTCTTCTGTCTTTTTCGGGCGAGGGCGCCGGAATATGTGTGAACAATTTCGGCACAATCAAAAATCTTGTGAGCGACGCTCTGTTTCTCAGGTCCGGCGCAGGAGACTATTCGATTTCGGGCATAGCCGTCAACAATTTCGGTCGTATCGAAAAATGCCTCGTATCAGGCGCGGCGTTCGGCGACTATGCATACGAAAGCTCGCAGTTTTCCGGCATTGTTTACCGCAATTGCGCAGGCGCGTCCGTTTCCGATTGCATCACTGCGGCGGCGATTTACGTATTTGAAACCGCGGGCGGCGCGTGTTATATCAACGAGGGGAAGATAGAGAATTTTTATCTGTGCGATAGAACCGTTTGTGATACTTTTCTCTTTTCTTATATATGCCTCAATACCGGTTACTTTGCTTATTATTACTCTGCCTACGCGTTTGCTATTGTTGAAAACTTTGCGGGAGTATCGGTTTACAATACGGCGGAAGGACAGATAACGGGTTGTTTCGCAGGCGGTGCCCAGCTGGGGACTTTGCCCGACGAAATAGTAAATTTTCATTTGAATATCGACTGGCATTTTTATGTCATCGACCTGAAAAAGGTGGGAGGGGTGTGCCTCTTTGCGGGGGGCGATTCGGAAATATCCGATTGCGCCGTGAGAAATTTGTACGGGCTCACCGGCGGAGGAGTTGTTTACGAAATGTACGGAAACGCCTCGGCGGAAAACTGCTTGACACGGTGTTTGAGTAATGAGGCATTCGAAAGCGAAGAAGAGATTTTCAGCGAGGGAGAGTTTGTGGGAGCGGCGTTTTTGATGAGGGAAAATTCTCAGCTGAAACAAATTACGACTTCGTTAAATCAATGGAACAGCAATGACGGCTCGGAAAACAATTTCAGAACATCGTTGAAGCTGGCGGGACTTGTCTTCCGCGCCGAGGACGACGCCGTGATAGAGGACAGCTATGCAGAAGTATGGGCAGTCGCGGACGAGGTTGCGGGATTGTGTTACGATTTCGGAGGAAAAAGCATAATCGACTGTTGCAGCTATGTTCGGCCCGCCAATTTCGGCATGAGCGCGCTAGCCTACGGCTGCGTCTATCTGAGAGAGGGCAGTCTTGTGTCGCTTGCCGGCAGCTCGGAAAATGCCGTGGACGCAGACGGGAGAAAAGCTTCTTTTGAAATAAATCAGCTTAACGCCGCCGAGCTTTGCGCGTTTGTCATTTACAACTACGGAACGATAGAGTCACTGTTGCTCAATCACGAATCAAACGCCGAAAACACTTTGTCGCTGTTCAGGGGCAGATGGGGAGAAAACGAGGTTGTTCCCCAAGTGAGCGCAATTGTTGCCGCGCACAATTTCGGCACGGTGCGCGATTGTGTGATAAACGTCGTTTACAGCGGATACGGAGAAAGCCAATATGCCTGGCTGCCTCAATACGGATTTTTAAAGTCGTCAGAGGCTTCCGGCGGCATAGTGGGAATCAATTATCAGAACGGCGTTGTCAAAAACTGCTCGGTCTACGGTATATCCGTTGTCTCGGACAAAGCCGCCGGCGGCATTGCGGGACGCAGCCTCGGAGGGGAAATAACAGACTGCTATGCCGACCTTTGCGTTGCGCAGGCGCCTCAGGCGGGTGGAGTCGTGGGCTATGCCCTGGATACCGATATTCTCTGATGCGTGGCGCACAACAACAGCTCCTGGCAGGGAGAGGAGTATGAAGATTTGTCTCTGCGTTACGGAGACGGCTACGGCAACATCGCAGGCGCCATAGAGGGAGGCTCCGTTTCCGATTGCGCTTATCGCTCCGATGAGTCGGGAAAGAGCGCGGTTGCCGCGCGGGTGTTCAGGGCGTATTCAGGAAACGGCGGCATAGACACAAAGAGATACGAAAGCGACTGCTTTGGTTCCTCGGGCTTGCTGTTCTGCTTTGAATATCGCGGTTTGTCTGTTTCCGAAAACATCAAAGCCGTATGCGCGGAGGTCGAAAGCAGGCTGCTCTCTCAGGAAAAAGCCTTTTCAAAAGCGAGCGACGGTTTGCCCTTTTCGTCGGTAAGTAAAGAAAATCTGAAAAATTCTACCAAAAACACGTTTCTCAGTTATTACGTACGGCAAGAGCTTTGCGTCAGGTACGGAGAAAGCGGAGTTGAAGTTCTTGAATTTGAGAGACTGCTGGACGGCATAGAGCTTTATCGAGAGACAGCCGGGGAGGCGCCGGATTTGGACGGAGGGGCTTCCGCAATATGGCTGGACGACATGACAAAGGACGAGCTTTTGCGTTTCCTGACTATTTCGCCTCAATTTAATGAATGGTTTACCGGTCTCAGAAGCAGAGCGATGGAGCTTGGCAACTATTGGGAGCTCGCGCCTGCTTACAACAATCTCATTGGATATGGCGTGGTTGGAAATTTGAAACCTTGGTTCCGCGAGGGGCTTGACTTTTTGCTCGGCAAGCTTGCTTCTTACGACGACTCCATGGGATTGAAAAGCCAATATATGCGCGCCTGGATAAACGCTCAATACGGAGCGGACAGCGAGATGGCGGGATGGTTTTGCGAGCTGTGCGCGTCGGGCGTTATTCCCGAGGACATGTCTCCGTGCGGCATTGATTATATGCCGGAAAATACTTTCATTTCGTATTTCAAGCATAAAGCGATTCGCAGCTTGGGAGTCGAATACGAGCAGATGTCCGATGAATTTCTGTCTTTTTTATACAACAGATATGAAAACTGGGATACAGCATGGACATACAAAAATTACTTTTTGCTGAGCACGTATCTTGACTGGGCGGTAAAAGGCATTTACGGCGAGACAAGCCAAGAGTTTGCTTGGTGGCAGTCTGTTAAAAAATTGAACACAGACAACTGGATTGACGTCGCAGGAGCAAAGGGCGTCAAGTACTATCTGACGACGGAAGCCTGTCAAAAGCAGCTCGGTTCTTTGAGCGACGGCTTCAAAGGCTGGCTTGTTTCCGCTCTCGACAGCTGGGACGGAAGCGGTCTGCTGAGTGAATTCCTTTCCGACTCGGCTGCCGGTACGGGATATTTTTCTCAGTATGAAGAAATGCGCGCCGCCGAAGGTATTTATTTTTCCTGGTTGGACAAAGCGGACAAACAGACCGTCTTGGATTATCTGAAATATATGACTTCGGATTCGCTGTTGGTTGCAAGCAACAGATTTTACGGACATTTAGACTATGGCAGCGCTTCGACTAACGCGATGCTGGTTGCGGCGATAAATCAGTGGGACGGAAGCGGATTGCTCAGCGAGCATCTGCGCAGGTTGAGCCGGGAGGGAGTGACGTTCTTGTATGGTTACCAATGGAGAACACTTAGTTTTAGAAGAGAATTTGCGATGCTTTATTTTGCGAGGGGACCAAAAATATGAAAAATTTTTCAAAGGAGAAAATTATGAAAAAGGTAAAATGTATTTTGATTTTTGCGCTTGTCTTGCTTGCGCTTGTCTGCTTTGCGGCTTGTGAGAAAACGTATTGCGAAGTGATTTTCGACACGGACGGAGGCAGCGCGATAGCCTTGCAAAGTGTCGAAAAAGGCTCCGCTGCGACAAAGCCCGCCGAAAGTCCGACCAAAACGGGATTTGTGTTCGACGGCTGGTACAAGGACGCCGAATTGACTGTTCCTTTCGATTGGGAAAGTCCCGTTTATGAAAACACTACCGTTTACGCAAAATTCAGTCCGGCTGCATTGAAGCGTACTGTCACGTTTGAAGGAAACGGCGGCAGTCCTACTGTTTCGCAGACGGTGAACGACGGTGGAAAAGCCGTCTTGCCCGAGCCGCCGTCCAAGACAGGATACGCTTTCAAGGGGTGGTTTCTTGACAACGGTACCTTTTCCAACGGATTTGATTTTGAAACGGCGATTACGTCGGACGTTACGCTTTACGCCAAATGGACAAGGGTTTTTGTCGTGACTTTTCACAACGAAAACGGCAATGCGATAAGCTCTCAGACCGTCGAGGAGGGGCAGACGGCAGCTGAACCGACTGAGGTCACGTGCGACAAATCCGGTGATTGGCGCTTTGAAGGATGGTATACCGAAGAAGAGCTGCTCAACGTCTTTGATTTCGACGCGACGCTTACCTCCGATACGGAGCTGTGGGCGGGCTGGAGTCAATGGTTTACTTTGAAATTTATTGATACCTCGGGGACCTATGCGGATATAGAGGATATCGAAGTGAAAGCTGGCTCTTCCCTCAGGGATGTGCCGGAATTGAAAAGAGACGGGTTTGAATTCTGGGGCTGGTGCAGTTACGGTTACTCCGCAGAATTAAGGTTTGATAATATCTCAAACAATATGAATTGCTTTGCAAGATGGGATAAAAAAGCCGACAGGACAAGCGAAGGACATCAAGGATTGTACACGCTTAATTTGAATGCGGATTGCTGGGTTGACCGCGTCGGTTATCTGGGATTTGTGCAGTGGCTCGATGTGGAGTTTAAGTATGTAGATAGCAATACCGTGTGGAGCGACCCCGACGGCGGCACGTTTTTAAAAAATGTGTTCGACCCGAGCTTGTCGTATTTGTTCGGAGAATTTGCTTCGTTGTGGGACGGCAGCGGACTGCTCAGTGACTTTATCACAACAAAAGTGTCGAACGTCTCGCAGAAATATTACGATATGACGGGCTGGACAAAAAGTGATTTAAACAGAGCTTGGTCTGAAATCAAAGAGGCGCAAGGCTTGACATTGTGCTGGATTGATTCCGCCGCGCCTGAGACAGTGATTTACTATTTTGAAAAACAGCTGTATCTGTCGGAGAACGATGCCGTTTTAAAATCGATGCCTTACGCCTTCGGTTTGGAAATCGTGAACGTCATTAAAAACTGGAATCGCTTGACTTTGCTGACAATACATTTGGATGGAGTTTACACCGCAGTGCACAGTTACTATCCGTATTGGCAGGCTTTGAAAACAGCACAAGGAATTCTCAAAATACCTGATGACGGCGGAGAAACAGACGGTCCTGTCGTTTCGGACTACTCTAAGATGTCCGATTGGCTCAAAGCAAAAACACTGGATAAATACGGAGAAACAAGCGAACAGTATTGGGCGCTGATAAATGAAATCCTCAATCCGGAGTTTCGCGGGTACGTGGATTGCGACACTAATCCTTCGGGATTTGTAGTCTGGATAGAGGACGACAGCGGGTGGTATTCATGGAGCGATTCTTCTTTGAGAGAGTCGGAGTTTGTGGAAATAAGGGCATTGCTGGTGCAATGGGCAAACGAGTTTGCTTCGGCAACGGAGTAAACGGTTTCAACAAAAAAGCAGACGTTTACGTCTGCTTTTTTGTTGTATACTAACCGATTTGGATTGCAAACAGCGAGACTTGTTGACTCTCGGCAATCGGTTGTGTTAAAATCACAGAAAACGAATAGGCTTTGTCGGGTATATGTTTTTTGATAGCTTATGCCGACAGAGCTTTCTTAAAATTTTGAACATTATGCTTAAAGCGTTTTGACGTTTCTAAGGTCAATGAATAAATTGAAATTGACAAATTATTTTGACGGATAAGGATATTTTCTGTATGGTTGCCGATTTTGAAAAAAACGCTGCTGCTTACGACGCGATTTGCGACAGTTGGGCAGAAACGAGAAATAAAAGCCCGATCAATCGTTGCGTCGTGCAGTTTGCCGCCCTGCTTGAAAAAGGCTGTCACGTGCTGGATATAGGCTGCGGCACGGGTTTTCCCATTGACGCGTATTTGAGCGGGCAGGGGTTTTCCGTCACGGGCATCGACGTTTCGGCAAGAATGCTGGAAAAGGCAAGAAAACTGAACCTTAAAAACGCGCGCTTTTTGCTCGCCGACGCGGCGGAGTATTTTTCCGATGAGCAATTCGGCGGCGTCATTGCCTTTGATTCGCTGTGGCATCTGTCTCGAAATAAGCAGCTTGAAGCGTATTTTCATATTGGCGCCATGCTTAAAAGGGGCGGATATTTTTTGTTTACCCACGGAAAAAGAGAGGGGGAGACGTCGGGAGAGATGTTCGGAGAAAAATTTTTTTACTGCGCGCACGACATGTCGGCTGTCACAGACGTTTTGCGGCGCAACGGGATGGAAATCGTAGCTTTGACGGAGGACTACCGCGAAGAAACGACGGGACACAGGGAGCTGTTGGTCGTTGCCCGAAAATCGGAGTGAAAATTTGTTTTTGGTTTTTTAACGATGTTTTTTAGAGCGGTTGAAGGAATAACCGCTCTTTTTTGTCCGCTGAATTGGAGTAAATTTTTTTGTCGGGCAAGGCTTGCGTTCGAGCACGTAAAAAGAAATTTGATTGCCTTTTTTTCGCCGCAGAGTTTTTTGCGGCGTTTTTTTGGCTGCAAGCCAAGCCGTTGCCGCAGCGTTTAAAAACGCCCGCGAAATAAAAGCTTCATCGGACTCATAGCTCAACTATGACATACTGTTGTCTTATTTCGTTTGCTACCATGATTTTGACAAGCGCGCAATGTCAATTTTTTTCAGGAGGAAGAAATGGAAATCACCAACAATCAAAATGCGGAAAGCTTCGTCGTGCGCGAGCTGACCGAGAAAAGCAATGGGAACGCAAAATATTTTTTGCTTTCAAACGGCAATATAAGAGCGGAATTTTACGCTTCCGAATACGCGGAAACGATTTCTGCGCAAGAAACGAATACGTACAATCCGCCTGCTGCCGTTAAGGCAACCGCCGCAGCCGCAGACAGTCAAACGCTCAATCTCGGCGTAACCGTGTACGGGTTTACCGCGGATTTGACTACTCCGTTAAGCGGAAACAATACGTACACCATGTATGCGCCGAATATTACACGCAACGCGTCGGCTTTTTTGATAAAGGGCAACAGAACGGCAATGAGCAGGGTTGCTTTCGCACAGGTTGGCGGAAGCGTGCCCCAAGGGATAGATATACAAAGCTGCAAGCTGTATCTATGCACGGGAAGCACGGCGCCCGACAATCTTTTTTATTCTTACGCCAATATAGCGGGTAACCCGATAACAGTTAATTCGGTGTCGTTTTCAACAACGCCCTCGGGCTTGTTTTCATATTCTTTGGGCGAAAACAACAGATATTGGGCGACAATCGACGTTGCCGCAACTGCGGGCGCGAGCCTTAACAGAGGGTTCTGCCTGTTGCCGTATTCGTCTGCGATGATGGCGGTGTCTGTTTGCAGCTCTGTTGCCGAGCAAAGCGTGAGACCTAAATTGGTTGTGGAATACACTCTGCCCGTTGACGCAAGCCACGAAGATATTGCGGACGTTGCCGCAAATCTGCAATACGCCGCAGTTGAAGAAAAGGAGCAGTCCTACGTAGAGGGCGGCGCCGGCAACGCGGGAGAATACGGCGTAAACGTAAGGACGGGGCGGCTGTTTTTCGACAAACCGCTGTTTTCGCTCGGCGGCAACAAAATGCCCGCGAGCTTTGAGCTTTGCTACAACAAAGCCAACGCCGATACGCGAAAAATCAACACCGACAACTCGACGGCTAAAACCTTTAATCTTGCCACGCATATGCCAAAGGGCTTCAAGCTCAACTGTCAGCAGTATGTGTTTCCTTCGGGAAACGATTACGTTTACGTGGACGGCGCTTACAATTATCACAGGTTTGCGCTTGCGCAGAACGCGACGGACGTATATTTCGACACGGCGGGAACGGGACTTTTGCTTTACGTCAAGACGGACGGCTTTGAAATAAAGGACAACACGTTCAACCGCATGACGTTCAACGCCAAGGGGCTTTTGATTTCCGTCGAAAAGACGTTCAAAAACGCAACTTTAAGCATGACAAACGCTTACGACGCGGAGGACGCCGACAAGCTGGTTTCCGTGACGGACGGCATGGGGCGCGTGACGCAGTTCGCATATGCGGGAAGAACCATAACCGTGACGAAGCCCGACGGCAACACGCTGACAATGACAATGAACGACGACTGGCGCCTTGCGGGACTGTCCGAGTCGGACGGCACCTCGAGCTCTTACGCTTACAACGCGGACGGTGTTTTGGAAAGCGCGGAAAACAGCGCGGGAGAAAAAGTCGTTTTCACCTTCGACGCGCAGGGGCGCATTGCAGGCGTGAAAAACAAAGTCAAAGGCTCGACCGTGGGCAACACCCTGTTTGACTATACCTTAAGCTATCTCACCAAGACGGTGACTTACCGATACACGGACGACGAGGACGCGACGCACAAAATCAGATACGTCTACGAGTTTGACGGCGACGGCAAGACCGTCCGCACTTACGAAGCTCTCGACGACGCTTTCAACTCATACGGAAACATACAATTCAGGTCGGAGAGCGAGTTCGAGCACTTTGTGCAGACCAACACGGGCACGCCCATGCTTGCGGGTATGTTCGAGACGGCAGGCGAAATTTACAACAGCAAGGTGGTGGACGAGTTTCAGACGACGGCTTACAGCGTAAATTCCCTTTCGGAGCTGCCGAAAACCAAATCGGGAGAACACTATGTGCTTTCGGCAACGGCAAATCTTGCGGGAACCAACGCGGGTGAAGTTTACAAAATCGAGCTTGTGGAAGCGGGCACGACAGAAAGGGTAATAAAAACTCTCGAATTCAATGCGGGAGAAAACCGCCCTCAATATCGCGCAATATCCTTTACCGTGCTCGGCGACGTCGGGCAGGTGGGGTTCAGGCTTGTCAGACAAGCCGTTTTCAGTTCGGGAGGCTTTTACAACGTCAAGC
>ERZ857969.2428-NODE-2428-length-21337-cov-3.860492_pt1 | contig 21337 bp, 10 predicted proteins | sample MGYA00519864_ERZ857969 | MGnify/ENA primary metagenome ERZ857969 (study PRJEB31778, sample SAMEA3449382) | human gut metagenome | biome: human gut; feature: human-associated habitat; material: faeces | place: United Kingdom | collected 2010/2012 ... | reverse complement strand
GCCCGTCGTGGTGACGGCGCTTCTGAGTGTGTGTTTCATCTTTCGGTTTCGGTTTCAGTCTGTGTTCCGGCCCGTGCCGGAAACGAAAAGACCTTTCCCCGGCAGGAGAAAGGCTTTATCATATTCGTCGATCATGCACGCCACCTTTCTCCCGCTATCTTCTAAGGACGACGAGGTGCAGGGTAATGACGATAATGATCGAATGAAGCATGGTCTGTTTTTCGTATTCGTTCGAAACAAAAGTATGGATATTGAATCACTTAACCAAATAATTTCCTAAAAAAATTTAATATTGTGACAGTCCGGAAGCAGATTGCCCGATCGGCTTCGCATCTGTCCGCTCACGGCCCGGTTTGCTTACGATTTGACACCCCGATTTTTGCCCCGGAATGCCTGTTCGGACCGTTTTTTGCCGGAAACGGCGCGCGGAGCTCCTCCGGACCTTTCATTTTCGAGCCCGGAATCTCTTTTTTCGCCTTTCGGGACTACTCCTATATATATAAAAAGCCCCTCTGCATTTTCCGGGGCACTCTTACGAATTGTTACTTCGATTTGGATTTCTGAAATATTTGTTTTATATTTGCCGACGATGGTTATTGAACGGCATATCACGATGACTGGACGAGGTTGCGGATTTATCGGCAATCCCGTTGTTCGTACGTATGTCTTCACGACCGCCGCGACCACGACGACTGCCACGACGACTACGACCCCTGTGGGGGTTCGATAGTCAATATTCCGTCCGCATACTCGGTATGCACTTCCGGCCAAGGCTGCCGGAGCGGAAACCAGATCGGTTCAAGGTAGTCAAATTCAATAGAAAATTTCAATTATGAAACATATCCGAGTTTTCGCCCCCGGAACGGTGGCGAATCTGGGCTGCGGGTTCGACGTGATGGGGCTGACGCTCGACGGCGTCGGCGATTTGCTGGAGATCGGCGCCGAGGAGGGTGCCGAAGGATTGGAGATCCGCAACCTGAGCGGGATGAATCTTCCCGAAAATATCGAAGAAAACGTCATTACGCCCGCCTTGCGGGCCATGCTCGCGGCATACGGCCGTCCGGTGCGGATCGAGGTCACGATGCTCGAAAAGATCGCTCCCGGCAGCGGCATCGGGTCGAGCGCGGCCTCGTCGGCCGCCGCCGTCTACGGGCTCAACGAACTGCTCGACCGCCCCTTCTCGGGCAAGGAGCTCGTGGAGTTCGCCATGATGGGCGAGGCGCTGATCGGCGGCACGCCCCATGCCGACAACGTAGGGCCTGCGGTGCTGGGCGGCGTGGTGCTGATCCGCGGTTACGAGCCGTTCGACATCGTGCGGCTGCCCGTGCCCGACAACTTTTTCTACGCCGTGGCGCATCCCGCCATCGTCGTCAGCACGAAGGATGCCCGCGAGGTCCTGCCGCGCGAGATCCCCTTGTCGAAGGCCGTCGAGCAGTGGGGCAACGTCGGGGGGCTGGTGGCCGGATTCGCGTTGCGCGACGTGGCGCTGATCGGCCGTTCGATGCACGACGCCGTCGTGGAGCCCTATCGCAAGGGATTCATTCCCGGATACGACGAGCTGAAAGAACTGGTGCTGGCTGAAGGCGCGCTGGCGATGAATATCGCCGGATCGGGGCCGTCGGTCTTTGCGCTGGCCTCCGATTACGGGGTGGCGCAGCGCATCGCGGCGCAGATGGAGCGTCATTTCCAGCTGCGGCAGATCGGCTGTCACACTTATGCGGGCCGCGTGTCGAACGCCGGAGCGCGGGTCGTAGAGCAATAAAACCATAGAACGATGAAATTTTACAGTACGAGAGATACGAAACGGGCCTGCGGCTGTTCGCTCCGCGAGGCCGCGATGATGGGGCTGGCTCCCGACGGCGGGTTGTTCGTCCCCGAACGCATTCCGCAAGCCGACATGGCCGAGGTCGAACGGCTGGCCGGGGAGTCCTACGCCGCGATGGCGGGCTATCTGGCCGGGTTGTTCTTCGGCGACGATTTCGACCCGCAGCTCCTGCGGCGGGAGCTGGAGTCGCTGTACGATTTCCCCGTGCCCCTGCGGGCGGTGGGGTGCGGACGCTACACGCTGGAGTTGTTCCACGGTCCGACCTGCGCCTTCAAGGATTTCGGCGCCGGGTTCATGGGGCGTGCGATCGGCCTGCTGGGGGCCGCCGGCGAGCGGCTGGTGATCCTCACGGCCACTTCGGGCGACACGGGCAGCGCCGTGGCGCACGGGTTTTACGGCGTGCCGGGCGTCGAGGTGGTGCTGCTCTATCCCGAAGGGAAGATCAGCCGGCTGCAGGAGTGCCAGATGACCACGCTCGGCGGCAATATCCACCCGCTGCGTGTGGCCGGGACGTTCGACGACTGCCAGCGGCTGGTCAAGGGGCTGTTTGCCGACGCAAAATTCCGTGCGGGGCACCGCGTGTCGTCGGCCAATTCGATCAACCTGCTGCGCTGGATACCGCAGGCATTCTATTATTTCTACGGCTATTGCCTGTGGCGGCAGCAGACGGGCGGCGGACGGCCTGTGGTCGTGGTGCCGAGCGGTAACTACGGAAACCTCTCGGCCGGGATGCTCGCCCGCCGCATGGGGCTCCCCCTCGGCGGATTCGTCGCGGCTTCGAACCGGAACGACGTGGTGCCCGAGTTCCTGCGCAGCGGCGAGTACCGTCCGAGGCCGTCGGTGCGGACGCCGGCCAATGCGATGGACGTCGGAGCGCCGAGCAATTTCGAACGTATGCTGTGGCTCTGCGGCGGTGAGCCGGATGCCCTGCGTGATGAACTGGAGGGATTCCGCTGCGACGATGCCATGATCCGCCGTACGATCGACGGGCTGCACCGCAATTACGGATACCTTTCCGACCCGCACAGCGCCATCGGATATGCCGCTTCCGTAGCGTGCGGGAAACCGGGATTTTACCTCTCTACGGCGCATCCCGCCAAATTCGGGGAGGTCATCTCCCCCGTCACGGGGGCTGCGGTTCCGCTGCCTCCGCGGCTGGCCCGGCTCGCCTGCCTGCCCCGGGTTTCGGAGCCTATGGCGGCCGACCTGGGGGCACTCGAGCAATTCGTGGCCGGGATATAAACCGGCTGCCGGGCCGTGGCGTTGCTGTCCGGGCGGGGTGCGCCTCGTGGCCTGCACGGAAAAAGGGGTTGCAACCGCAAAGGTTGCAACCCCTTTTTTGCGGATAGGAGCCCCCGGAGCGGGGCGTGCCTAAATATGCGCGGCGATGAAGTCCCCGACCTCGGAGGTCGAGTAGCGGCGTTCGCCCTGTGCGGCGAGGTCTTCGGTGACGACACCTTCGGTGAGTGCCCGGTCTACGGCGGCCCGCACGGCGCTGCCCTCCGTGTCGAGCCCCAGGTGTTCGAGCAGCATGGCGGCCGAGAGGATCGTGGCCATCGGGTTGGCGATGTTCTTGCCCGCAGCCTGCGGATAGGAGCCGTGGATCGGCTCGAAGAGCGCCACTTCCGACCCGACGCTCGCCGAGGGGAGCATGCCGAGCGAGCCGCTGATGACGCTGGCCTCGTCGGTGAGGATGTCGCCGAACATGTTCTCGGTGACGATCACGTCGAAATGGGTCGGCTGGCGTACGATCTGCATCGCGGCGTTGTCCACGAACATGAATTCCAGCTCCACTTCGGGGTACCGGGGCGCCATATCCTGCGCGACCTCCCGCCACAGGCGCGAGGTTTCGAGCACGTTGGCCTTGTCCACGACCGTCAGGCGCCGCCGGCGGCTCATGGCGAGCCGGAATGCGACGTCCAGCACGCGTTCGATCTCCGTGCGCGTGTAGGTGCAGGTGTCGAAAGCCTCCGTCCCGGCTTCGTTGCGCCCCTGCGGCCGGCCGAAATAGATGCCGCTCGTCAGTTCGCGCACGCAGATGAAATCGGTGCCGCGCACCACCTCTGCCTTGAGCGGCGAGCGGCTGGCCAGCGTGTCGAACAATGCGATGGGGCGCAGGTTGGCGAACAGTCCCAGCGATTTGCGCATGCGCAGCAGTCCCTGTTCGGGACGTACCGGGGCCTTGGGGTCGTTGTCGTACTTGGGGTCGCCGATGGCACCGAACAATACGGCGTCGGCAGCCTGGCAGATGGCGTGCGTCTCGTCGGGATAGGGGTCGCCCGTGGCGTCGATGGCGCAGGCGCCCACTAACGCCTCGCGGTAGTCGAATCGGTGTCCGAATTTCGCCGCCACGCGGTCGAGTACTTTCGTGGCCTCGGCAATGATCTCGGGGCCGATGCCGTCGCCGGCTAAAAGGGCTATGTTAACATCCATGGTCGTTGTATGTTGGTTCGATTATGTTCAGCATTTTGATCGTCGCCTTGATGGCGGCTTCGGTTTGGTCGGCATCCAGCCCGCGGGTCTTGAACTCCTTGCCGCCCGTCTCCCACGTGATGATCGTCTGCACGAAGGCATCGGTTCGTCCGCCGGGCGGGATCGAGACGGTGTAGTTGCGCAGCATCGGGAACTCGCGGCCGAGCTGGTGCTTGTAGATCTGCCTGAGCGCCCGCATGAAGGCGTCGTACTGGCCGTCGCCGACCGAGGTCTGCTCGTATTCGCAGCCGTTGATCTCGATCTTGAGCGTAGCGGCCGGGTGCAGCCCCTGTGCCAGCGACAGGCTGTAATTGAGTATCCGCACGGGGTTTTCGACCTGGTCGTAGCGCAGTACGTCGGCGATGATGTAGGGCAGGTCTTCGGCCGTCACCAGCTCCTTCTTGTCGCTCAGCTCGACCACCCGTTCGGTTACCTTGCGCATCGAGGCTTCGTCGAGCTCGATGCCCAGCGCTTCGAGGTTCTTCAGGATGTTGGCCTTGCCCGAGGTCTTGCCCAGGGCGTATTCGCGTACGCGTCCGAAGCGTTCGGGCAGCAGCTCGTTGAAATAGAGGTTGTTCTTGTTGTCGCCGTCGGCATGGATGCCGGCACACTGCGTAAAGACGTTCTCGCCGACGATCGGGCGGTTGCCCGGGATCCGGATGCCCGTGTAGGTCTCGACCATGCGGCTGACGTGGTTGATCTTCGTTTCGTCGATGCCCGTGAGGCAGTGCAGCCGGTCGTGCAGCACGGCCACCGTGCTCGACAGGGGTGCGTTTCCTGCGCGTTCGCCCAGCCCGTTTATGGTTACGTGAACCCCGTGGAACCCGGCTTTGACCGCAGCTGCGGTGTTGGCCACGGCCAGGTCGTAATCGTTATGGGCATGGAAGTCGAACCTAAGCTGCGGATAGCGTGTCACCATGTCGCGGCAAAACCGTTCGGTGGCATAGGGGTCGAGGATGCCCAGCGTGTCGGGGCACATGAAGCGCTGCACGGGGGCGTCGGCCAGCCCGTCGAGTATCGTGTAGACGTACCCGGGCGAATGCAGCATACCGTTCGACCAGTCTTCGAGGTAGACGTTCACCTTCATGCCCCGTGCGACGGCCCCGCCGATCGTGGCGCGGATGTCGCAGAGGTGCTCCTGCGGGGTGCGGCGCAACTGTTCGCGGCAGTGTTTGAGCGACCCCTTCGCCAGCAGGTTCACCACGCGGCACCCGGCCTGGCCGAGCCAGTCGAGCGACACCCCGCCGTCGATGAATCCCAACGCCTCGATGCGGTCGGTATAACCCTTCGCGGCAGCCCATTCGGCGATGCGGCGCACGGCCTCCTGCTCGCCCTGCGAAACCCGCGCCGAGGCTATCTCGATGCGGCTCACGCACAGTTCTTCCAGCAACAGCCGGGCGATGGAGAGTTTTTCGCGGGCGTTGAACGAAACCCCCGACGTCTGCTCGCCGTCGCGCAGCGTGGTATCCATTATCTCTACGCGGGGATACATCGCGCGGCTATTTATGCGCCTGTTCGAACGCTTCGATCTGGGGCGCGATGCTGCGCAGGTAGTCCACGTCGTCGTAGCCGTTCAGCAGGCACCGCTTCTTGTATGCGTCGATCTCGAAGTGCTCGCTGCGGCCCGTGGCGCAGATCATCAGCGTCTGGTTGTCCAGGTCTACGGTGAATTGCGTCGCAGGGTCGCCGTCGATCGCCGCGAAGACCGCCGCGAGGAACTCCCCGCTCACGGTGATCGGCAGCAGCCCGTTGTTGAGGGCATTGTTGCGGAAGATGTCGGCGAAGAAGCTCGACACCACGACGCGGAAACCGTAGTCGGCGATGGCCCATGCGGCGTGCTCGCGCGAACTGCCGCAGCCGAAATTGCGGCCTGCGACGAGGATTTTGCCCCCATAACGGCTGTCGTTGAGCGGGAACGAGGCGATCCGCTGCCCCCGGGCGTCGTAGCGCCAGTCGCGGAAGAGGTTGTCGCCGAATCCTTTGCGCTGGGTGGCTTTCAGGAAACGTGCCGGGATGATCTGGTCGGTATCTATGTTCTCCGTGCTCACGGGCACGGCCCCCGAGGTGAAGGTTTCGAATTTGGGTATGGACATATTGGTTTTGTTTTTTCCGGCATTCGGCAGCGGCCATTTTGCCGCAAAGCGGCATGTAAGCCCCTGCCTGAGGCGGGGGTTTGGGGGTGGGCCGGAATTATAAACGACGCCGAAGGCGGCGGCAACGACCGGCCGATCCAAACCGAAGTTAAAAATTTTTACATTTCAAACACCTTGCGCGGATCCTCGATCCTGCCGCATACCGCGGCCGCGGCGGCTACCGCAATGCCTGCAAGCATGGTGCGCGCACCGGGCCCCTGGCGCCCTTCGAAGTTGCGGTTCGAGGTCGAAACGCTGTATTTGCCTGCCGGGATCTTGTCGGCGTTCATCGCCAGGCACGCCGAGCAGCCCGGCTGCCGGAGCTCGAACCCGGCGGCGGCGAGCACTTTGTCGAGCCCTTCGGCCCGTGCGGCGGCTTCGACGCCTTTCGAACCGGGGACGATCCATGCCGTCACGCCCTGGGCCTTGCGCCGGCCTTCGACCAGCTTGGCGAAGCGCCGCAGGTCTTCGATGCGGCCGTTGGTGCAGCTGCCCACGAAGACATAGTCGACGGGTTTGCCGAGCAGCTTTTCCCCGGCTTTGAATCCCATGTACTCCAATGCCTTGGGGTCGGCCTCGGCCGGGATCTGCGCATCGACGGCCATGCCCATGCCGGGGTTGGTGCCGTAGGTAATCATCGGGGCGATGTCGGCAGCATCGAACCGGTACTCCTTGTCGAATACGGCGTCGGCATCGCTGTAAAGCGCCTCCCAGCGGGCGACGGCCTGGTCGAACGCCGCTCCCTGCGGCGCACGTTCGCGCCCGCGCAGGTAGTCGAACGTCGTCCGGTCGGGTGCGATCATGCCGCCCCGCGCCCCGCACTCGATGCTCATGTTGCAGACGGTCATGCGCCCTTCCATCGAGAGCGAACGGATCGCTTCGCCGGCGAACTCGATGAAATAGCCCGTGCCGCCCGAGGCGGTGAGTTGCGAGATGATGTAGAGCACGACATCCTTGGCTTCGACGCCCGGGCGCAGTGTCCCGTCGACCGTGATGCGCATGCTCCGCGGCTTGGACTGGATGATGCACTGGCTGGCGAAGACCATCTCGACCTCTGAGGTGCCGACGCCGAATGCCACGGCGCCCAGTGCCCCGTGCGTCGAGGTGTGGCTGTCGCCGCAGACGATGGTCATGCCCGGCTGTGTGAATCCCAGTTCGGGGCCGATGATGTGCACGATGCCCTGGCGCGGGTTTCCCACGCCGAAATGTTCGATGCCGAATTTGGCGCAGTTGGCCTCCAGCGCCTCGACCTGGCGCCGCGATTCGGTCTCGGCGATCGGCAGGTGCTGGTCGACGGTCGGGATGTTGTGGTCGGCCGTGGCGGTGATTTGTGCCGGGCGTGCCACGCCGATGCCGCGCCGTTCCAGGCCTGCGAAAGCCACGGGCGACGTCACCTCGTGGATGTACTGGCGGTCGATGTAGAGCACCGAGCGTCCGCCGTCTTCGGTGCGCACGGTGTGCGCATCCCATATCTTGTCCAGAAGTGTCCTGCCCATCTTACTCCTCCTTTTCCTTGCGTTCGGTTACGTTCAGTACGCGCAGCGCGTCGAGGAACGCCTCGATCGACGCCCGTGTGGTGTCGGTGTGTGCGGCGAAGCCGTGGACGGTGCGGCTGCCGCACTGTACCTGTACGTGTACGCGCCCCACGTCGTTCGAACCGCGGGTGATGGCCTGCATGAGGAACTCCATGAGCACGACCTTCTCGTTGATCAGGGTCTTGATCGCCGACACGGCGGCATCCACCGGGCCGTTGCCCGTGGCGATGGCCATGCGCTCGTGGTCGCCGAACTTCAGCACCACGGTCGCCGTCGGGACGAGCGTGCCGGTGGTCACCTGCAGGAATTTGAGCGATACGGACTGCTGTTTCATGCGGTCGATGTCGCCTACCAGGTATAACAGGTCGTAGTCGTGGATCTCCTTTTTCTTGTCGGCAAGCTCGAGGAACTTGGCGTAGGTTGCGTCCAGCTCTTCCTGCGTGAGGTCGTAGCCGAGCAGTTCGAGCCTGTGTACGAGCGCCGCGCGGCCGCTGCGGGCCGTCAGGGCGATGACCGACTCGTTGAGGCCGATGTCCTGCGGGTCGATGATCTCGTAGGTCTGGCGGTCTTTCAGCACGCCGTCCTGGTGGATGCCCGACGAGTGGGCGAAGGCGTTGCGGCCGACGATCGCCTTGTTGGGCTGCACGGGCATGTTCATTAGGCTCGACACTAGGTGCGATGCTTTGGTGATCAGGCGTGCGTCAATGCCGGTGTCGACGGCGATCTCCTTGTGGCAGCGCAGCGTCATCACCACCTCTTCGAGCGAGGTGTTGCCTGCGCGTTCGCCGATGCCGTTGATTGTCACCTCGGCCTGCCGCGCACCGTTGAGGATGCCGCTCAGGGTGTTGGCCGTAGCCATGCCCAGGTCGTTGTGGCAGTGGGTCGAGATGATCGCCTTGTCGATGTTGGATACGTGGTCGACCAGGTATTTGATCTTCGCGCCGTATTCGTGGGGCAGGCAGTAGCCCGTGGTGTCGGGAATGTTGACCACCGTAGCCCCGGCCGCAATGGCGGCCTCGACCACGCGGGCGAGGTATTGAGGATCGGCGCGCCCGGCGTCTTCGGCGTAGAACTCCACGTCCTCGACATAGCTTTTGGCGTATTTCACGGCTTCGACGGCCTGTTCGAGGATTTTCTCGGGCGTCGAGCGCAGTTTGTCGTAAATGTGCTGGGGCGAAACGCCTATACCCGTGTGGATGCGCTTGTGCCTGGCCAGTCGCAGGGCATCGGCGGCCACGTCGATGTCTTTTTTCACGGCGCGGGTCAGCGCACAAATCGTCGGGGCCGAAACGGCCTTCGAAATCTCGAGTACGGAGTTGAAGTCTCCGGGGCTGGAAATCGGGAACCCCGCTTCGATGACGTCCACGCCGAGGCTTTCCAGCAACTTGGCGACTTCGATCTTCTCGGTGGTGTTCAATTGGCAGCCCGGCACCTGCTCGCCATCACGGAGCGTGGTGTCGAAAATAAACAGTTTCTCGCACATAATATGACTAATCTAACTAACCTTGGCAACAAATATATTAAAAATATTTTCCAAATTCCTATTTTACCGGAGGAAAGTGCCTCTTATACCCGAATTTAGCGGCGTTTTCCCTCCGGGAGTACGAATCCGGAAATAAAAACGGCTCCGGATGCCCGAAGCCGTTTTGCCATAATATTTTCAGGTGTTGCCGGAACCTGTTGCCGGTTGCGCTGTGTTTTCCCGGCTGACGAAGCGGCATTAATCGACCACCTCGACCCACTGTCCCTTTTTCAGGGCGCGGACGGCGTTGTCGTACATCGCTTCGCAGTAGACCGAAGGCAGGTAGTAGCGCCCCTTGTAGGTTGCCGTCAGCTTGACGGGGATCTCCTTGCTTTCGCCCCGGCTCAGGTCGAAGTAGCTCAGCACCCGGTCGTCGCGGATATCCTGGTAGGTGAGCGACGACAAGTCCCGTTCGGAGGTGATCTCCCATCCTGCCGGGAAGATGTGGGTCAGCGCAAGGTCGGCGTACCGTTCGTGGCCGCTGGTGTTAGAGACGGTCACGATGGCGTAGAAATCGGTCGATACCCGGATCGAGGCCGGGTCGATGGCGGCACCGTCCATATTCGTGTAACGCACGTCGATCCGGATGCCGTTCGCAGCTTCGGTTTCCTCGCCCTTGCCGGGGGTATAACTCTGGCTGACGACCGCATAGAGGCTGCCCGAACCATTGTTCCTCACCTCGGTCGGTGCGGCCAGGGGCATGCTCGCGATGGATTTGTCGGTCTTGACGAGCTCCCTGCCCGCAGTGGCGTCGATGCCGTTCTGTCCCGCTACGGCGAAATTGGAAAGGGTGCTGAGCATCCATGCCGTCGACTGGGTGCTGAGCCACCTGTCCTTCTTGAGGATGTCCGACATCTTCAGCGCCATGCGGAAAGCCTCTTCGCGGCGTCCGAGTATCGTGAGCGTCATGAGCGAGATCGACATCCGGCGTTCGTCGCTGTTGTAGGTGCCGTCGTAGGGGTTGGCCTTTTCCGCGTTGTCCACGCAGAGCGAGATCAGCCCTTCGGCGACTTTCCTGTTGCCGTCCAAAGCGTATGCCGCCGCCAGCAGCCACTTGGCGTCGCTACTTAGCGAGGCGGCCTTTTCCCGGAGCTGGTTCATGGCACCCCGGGTCGGAGTCCCGTTCAGCGCCAGCACATACTGGGTATAGGCCTGGGTCAGGTAGTAGTCCGAGGGGTTGCTGCGCAGGTATTTGAGCGCCCGGTCGAGCATCGCCCTGTCCACGCCGTAGCCGTGTTTCGCAGCCTCGATCAGGAAGTGCGTCGCGTAAACCGTCCCCCATTCTGATCTCGACGTATTGCCGCTCCAGTAGGCGAATGCGCCGTCGGAGAGCTGGTAGCTGCCCAGGCGCGAAAGCACGCTCTTGACGTTGCGGTCGATGTCCTGCAACATGTTCGCGTCGCACTCCACGACCGAAGGCAGGTAGAGTTGCGGGAAGGCTCCCGAGGTGATCTGCTCGATGCAGCCGTGGGGATATCTCACCAGGTATTCGAGGCGCCGAGAAAGGTCTATGGGCGGGATCGACGAAAGTTCCAGCTTCGCCTTGCCGTTCTCCTTGAGCGGTTTTACCGCCATTGTCTTGCCCGGGTCGATGACATAGTCCTTCGACAGGGTCACATAGGGGTTCGGTTCCCGGACGTCCAGCTCGATTTCCGACGCGGAGCTGTCGCCCGACGACGCAGCCGTGACCCGTACCTTCCCGATGCCGGTTCGCTTGTTGACCTTCAGGCGGAACGATACGACCTCCTCGCCGCTCCGGCCGAGCGTGATGCTCTTGCTGGACGGCCCGACGGGCGAGAACGATTCGTTCGCGGCGATTTTCACGTCGACTTTCCCGACCCCGTCTTCGAGGGCAAAGACCGTGACCGGAACCTCGACCTCTTCGTCGGTGGAAACTACGCGGGGCATGGTGGCCTGCACCAGCAGCGGTTTTTTCACCGCGACATCCTTCTCCGCGGCGCCGAACGCCCGGCCGTTCGAGGCGATGACCATCACCCGAACCTCGCCGAAGTAGGGCGGAAGCGTGATTTTGTGCGTGTTCGTCTTCCCGGTGCCCAGTTTCTGTGCGTCGATGAACCGTACGACGGGCTTGAACCGCTGTGCCTTGAGCGCCCCCGTGTTCGGCTGCTCGGCGTCGCCGCCGATGGCGAACATCTGTTCGATCCTGCCGCCGTAGGCGCCGATGACATAGTCGAACATGTCCCACGTGCGGACGCCCAGTGCCTCGGTCGCGTTGAAATAACCGTAGGGATCGGGGGTCTTGAAGCGTGTCAGCCCCAGCAGTCCCTCGTCGACGAGCGCCAGCACGTAGCTCATTTTCCGGCCGTTTTTCTCCCGGACTTTTATCGTCACCTCCGATTCGGGTTTTACTGTTTCGGGCATCTCGACCACGGGGGTGAGCCTTCGCGCGGCATCCTCGACGTCGAGCCGCGTTACGCCGAACAGGCGGATCGGTGCGTCGTTGAGCGTCGAGTTGTGGGGCTGGACGAGTGTTACCGAGACATAGATGTTGGGGGCCATCCCCTCCTTGACGGGGATTTCGATGTCGGTTTGCTTGCCGGTGCACTCCACCCAGAAGCTTTCCCGCACGACGCTGCCGCTTTCGATGCCGACCAGCGCCCGTGCGCCCGGCGACGAGGGGATGGTGACCCTGGCCTTGTCCCCCGGGACGTATTTGGCTTTGTCGCGGGTGAGGGCGAGCCGCGTGGCGGCATCCGTCACCGAAGTGACGTCGCCCCGCCAGTCGGACGAGGACACGCATACGATCCGGGTCGCCGAGTGTGCCCGGTTCGGGCTCGTGACGCGGATCATGTAATAGCCGTAATCGCCCGTGCTCCAGCGCATCGTGGCCTGTCCCGTGCCGTTCGAAAGGGTTGCCTGGAGGGTCTTGTAATTCGAATTGAGCGCATTTTTGGCGTAGTGCGCCTGGGAATTGGGCGTTGAGGCGTCCCACCACCAGTAGGAATCCATTTTGTAGACCGATACGAGCACGTTTTCGCTGCCGGGTTCGGGCTTGCCCTTCGAGTCGAGCATCACGACCTTTATGATATGCTCCTTCCTGCTGTCGAGGTATTCGTCGCCCCAGTCGCTTTTCTGGGTGGCGACTCCGATCCCGAAGTAGGTGTCATAGGGCGATATGGTCGCAACCTGCTGGTCGACGCTGAAGTCGCCGCTCTTTTCGAAGACCTTTACCGTGAATCTGCCGCTCAGCATACCGGGGCTCAACCCCTCCAGCGAGGAGAGCTCGTCGGTCGAAAGTGCCAGTGACCCTTGGGCGTCGGTGGTGCCGGTGACGATTTCCCGCTCCTCGGTGCCAAAGTATTTCGAGGCGTCGTCGAACGAATAGCCCTCGTAGCCCTTGAAGCGTGTGGCAATTTGCGACAACTGTGCCTGGAGCACCGCCTTGGCGTCGGCCGCAGGGGTGCCGTGCAGCCACCGGGCGGTCAGGCTGCCCGTGAAATGCGCGGCGTCGACCAGTTGCCCGTCCCCGAGTTTTAGCTCGATTTTCATCCGGTTGGGCTTGATCGCGTCCACCCGGACGGATTTTTCGAACTGTGCGCCGCCGAAGGTGATCTTGGCCCGCCATAGCCCTGTCGGCGACGCCGGCGTCGTCCCCAGGCTGAACGTGTAGATGCCGTCCGAGGAGCTGTTGTTTACGAGCGACTGCACCAGCTGCCCGTTCGGGTTGAAGAATTCCAGCGATGCCGGGTGGCTTTCGGGCAGCGGATTATCCGAGGTGACGATGAACGTGAGGTGTATGTCGTCGCCCGGGCGCCATACGCCGCGTTCGCCGAAGATATAGCCTTTTATCCCCTTGGGATTTGCCGTGCCGCCCACGTCGAAATTACTCAGCGACAGGGCCGTGCCCGGTTCTACCTTCACGAAGGTGACGTCCCCTCCGGCTTCGGCCGTGACGATGTAAGGTTCGTCCTTCGTCCTCAGCACGGCCCGCCCTTCGGAATCGGTGCTCGCTTCGGCCAGCATCTGGTTCTGCCGGTCGTAGGTCCTGACTTTGCAGCCCCCTTTGGGGCGGGCGGAGACCAGGTCGGTCGTGTAGACGACGTACTGGTCGCTGCCGCTGCTCTTGCAGATGAGGCCGATGTCGGACTGCACGACCACTTTCGACCGCTCCTTGTAGGTCCTGTAATCCCCGAAATAATAGTCGTAGTCGTATTCGTCGTCGACGGGCGTAAGCGGGTCGACACCCCGGATTTCGAGCAGGTACATCGACTTGCGGCTGTCGGTGATCAGGCGGCTGAGGTCGAGCGAATAGGTGTTGCCCTGGTCGAGCCTGGTCGAAGACTTGGCCCCCAGGTCGATGGTCGTGTCGCGGACGACGCGCGACACGTAATCCATGGATGAATAGTACTGGTCGTCGTAGTAGTTCTGCTGGAAGAATTGCAGCAGGTTGTTGGCGAATATCTTTCGTACCCGCACCCGGGCTTTCTGGTAATTCACCGCCTCGAACAGCAGCGACATGTCGTTCGACGAGGGAAGGATCGAGCCTTTGCCCGTGAAGCGGATCGAGGGGGTACGCGACGGCAGCGTGGCCATGAACGAATAGCTCTCCTTGAGCTTCTGCCCGTTCTTGCTCACTACGTCGCGGCCGATCGTGACACTATGTGCTCCCGAGGGGCGTGCTTCGGGGTAGATGTAGAGCCTGTTTTTGTCGACCGAAGTCCGGAACTTGGTGTCGAAGCGGATCAGGTTTTTCAGATCCTGGTTCTGCCGGATGGGTTCGGAGAAGGTGACTACGATGGCGAGCGGATCCGGATTCACGCTGTGGTCGATGACCGCGTATTCGTCCTTGCGGGGGACTTCCACCTGGAGGGTCTGCTTTTCGTCGTAATTGAAATCGAGCGTCAGCGTATAGCCCTCATCGCCCCGCGGGACGATGTTGCCCACGGTGTATCGGTGCGTGAGCCCGTCTTCCGAATGCGTCCATTTGACGTCGGTACCCGTCGTGCCGCTTATTTTGAGGTTCCGTTCCATGTAGCTGCCGTCGGCATAGTCCGAAGAGACGATCTCGCCGATGAGCACATAGCCGGTCATCTCGTCGTTCTGCTGCAGCCAGCTGTCGTTGTAGGTAAACCGCAGTTTGGGGGTCGCAAACCTGAATTCTGCGATGCCTTTGTGCTGCCGGCCGGTGAGTTTCGCGGCGTCGATAGCCACCTTGTACTGCGTGTCGTATTGCAGCGGGGATTTGGGGACGATGCGGATCATGCGCATCCCCGACAGGTAGGCGTCGAAACCGACGGCCGGGGAGATCGATATGGCATCCTGCATGGCGCTTTCCTCGACTTGCACGTTTTCGACGAACGTCACGTGGAGCGGCATCCTGACACCCGTCACTCCGTTTGTCGACCATTCGATGATGTCGGATGTCTGCTTGCTGCACGAGGCGATGAGCAGGGCGGTCAGCGCAAACAAAGCATGGCATGTTGTTTTCATAATATTGGGTTTTTTGGTAACTTTGCCAAAGATACGTAAAAATATGGCAAAAAAACCGGCCAAAAAGAGAATATGTTTTTTCGCGATGCTGGTCGTTGCCATGCTCGCCGCGGGGTATTGCGTCATCCTGCCCCGGACGCTTTTCGACGAGCCTTTCTCAGCCACCGTGTGGAGCCGCGACGGCCGCCTGATGTCGGCCAAGGTCGCCTCCGACGGCCAGTGGCGTTTCTTTCCCACGGACAGCGTCCCCGAAAAGTTCCGGGTCGCTATCACGACCTACGAGGACAAGCGTTTTTACCGCCATTTCGGGGTGGATCCGCTGGCGCTGGGGCGTGCCGTGGGGCAGAACCTTGCGGCCGGGCGGATCACGAGCGGGGCGAGCACGCTCACCATGCAGACCATTCGCCTGAGCCGCGGCGGGAAACCCCGCACGTTCCGGGAAAAGTTCGTCGAGATGGTGCTCGCCACGCGCCTCGAACTGCGTTGCAGCAAGGATGAAATCCTGGCCCTCTATGCCTCTCATGCGCCTTTCGGAGGTAATGTGGTCGGGCTGGAAAGTGCCGCGTGGTACTATTTCGGCCGCAGTGCGGCACAGCTTTCGTGGGCCGAATGCGCCATGCTCGCCGTGTTGCCCAACTCCCCTTCGCTGATCCATATCCGCCGCAACCGCGAACGGCTGCGGGAGAAACGCGACGGGCTGCTCGACCGGATTTGGCACGACGGCCGTATCGACTCGCTGACATGCGCCCTCGCCAAACAGGAGCATCTGCCCGACGCCCCAGAACCGATGCCGATGGAGGCGATGTACCTGCTGGGTAAAATGCGCGAAGGGTCGCTCCGCTCGACGCTCGACTACGACCTGCAAAGCCGGGTCAACGACCTCGCCCGGCGTTACAACAAGCGTTACCGGGGTAATAAGATCAACAACATGGCCATCGTCGTCATGGACGTGGGGAGCGGCGAAGTGCTTGCCTACGTAGGGAACGTGTACGACCCCGCCGACCGCACCGAGGGTACGAGCGTCGATGTGATTCCCGCCCCGCGCAGCAGCGGCAGCGTGCTCAAGCCCCTGCTCTACGCTGCGATGCTGGACAACGGGACGGCATTGCCCGCGATGCTTTTCCCCGACGTGCCGACCTATTACAGGGACTTCACACCCCATAATTACAACCGAACCTTCGACGGGGCGGTGCCTGCCAACCGGGTGGTCGAGCGTTCGCTCAACGTCCCTTCGGTGAGGATGCTCGACAAGTACGGGCGGGAGAATTTCCTCGCGCTGGTGCGTGCCCTGGGCTTCGGGACGATCAACCGCAGCGCCGGCCACTACGGGCTTTCGCTGATTCTGGGCGGCGCAGAGATTTCGTTGTGGGATCTGACCTCGGCCTACATGAAGATGGCGGCCAAACTCAACGGCCGGCAGACGATACGCACCCCGCATTACGACCCCGGCGGCGGCACGGAGGTCGATGCCGGGGATATTCCCCTCTCGCGGGGCGCGATATGGCTGATGGCCAATTCGATAAGCCACGTGGCCCGTCCTGAGGAGGAGGGCGAATGGCAGTATTTCTCGTCGTCGAAGAAGATCGGCTGGAAGACGGGTACCAGCTACGGCAACCGCGATGCGTGGGCCGTAGGTATGACCCCGGACTATGCCGTCGGGGTCTGGGTCGGGAACTGCACGGGTGAGGGGCGCCCGCTGATGACGGGCGTGGGGTATGCCGCGCCTGTCCTGTTCGAGGTCTTCGGCCTGCTGCCCAAAGGGGAGTGGTTCGCGGAGCCCGTCGGCGACCTGGAACCCGCTGTGGTCTGCCGCCAGAGCGGCTATCTGGCTTCGCATATCTGTCCCGACCGCGATACGGTGATGATTCCCCGTGCAGCCGCCGTCGGGGAGGTGTGCCCCTACCACCGGATCGTCAACCTGAGCGCCGACCTGAAATACCGTGTGACGGCGGATTGCTACGACCCGGCCAGGATCGTCCGCATGCCGATGTTTATCCTCCCGCCTGCGCAGGAGTGGTATTACCGCCGGCAGCATCCCGACTACCGTCCGCTGCCCCCGCTGCATCCCGGCCTGCCGGGTAACCAAGCCGAAAACAACCCCATCGACATCATCTATCCGCAGCCGGGGCGTGTGCTGGTCGCCCCGAGGTCGCTCGAAGGGGAGCAGCAAAGCCTTGTCTTTACGGCCGTGCACCGCGACCGCAATGCCGTGCTGTTCTGGCATATCGACGACGACTACGTCGGTTCGACCTCTTTCGAACACAAAATCTCCGTCCGCCCGGCGCCGGGGAAGCACCGCCTGACCGTGATCGACGAACACGGCGCTTCGCAGAGCGTCGTGTTCAGCTGCCGCTGACCCCTCCCGGCACCGGATTGCCCGGGCCTGCCTTTGTCCGGCTGCTTCTCCGTCTATCCGTAGCCGTGTGTCCGGGGTGCTTTCCGCATTCCTGTTTTTGTTGTCCGGACATGGCTCCTCCGTTTTTGCCGGATGCCCCGCAGCCCCGTTTTTGTGCCGGGAGAACGAAATATCCGGGTTATTCGTGCATTTTTACGAATTATGTCAAAAGGTCATACTAATATGTCATTTAAAAATATTTTTTGCGGGGCGTTTCCGGCTAATTTTGGAACCCGATACGGATATAAAATTCCTTAACCCAGAAATAGTCTAATCCAACCAGCCCATGAAACGCATTTTATTATTGTTAATGTCGGTGTTTATCGCCGCAGCGGTTTTTTCACAGGATAGAGTTCGGGCCTATTTAGTCTCGAACGCCCATTTTGATTCCCAGTGGAACTGGGATGTGCAGCGTTCGATCCGTGAGTACATTCCGAAGACGCTGGATCAGAACCTGTTCCTCCTTGGCACCTACCCGGATTATGTATTCAATTTCGAAGGGGGCATCAAGTACCAGTGGATGAAGGAGTACTACCCCCACCAGTACGAGTTGATCAAGCGTTACATCCGCGAGGGGCGCTGGCATGTCACGGGCAGCACGTGGGACGCGACGGATCCGAACATCCCTTCTGCGGAGTCCTTCACGCGCAATATTCTGTACGGGCAGCACTTCTACCGCCGGGAATTCGGGGTCGAAGGCACGGACATCTTCCTTCCGGACTGCTTCGGTTTCGGGTGGACGCTTCCGACGATCGCGGCCCACAGCGGTCTTATCGGTTTCTCGACTCAGAAACTCATGTGGCGGCACCGCCCGTTCCACGGTACGAGCAAGATTCCGTTCGAGATCGGCTTGTGGCAGGGCGTCGACGGCTCCCGTATCATGGCCGTGATGGACGCGCACAACTATACGACCAAGTGGCGTTACGAAGACCTCAGTCACAGCAAGTACCTGCAGGACATCGCCCAGAGCAACCCTCTGAATGCCGTTTACCATTACTATGGTACGGGGGACACGGGCGGCGCCCCGACCATCGAGTCGGTTCGGGCTTTGGAACTGGGACTGCAGGGCGACGGGCCGGTGGAGATCATCAGCGCCACGAGCGACCGCCTCTACAAGGACTATCTTCCCTATTCCTCCCACCCGGAGCTTCCGGTGTGGAACGAGGAGTTGCTGATGGATGTGCATGCCACGGGTTGCTATACCTCGCAGGCCGCGATGAAGCTCTACAACCGCCGTAACGAGCAGCTTGCGGACGCTGCCGAGCGCAGCGCCGTTGCCGCCGACTGGCTCGGGGCCGTGCCCTACCCGCGCGAGGTTCTCACCGAGGCCTGGAAACGCTTTATCTGGCACCAGTTTCACGACGACCTTACGGGTACGAGCCTCCCCCGTGCCTATGAGTTCTCGTGGAACGACGAGCTGATCTCGCTCAAACAGTTCGGGGACGTACTCACGACCTCGGTTGGCGCGGTTTCGCGGGGTCTGGATACCGATGTCAAAGGGCTCCCCGTGGTGCTCTACAACGCTGCAGGGTTCGAGGTCTCGGACGTGGTGGAGGTTACGCTTCCGCTCGAAGGCAGCAAGTTCACGGTCTACGACGACAAGGGCGTCCGGGTTCCCTCGCAGGTGCTGGGCACGCAGCAGGGGCAGACGCGGCTGCTGGTCGAGGCCACCGTCCCGGCTGCGGGGTATGCCGTCTACGACATCCGCAAGGGCGGGCAGCCGAAGGCCCCGGCGATAAAGGCCGGCGCATGGGGGCTGGAGAACAGCGTCTATAAACTTACGCTGGACGCCAACGGCGACATCTCGTCGATCGTCGACAAGCGTCATGGCCGCGAGCTGGTGGCCGCCGGCAAGTCCATCCGCCTTGCGTTCTTCCCGCAGAACGAGTCTTACAGCTGGCCGGCCTGGGAGATCCTCAAGAAGACCGTGGACGCATCGCCGCAGGCCATCACGGGCGAGGTGAAGGTCTCCGTGGCCGAAGAGGGGCCCCTGCGCGCCTCGGTATGCGTGGAACGCACGCTGGGGGATTCCCGCTTCCGGCAGTGGATCACGCTGCGCGAAGGCGCTCAGGCCGACAGGATCGACCTTGTGAACGACATCGACTGGCAGTCGTCCAATGCGCTGCTGAAGGCCGAGTTCCCGCTTTCGGTCTCGAACCCCGAGGCGGTCTATGACCTTGGCGTGGGCTCCGTGGCGCGGGGCAACAACACCGCGACCGCCTACGAGGTCTATGCGCAGCAGTGGGCCGACCTCACCGACGCGGACGGCAGCTACGGGGTCTCGGTGCTCAACGACAGCAAGTACGGCTGGGACAAACCCGCGGACAACACGCTGCGCCTTACGCTGCTGCATACGCCTGCGACCAAGGGCGGCTACGCCTACCAGAACAAGCAGGACTTCGGACACCATACGTTCACCTACTCGATCGTAGGGCACGCGGGCGATTACCGCGCGGGAGGTGCCGTGCGCAAGGCCGAGGTGCTCAACCAGCCGCTTCGGGCATTCGTCGCGCCCCGCCACGGCGGGGTGCTGGGCCGCAGCTTCTCACTGGCCTCCTCGCAAAACCCCAATGTGGCGCTGCGGGCGCTCAAACAGGCCGAGGATTCGGACGAATATGTGGTTCGTTTCTACGAGACCTCGGGTCTCGGGTCGCAGCAGGCCGTGGTGGGCTTCGCGGCGCAGATCGTCGACGCCCGGGAGCTCAACGGCGTGGAGGACGTCGTGGGCGACGCGGAGTTCAGCGGCCGCGAGCTGCGCTTCGAGGTCGGGCCCTTCGGCATGAAGACTTTCCGCGTGAAACTCGCCAGGCCCGCCCGGGCGCTCACGCCCGCCGCGGAGGCGGCGGTGGAGCTGCCTTACAACGTCAAGACGGCCTCTTACAACCCGTTCCGCTCGGACGCCAATTTCGACGGCAAGGGCTGCTCCTACGCCGCCGAGCTGCTGCCGTCCTGCATCATGTACGGGGGTGTCGGCTTCGAGATGGGGGATCCCGCCGCGGAGAACGGCGTCAAATGCCGCCGCGACACCATCGACCTGCCCCGCGGGCGCTATGGCAAGCTCTACCTGCTGGCCGCCTCGACCATGTACGACACGCAGGCCGTATTCACCGTCGACGGAAAGGAGCACACGGCACTGGTACCCTATTATGGCGGCTTCATCGGACAGTGGGGCCATACGGGGCATACCGAGCCCTACCTCAAGGATGCGCAGGTGGCCTTCGTGGGCACGCACAAGCATGATATGATCCGCAACGAGGACAGGCCCTACGAATTCACCTACATGTTCCGCATCGGCCTCGACATCCCCGAGGGGGCACGGCAGCTGGTACTGCCCGACGACCCGCGCATCGTGGTGTTCGCGGCGACGGTGGCCGAAGACCCCGCCGGAGGTATCGGTGCGGCCTGCGACCTGCTGCGCGTGCAGCTGCCCGTGAAAGGCGCCGACGCCTCGCAGGCCGGGCGCAGGAACCTGCTCTATGGCAAACCCGTCGTGGAAAGGTCGGGGGAGGTCAACGCCTCCGAGAGGGCCGAGTGCGCCACCGACGAGGACGTATCCACCAAGTGGTGCGATTACAGCGATGCCAAACCCAAGTTGCTGGGGGTGGATCTCGGACGGGAGACCACGATCCGGGGTTGGTATGTCATGCACGCTGCGCTCGAAGCCCTGGACTACATCACAAAGGAGTACTCCCTGCAGGTGCGCCGGAGCCCCGGCGAAGAGTGGAAAACGGTGGACACGGTCTACGACAACACGGCCCTTGAAACCGACAGGGTTCTTCCGCAGCCCGTAACAGCCCGATACGTGAGGCTCGTGGTCTCAAAACCTGACCAAAGCGAAGGAAATACCGCCAGAATCTATGAATTCGAGGTGTATTGACGGATGACGGTAAGATTGGGCGGGGCGGAGGCTGTAACGGCTCCGCCCCTGCTTTTTCCGGGCGGAACACCGGATCCCGCTTCCGGCAACTTCTCTTCCGGGAATCTATGCCCCGGAAATCCGGCATA
>ERZ857969.2424-NODE-2424-length-21348-cov-3.660546_pt1 | contig 21348 bp, 17 predicted proteins | sample MGYA00519864_ERZ857969 | MGnify/ENA primary metagenome ERZ857969 (study PRJEB31778, sample SAMEA3449382) | human gut metagenome | biome: human gut; feature: human-associated habitat; material: faeces | place: United Kingdom | collected 2010/2012 ... | reverse complement strand
ACAAGTTCTACCAGTTCTGGTTCAACCGTCCCGACAGCGAGATGGAGAACCTGCTCAAGGCGTTCACCTTCCTGCCAAAGGCCGAAATCGAACGGCTTATCGAGGGAAGCAAGACCAATCCGGGCGCGCGTGAGGCGCAGCGCACCCTCGCATGGGAGGTCACCAGCTTCGTGCATGGCGAGGAAGCCACTCGCCAGGCCATCGAAGCTGCCGGCGCGTTGTTCGGACGTGGCGGCGATCTGGCGGACATCGACGAGTCCACGCTTGAGGCCGCTATCGACGGCATGAAGGTCGATGGGGAATTCGCCAAGGTCGCAGCCGGCGACCGTGTGGCCGAGGCTGGTATGAAGGCAGGCCTGTTCAAGTCGATTTCCGAGGCGCGCAAGACCATCAAGTCCGGTGGCGTGTACCTCAACAACACGCGCGTGGAGGATGAGGAACAGACGTTGCAGGAAGGTGACTTCCTGCATGGTCGTTTCGTGCTCATCCGCCGCGGCAAGAAGGCGCTCGGCGTCGTCGAACAGGCGTGAGACGCATAGGCAATCGTAAGTAAATAATCGCAAGTATCTCAAGACCAATAAGGAACAGCATGGCAGAAGAACAGCGCGGATCGCGCGGCAAGTCCTACGGCAACCACAAGTCCTACGGCTCGGGCAGGCCGGGTAACCGCGGTGGCAAGGGATTCAAGCCGCGCGGCAACGGCGGCAAGTCCTACGGACACAAGTCCGGCGGCTTCCACAACGATGACCGTAAGGGCGGATATCGCAAGGGCAATGGCGGCGGATACCGTCGTGGCGACCGCGATTTCCATCGCGACGGCGAAGGCGAAGGCCAGGAGCGTCGTTTCCACAACGGTCCGCGCAAGTTCAACCGCGATGGCGAGCGTCGTGACGACCGCCGCGGCGGCTATCGCGGCAATCGCGGCGACAATCCGCGCTACCAGCGTGATGGCGAGCGTTCCGGCTTCCGTCATAATGACCGTCGTGACGGCGATCGCAGGGACTTCCATCGTGACGACCGCCATGGTGATGGCGAGCGTCGCAATTTCCGTCATGACGGTGACCGTCGTGACTTCCGCCGTGACGATGGTGAGCGTCGTGGCGGCCGCAATTTCCACAAGGACGGCGATCGCAGGGACTTCCGCCGCGATGACCGCCGCGGGGAGCGCCGTGATGGCGAGCGTCGTAATTTCCGTCGTGATGATCGTCGTGACGGCGATCGCAGGGATTTCCGCCGTGACAACCAGCGTCGTGACTTCCACAAGGATCGCGACCAGCGTCCGGAAGGCGAGGAGCGCCGCGAATTCACCCGTGAAGAGAAGATGGAGTACCGCGAGGCGAAGCGTGGTGAATACCTGTCGAAGCCACGTCGCAATTCCGACGGCACGATGAGCTTCCCGTCGCAAAACCCGTACACGCATCGTCGCCCGGGCGAGCCGAAGATGCCGAAGGGCATCGAGTGGAGCATGCTGTCCATCGATGACCGTGAGCGTCTGCGTGGCCTGTCCAAGGAACATGCGGAGAACATCGGCCTGCACATCCTCGCCGCCTACACGCTTGAGGAAAGGGATCCGGAGCTGGCGCTCGAACACGCCAAGTGGGTGGCGCATCAGGCTTCCCGTATTGATTTCGCGCGTGAGACCCTTGCGTTCGTGGCCTACCGTCAGGGCGATTACAAACTGGCCCTGCGTGAGTTCCGCACCGCGTTCCGCATGAACGGTTTCCTTGACTATCTGCCGTTCATCGCCGACTGCGAGCGTGGTATGGGCGAGCCGAAGAAGGCCATCGAAACCGCCATGAGCGATGACGCGAAGTATCTGCGCGGCGAATCCAAGGCCGAGATGTTCCTCGTGTACGCGGGCGCGCTGGGCGACCTCGAGCTGTGGGATAAGGCCATTGAGATCGTGCATACGCTGGGCCGTTCCAAGGGTCTGGCCGGCGAATACCGCATGCGTGCGGTGCAGGCCGAACAGTACTTCCTCGAGCAGGCCGGACGCTCCGATGAGGCCGTGGCCCTCGACCAGCTGCTTGACAAGCTTGAGCTGCAGTACGCCGATGCCGAAGAGGACGAGACCTCCGACGATCTGGTCATCGAATACGACATGCAGGAATTGAACGACGAGCTTATGGACAAGCTCGGCATTTCCGAAGATGACGCCCAGTATGCGCCGGAAGACGAGGATGAGGACGATTCCGAGGCCGTCGACGAGAACGGCGAGACCAACGATGAGACCCAGCTTGATGCCGAAGCGGCCAAGGAAGGCGCCGAGTCCGACGACGAGCCTGCCGGTGACGGCGAAAACGCGGGCGACTCCGAAGACGACCAGACTGAGGATGAGGTCGAATCCGCAGCCGATTCCGACAACGAGTGAGGTGCGGCAAAACAATGCTGAAATCCACAACCCGTCCGCTGAGCGAAGCCTACCAGCTGGCGCTGCTTGATCTTGACGGCGTGGTCTACCGTGGCAAGAATCCGGTGGAACATGCTGCAGAGAGCATCCGCAAGGCCGAAGGCCTCGGCATGACGGTGGAATACACCACCAACAATTCCTCCCGACTGCAATCCGTGGTGGCCGACCAGCTTAAGGGCTTCGACCTTGACGTCGAACCATGGCAGGTCATCACCTCGTCCGTGGTGGCTGCCCGTATGGTGGCCCGTGCGGTGCCGCAAGGTGCGAAAGTGTTTGTGCTCGGAGCACAGCATCTGCGTGAGGAAGTCGCCAAGCAGGGTCTTGAAGTGGTTGATTCCGCCGAAGACAAGCCGGTCGCGGCCATCCAAGGCTGGTACCCGGACATGTCTTGGAACCAGATGGCGCAAATCGCCTACGCCGTAGAACAGGGCGCCACGTATTTCGTGACCAACCGCGACCTGACCATTCCGCGTGAGCTGGGCATCGCCCCCGGTTGCGGTTCCATGATCATGGCCGTCATCAACGCCACTGGTGTGGAACCGGTTTCGTCCGCAGGCAAGCCGGAATCCGCCATGTATGACGAAGCCCGACTGCTTGCCGCGCATGATGGTGCCGAACCAGTGGCCAAGGAAGCATGCCTCGCCATCGGTGACCGTCTCGATACCGATATCGAAGCCGGCAATCGTGGCGGCTATGATTCCCTGGCCGTGCTGACCGGCGTCACCAATCCGCATGAGCTGATGTTCGCTCCGGAGCATCTGCGTCCGACCTACATCGCCAAGGACCTGACCGGACTTAACGAGCCGGCCCCCGAAGTCGTGCATGAGGCTGGCGCTTGGAGCTGCCGCGACGTGCAGGCGTGCGTCGACGGCGATCGTCTTTACGTCACCGACATCACCAGCGTCGACGGTCTTCGTGCGGCCTGCGCCGCCATGTGGGATGCGGCGGATCGCGGACACAGCGTCGACGGCATGATCGTGCCGGAATTCCGAATCGCCTGATTGCCGCACGTGCGTATGCGCAACATGAATGACGATTCCGGTGCCGTCGTCCGACTCGACATCGCGCTGGTGGAGCGTGGCGTCACGGACAGCCGCTCCAAAGCACAACGGCTGATCGAATCCGGCAAGGTCCGGGTGAACGGCACCGTCGCATCCAAAGCGTCGCTCAAAGTCACGGCCGCCGACACGCTTGATGCCGATCTGGGAGACGATTACGTCTCCCGTGGAGCCTACAAGTTGGTCGGCGCGTTCGACATGTTCTCCCAGACGGGCCTGCGTTCCGCGGAAGGATTCGATTGCCTCGACATCGGCGCGTCCACCGGCGGTTTCTGCGACGTGCTTCTGCGACGCGGTGCCGCGCATGTGATCGCGCTCGACGTGGGGCACGGCCAGCTTGACCCGCGCATCGCAGGCAACGAGCGCATCATCGAAATGAGCGGCGTCAACATCCGCGACGTCGAAGCGGATGATCTGCCGTACCGGCCAAGCATGATCGTATCCGACGTGTCATTCATCTCGTTGACATACGTGATTCCCGTCATCGCGCGCATCGCCGCGCCCGGCGCACACGTCGTGCTGCTGGTCAAACCGCAGTTCGAAGTCGGCAAAGGCAACCTCGGCAAAAACGGCATCGTGGAAAGCGAAACCTTACGCAAACAGGCGCTCGACACCGTCACCGCCTGCGCGAAAGCCAACGGACTGGATGTACGCGCCACGGCGGTCTCACCGATCGAAGGCACGCACGGCAACATCGAGTATCTGCTGTATGCAGTGGCGTAAACCGTTCTCCGCCAATCGATAGCGTAAAAATGAAAGGCCGGCGGCCCATATGAAAAATCCCATATGGACCGCCGGCCTTTTGCATGTTCCGTGGGCCTAGCCCCTCAAAAACTTGTCGATCTGATCCTGCTTGCCCATGATGATGAGCTCGTCGTTACGGTGCATAATCAGCTCTTTCGAACCGTATTCGAATTCCTTGCCCGGCGATTTGACACCGACCACGGTGATGCCGAACCGTTCATGTACGCGCGCATCCTCGATGGAGTAACCGACGACATGCGGGGGAGTGTGGATCTTCACCACGCTGTACGCGCCTTCAAGCTCGATGTAGTCCAGATAGTTGCCGGACACCAAGTGCCCTACGCGTTTGCCGGCATCGGTCTCCGCGTTGATGATGTGCCGTGCGCCGATACGCTGCAGAATGCGCGCATGCTCCTTGGACACCGACTTCGCCCAAATGTCGGAGATGCCCGCGTCCAGCAGATTGCCGGCGGTGATGACGGACGCTTCGACGCTGTCGCCGATGGCTACGACCGCCGTGTCGAAATCGGAGGCGTTGATCTGCTCCAACGCCATCACGTCGGTCATGTCGGCCTGCACGGTGGGGATCTGCGACGACCAGCGGTTCACCAGTTCGCCGTCCTTGTCGACGGCGAGCACATCCTGTCCCATCGTATCCAATGTGGTGGCTACGGAACTGCCGAAACGGCCGAGTCCTACCACAAGAACGCTTCTGGTGTTGTTAGCCATGATTGTTCGCGTACCTTTCGATGTTCTGTTCCGGATTCAAGTATAGGAAGTTGCGGGTATAGAAACCGTATCGACGAATCCGCTCAGCCGACCACGATCTGCTCGGTGGGGTAGCGGACCGGCTCCACATTGCGCGGCCTGGAGATCGCGTAGGCGATGGTGAGCGGACCGAGCCTGCCGATGAACATGGTCGCGGCGAGAATGTACAGGACCGCTGGACTAGAAGCGCTGGCCACGCCGACCGAATAGCCTCCCAGACCGAACGCCGAGCAGGTGTCGAACAGCGCGTTGCTCAGCGAGCATCCGGTGATGGCCATCAATGTCATGGACACTATGGTGACGAGTGCCAGACATGAGGTGGTGACGGCCACGGCCGTCATGACGGCTTGCGAATGGATGCGACGATGGAATGCGTTGACGTCATGGCGTCCGGTGAACGCGGCGCGGCAGGTCAACAGAATCACGGCGAATGTGGTGACGCGGATGCCGCCTGCGGTCGAAGTGCTGCCGCCGCCGATGAACATGACGATGGACAGGAACACCTTCGTCGCGTCGCTCACGCCTGGCATCCATGACAGGTCGAAGCCGGAGCTGCGGGGCATGACGGCCGCCACCATCGCATGCCACAACCGCGGTTCCACGCCTTCGGTGGCGAACAGCAGTTTGTTGTTCCATTCCATGAGGAGGAACCAGGTGAACGAGGCGAGCACGATGCAGAACGTGGTGGTCAGCGTGAGCTTGGTATGCAGGCTCCAACGCTTCGGCGGACGATGGTTGCGCCATGAGCGCATGAGGTTAAGCAGGACGGGAAAGCCGAGCGTGCCGCAGAACGCGCTGACGAGGATAGGCAGGCCAACAGCCCAATTGTTGACATGCAGGCCGGCGCCGTCAGGGGTGAAGCCGGCGTTGTTGTATGCCATGACCGCGAAGAACAACGATTCCCACAGCGTGTGCCGCACATTGCCATGATTGACTTTGTACAGGCCGGGGAACAGCGCCACGAACGTGATGCCTTCGATGGTGAACGCGGTGGCGATGACCACGGTGAGCACGCCCTTGATCTCGCCGAGTTTCGTGGTGCCCAGCTCGTTGGCCGTCAGCAGCTTTTGCGTGGCCTTGAGATGGTGGTTCACGGCCAAGGCGATGAGTGAAGCGAACGTCATGACACCCAAGCCGCCCATCTGCACGGAGAAGATGAGCACGGCCTGGCCGAAAGCGGACCAATGCGTCGTCGAATTGACGATGGAGATGCCACACGTCGAAATCGCGGAGATCGCGGTGAAGAACGCGGTGGTGAATGTCGTTTGCTCGCCTTTCGGCGTGGCGGTGGGCGTGAGCAGGAGCAGCGTGGACAATGCGCCCAACATCATGAAGTACAGGATGGTCAGACGTCCGGGATGTGTGGTGAGTCTGTGCATTAGGCTGCGCTTGCGCGGCTTGCGCTCCTCCGCCATGGCCTTCTCGAACGTGTCCCCGGAGAACCACCAGGCATAGCCATGTGAGGCCTCGCGATTGGAGGAGGACTCGTCGAAGACGAGGTTGGACATGCTGTTCCTCGCTCCTTGTCTGTATAAACGGTCTTCGTTTCCTTGAGCTATTGTAGACGGTAGTGTGACGAACGGTGCAGAGACATACCATTCGGCCTGTTCGGCGGATTCGTGGGAAAACGACGAACAGGTTTTGCGGGTGGGATGTACGTGGCTCGTGAACGAACGGAAACGTCTGCGGCGTGTCCGGACACCCGCTACCGCCATTCGTTCATTTGTTCGATTACAATGGTAGGCATCGGCGTCCGTCGAGGACGTGGTATGTACGAGAGTTCTCGGAAAGGGCTTGCGATGCACGGTACCCGGCATGCGGTGGTAGTGACGCATACACGTCTGCGTGAAAGCGGCACGGTGGTCGAAGAAGCCGTCGAACAGCTGCGGCGCGCCGATTTCGAAGTGACGATCATCGACAATATCGAAGCGCCCGATTTCGGCAGCAAGACGCCAGTAGTGCCGAAAAACACGGAAATCGTGGTCGTGCTTGGCGGGGACGGTACCATTCTGCGCGCGGCCGAACTGGTTCATTGCACTGAAGTGCCCATCCTCGGCGTGAACCTAGGGCATGTCGGCTTTCTTGCCGAATTTGAAAGCTTCCAGATGAGCGAGGCGATCCGTCGGATCGCCGACCACGACTATTCCATCGACGAACGTATGATCGCCCACGTCGACGTATGGCTGCCGGGCGCGACGGAACCCATCGAGGACTGGGCGTTGAACGACATCACTTTGGAACGTGCGGACCGTGGCAAGATGGTGGAATTGTCCATCCGTGTCGACGACGTGGAGATGAGCTCATTCGGTTGCGATGGCGTGATCGTATCCACGCCGACCGGTTCCACCGCCTACGCGTTTTCCGCGGGCGGGCCGATCATGTGGCCGAATGTGAAAGCCTTGCAATTGGTGCCGTTGGCGGCGCATGCGTTGTTCGCACGTCCGCTCATCATCGGTTCCGGCTCCACGTTCGCCATCGACATTCTCGAGGATTCCACGTCGGATGGCTGGATCTGCTGCGACGGCCGTCGTCAACGCGCACTGCCCAAAGGCACACGTGTCGAAGTGCGTGAATCGAAATGCACTTTGCGATTGGCTCGTTTGTCTGGCGTGCCGTTCACGAACCGGCTCGTCACCAAATTCGACCTGCCCGTCGTCGGCTGGCGCGAGCAGGCGCGCAAAACCGGTGGCATACATCATGGGCAATCGTTCCCTAGAACCGGCGAACCGGAAAGCGGGAAGTGACCGGGCATGCTGGAAGAGCTTGAGATTCACAATCTCGGTCCGATTCGTTCCGCTCTGATCGCCCCGGCAGGTGGTATGACGGCGATCACCGGTGAGACGGGAGCCGGCAAATCGATGCTGCTCAGTGCGATCCGACTGATTTCCGGCGGTCCGTCCGATGGAGGCCGCGTTTCGGTGGGCGCTCAGGAGGCGTGGGCGCAGGGTGTGTTCGAAGTCGCCTCGTCGCCGGCCGCGGTGGCCGCGGCACGGGAAGCCGGCTTCGAACCGGAGGATGGCGAGCTGTTTCTGTCGCGTAAAGTGCCCGCTTCCGGGCGATCCCGCAGCATGCTGTCGGGACGTAGCGTGCCGCGTTCCGTACTCGCCTCCGTCGCCGCCGAACTGGTGACGATTCACGGACAGGCCGACCAATTGCGCATAGCGACTACCTCACGTCAGCGCGAATTCCTTGACCGCTATGCGGGAGACGAAGTGGCTTTGGCCGCCTACGGCAAGTCGTGGAGCGCGTTGCGCGCGATGGACGAGCGGTTGGAACGGCTCAACAGCCAGGAATCGTCCATGCGCCAGCAGGCGGATTATCTGCGCGAATCAATCGAACGCATCAACCGTGTCGACCCGCAGCCGGGGGAGATGGACGAATTGCGTGCGCGCCGCGACCGCATCGAAAACGCGGCCGAGATCGCCGAAGGCGTGACGCGAGCGTTGGGCGCGTTGGACGCCTCGCAGGTGGCGGACGATGTCGAATCGTCCAGCGCCGCCGATTTGATCGACCGTGCCTCGCAGGCATTGCGCGCCATTCACGTGGAAGGCGTGTTTTCCGAACTCGCCGACCGGCTCGACTCCATCAGCACCGATTTGTCCGACGTGGTGTTCAGCCTGTCGGGAGAAGTGGACAACGAAGCGAGTATGGAGGATTTGGACGCCATCAACGGGCGCATCCACGAGCTGGACGAGCTGACCCGCCGATGGGGGCCGGAATTGTCCGACGTGATCGCATGGCGAGACAAGGCCGTATACGATCTGGAGGATCTGGACGCCTCCCCGGAAAAGGTCGAACAGCTGGAAGCCAAACGGGCGCAGTTGCTTAACGCGGCGAAAAAAGCCGCGCAGGCTGTAAGCAAACGGCGCAGGACCGCGGCCAAGGAGCTTGCTTCCAAAGTCACCGCCGAACTTGACTCGCTGGCCATGGGCACTTCGAAACTTGAGATTCGCGTGGCCGAACGCGAACAGTTGGACGCCACCGGAGCGGACGACATCGAATTCCTCTTCACCCCGTTCCCCGGCTCCCCGCAACTGCCGATGGGCAAAAGCGCATCCGGCGGCGAGCTGAGCCGTCTGATGCTCGCGCTCGAATTGGTGGCCGCTGAAAAGCATGTCGTGGCCGGCGGAACCGTGCCGCCGATGACGTTCATCTTCGATGAGGTCGACGCCGGCGTGGGTGGCAAGGCCGCTGTGGAGCTGGGTGCCCGCTTGGCCAAACTCGCCCAATCCGCGCAGGTTCTGGTCGTCACGCACCTGCCGCAGGTCGCCTCCTGGGCGGACGAACAGTATGTGGTTGCCAAAGGCGAAACCAAGGATGGTTCCATCGCCACCACCATCAGCCAGGTGCGCGGGGATGAGCGCGTGCACGAAATCGCCCGCATGCTGTCCGGCAGCGAAAGCGAAACATCTCTGGAACATGCCGAGGAACTGCTCAAATCGTCGGTGCTTGACTGACGGCGGATTCAATCGTAAAAAGTAATCGCAAATCGCAAAAGCGGTAATTGCAAAACAAAGGAGCCGATATGACACAGGAAACCAAGGCGAACCAAGGCAAAGGCGCCATCTTCGACCTTGACGGCACGCTACTCGACTCCATGGGCGTGTGGGATCAGGTGGACGTCGACTTCCTTGCCAAACGCGGCATCGAGGTGCCGGACGACTACATGCAGAAGGTCGCGGCCATGCAATTCCGCCAGATCGCCGAATACACAATCGCACGATTCGGCCTGTCGGACACTCCCGAAGCGTTGATGGAGGAGTGGGACCATATGGCACGTGTCATGTACTCCACGGTGGTTGAAGCCAAACCGTATGCGCGCGAATATCTGGAATCGTTGAAGGCGAGCGGCGCGAAACTGGCCGTGGCCACGTCATTGCCGCCGATGCTGCGCGAACCGGCCATGAAGCACGTCGGCATTTTCGACTATTTCGATGACGTGGTCAGCGTCGACGATGCTGGCGACGTCGGCAAAACTGAGCCGGACGTATATCTGCTGGCCGCGTCGCGTCTCGGCATCAAACCAAGCGACTGCACCGTATTCGAGGATCTGCTGGTCGGCATGCGCTCGGCCAAGTCGGTCGGCATGCATGTGTGGGCCATGCACGACGATTCCTCCGACGCCGACTGGCCTGAGATCTGCGATCTGGCCGACGGCGTCATGTTCGACTTCCACGACGCGCCCGTCATACTGTAACGGTTTGCATCATCGCCTGATGTTTCCGGGCCATTGCGTGATTCGACCGCTTCACGCTTTCATGACGCCGATCAGGTCCATATCTTGTTGAGCCTCATGAAGACGCGGCTCATGATTGTTCCCTATACGCCTTCTCGAACATGCCAAGCAGATCAAGCAGGCTGATGTCGGCGGCCTTGGCGGCGGTTACCGTCTGCCGGAACACGTCCATGATGCGTTCGCGCGCACGTTCCTTCATAAGCTCGTTGCCGTGGGCCAGCACGAACGTGCCTTTGCCCTGCACATTCTCGACAAGCCCCTCATCCGCCAGCTCGCTGTACGCTCTGGCGATGGTGAGCACGCTGATGTGCAGTTCCTTGGCAAGCTTCCTGAGGGAGGGGAGCGCCTCGCCGGTTTGCAGTTCGCCCGACATGATCGCCGCTCGGATCTGATCTTCGATCTGTTCGTAAATCGGTTTGCCGGACGCGGATGAGATGTTCAGCTTCACTGTATCCCTTTCTGCGAGTGATATATATCCTGACCGAACAGTGTACGCAAACTGTTCAACAGCTATATATAACAGTAACACAGATTTGGCCATGCTGTTATTATATGATCTATAACAGCATGGCCGTAATTGAAAACCTTGGTATTCCGCCATTCTGAACAGTTAGTGCCTACCGGCTGCGGTGCCTGTCCGTTACTTGTGCGACGGATGGATGAGACGGTGGAAGGACAGGTAGATCAGCCAAGACACCGGCAGCGCCAGCATGAACAGGGGATAGAACCATGCGATCGGCAGGTGCCCATAGAGAACTCCAGCCAGCACCGGCCCCAACGCCATACCCAAGTCGATGCCCATATAGTACGTGCCGTTGGCCAAGCCACTGCGCTCCCGGCCGGCGATCACCACCGCCTGCGCCTGCGTGACGGAACTCATCAGTCCATAACTGGCCGCCATGGCGATGCCCGCGCCAAGCAGATACCAATCGTTCGTCATGAACGTGAGAAAGGCAAGCGACGCCAACATCGCAAACGAACAGACGACAAGCCAGAAACGGAAACCCTTCGAATCGAACAGGTCGCGCAACGTGAGCCGCAGTACCAGCAGCGCGGCCGCATAGAACACGAAGAACAAGTCGGACGAGATACGCAGATGTCGTGCGGAAATGTAATCCACCAGGAACGACTGGTTCGCGAAATAAGGGATGGCGAACATCATGAACACCGCGGCCAATGGAATGGCCCGTGGCTCCACCAGATTGCGAAGACGCAGACGATGCCGTAACGACTGCTCGGCGGCAACGGTTTTACGAGCCGGCCTGCCACCGTTTTTCACCAGCAGAACCGTCACGAACGCGCACACGTTAAGCGTCAGCGATGCGATGAACGTCCACTGGTAGCCGACGGCCGCCTGCAGACGGATGCCGAGTGCCGGGCCGACCGCAATCGCCAACGCGTTGACGATGCCGTACAATCCCATGCCCGCGCCCATATGCCGGATCGGAAGCAGCAGCGACACCCACGTCGCCAGACAAACCGTGCCGCATGCGAAGCCAAGCCCGTTGACCATGCGCGCCGCGACCAGCATGCCCGTCGAATCGGCAAGACAATACATGACGCCCGCCACGATGTACAGCACCGTTCCCGCAGCCACCAGCAACCTCTTGCTGACCAAATCCGACAGATTGCCCGCGATGGGACGGCAGAACAGAGACACGAAACTCATCGCGCCGGCGATCACGCCCATCAGCGCGCCCGTCGCTCCCATCGACTCGCCATAGCCGGCGATGACCGGCGTGATCACCATGTTGCTGGTCATGAAGAAGAACGTCGCCAGCATCACCAGCGCCACGTCACGGGTGATGAGCCGGTCCTTCCTCGGTTCCGCGGGTTCATCCGGCCGATTTGCCGTTACGCCCGACTGCGATGCTGAAGCTACGCTCATGATTCTCCTGCCTTTCGGGAACGCACTGTACCAGCGTCAATGAAAAACGGCCGCCCGCGTATCGCGGACAGCCGATTCTTCTATGTATCGTTGCCGTTTTGCCTGTCGAAACCTTACAGCGCCTTCGCGGCCTGCTCGACGAATCCTTCCATGCCGTCGATTTCGACGACGTTATCGAAACGCACGTCGGCGGTCTCAAGACCGCGCAGCGCGGCCGGAGCGGTGGTGCCGGTGGCCTTGGCAAGCACGTCCATGCATTCGAAATCGGTGCCGGACGCGTCAAGACCCAGAGATTCGTTGACTACGCGCGGGAACTTGTACGGGCTGGCGGTGGACAGCAGCACGCGCGGCGTGAGCGGATCGCGCGGCATCTGCTGCATGACGTAGTAGCCGCATGCGGTGTGCGGGTCGATCACGTAATGGTTCTTGTTCCAGCAGTCCGCGATCATCTCGCGCACCTGGTTCTCATCGGCCCAACCGGTGCCGAAGATGGAACGAATCTTCTTCATCATCGGCTCGGGAACCTCGTAGGCGCCCCACTGGCTCAGATCGTTCATCAGCATGGAGATCAGGCGTGTGTCCTTGTCGGACATGTAATACAGCATGCGCTCCAGGTTCGATGAGATGAGGATATCCATCGACGGGGAAATGGTCTGGAAGAACGGACGCTGACGGTTGTACGTGCCGGAAGTCAGGAAGTCGAACAACACGTTGTTCTTGTCGGACGCCACCACAAGATGCTTGACCGGCAGGCCCAGCAGCTTCGCGTAATAGCCGGCGAGGATGTCGCCGAAATTACCCGTCGGCACAACGAACTCGACCTCGTCGCCCACATTGATGACCTGGCGTTCCAGCAGCTGCGCGTACGCGGAGAAGTAATAGACGACCTGCGGCACCAGACGGCCCACATTGATGGAATTCGCGGAGGAAAGCACCACATGCGAATCATCGGCGAGACGTTCGGCAAGCTCCTTGTCGCCGAAGATGCGCTTGACGGCGGACTGCGCGTCATCGAAATTGCCCTTGACCGCGCACACGTTCACATTGGAGCCGGACTGCGTGGTCATCTGCAGCTCCTGCACCTGGCTGACCTTGCCTTCCGGATAGAACACGGTGATGCCGGTGCCCGCGGCGTCCGCGAAACCAGCCAACGCGGCCTTGCCGGTGTCGCCGGACGTGGCGGTGACGATCATGATCTTCTCATCCGCGTCGCCATCCGCCGGAGTGGTGCGCGCCATGAAACGCGGCAGAATCTGCAGCGCCACATCTTTGAACGCGGAAGTCGGACCGTTGAACAGTTCCATCACATAGTCATCGCCGAGCGGCTTGACCGGAGTGATCTTCTCGTCGGACCACTGCGGGCCGTACGCCTCGTCGATGCACTCCTTGAGCTCGGCCTCGGTGTAGTCCGGCAGCAGCACGGACAGCACATCGAACGCGATCTGCTGGTAGGACTTGCCGGCCAAGGAAGCGATATCCACATGGGTCTCACCCAAGGAGTCGGTCACGAACAGGCCGCCATCATCGGCGATGCCCTTGCGGATGGCCTGCTTGGAGGTAAGCGAATCGGTGATGCTGCGTGTGCTGTGGAACGTGGTCACTTGATTTCCTTAGCAATAGAACGGACAGATTACGTCAAACGTGCTTCTCAGTGTACCGGCACAGGTGGGAAGAACGTCGCCTCGCGTCCGTGGAATGGGACGCCGACCCCATACGATTGCCGACGGAAGGTCCTGCTTTTCCACGTGGCACCGCGATCGTGCCGTCCATGTCTTCACGCGCAGGCGGTGCCATATTTCCCACATGTTTCGAAACCCGGTTTTCCTCCGATCGTTTTCACACGTACACTGCTCTGTAACCCGCGGTACAGCGGATGATCATTCCGAAGTCAAGGAGGGCTTCATGACTGCATCACCTCTTGCGCAAACACCGAACGACATGTTCAACGCGCCCATCGCCGAAGCGGATCCGGAAATCGCCGAAATCCTCGACGCCGAACTGTCCAGGCAGCAAAACGGACTCGAAATGATCGCATCCGAGAATTTCGTGCCTCGCGCCGTCCTACAGGCACAAGGCTCCGTGCTGACCAACAAATACGCCGAAGGCTATCCGGGACGCCGCTACTACGGCGGCTGCGAGCAGGTGGACAAAATCGAAACCATCGCCCGCGAACGCGCCAAAAGCCTATTCGGCGCCGAATACGCCAACGTACAGCCGCACTCCGGCGCACAGGCCAACGCAGCCGTCTACCAGGCGCTCGTCAAACCCGGCGACACGGTCCTCGGCCTCGCCCTCGACCACGGCGGCCACCTCACCCATGGCATGAAAATCAACTTCTCCGGCCGCTTCTACCACGCCGAAGCCTACGGCGTGAATCCCGAAACCTTCCGCATCGACCCGGAAATCATCCGCCAGCGTGCGCTCGAAACCCATCCCGCCATGATCATCGGCGGATGGAGCGCCTACCCGCGCATCGAAGACTTCAAAGCCATGAAGGAGATCGCCGACGAGGTCGGCGCCAAATTCTGGGTGGACATGGCCCACTTCGCCGGCCTCATAGCCGCCGGACTGCATCCAAGCCCCGTCCCATACGCCGACGTCGTATCCTCCACCGCGCACAAAACCCTCGGCGGCCCACGCTCCGGCTTCATCCTCGCCAAGCAGGAATACGCCAAGAAACTCAACTCCGCCGTATTCCCCGGCCAGCAAGGCGGCCCGCTCATGCACGTCATCGCCGGCAAGGCCGTCGCCTTCAAAGTCGCCGCCACCCCGGAATTCAAAGACCGCATGCAACGCACCCTCGACGGCGCCAAGATCCTTGCCGAACGCCTCATGGCCGACGACGTCAAAAACAACGGCATCAGCGTCCTGACCGGCGGCACCGACGTGCACCTGGTCATGGTCGACCTACGCAACAGCGAAATGGACGGCAAACAAGGCGAAGACCTGCTCGCACAATGCGGCATCACCATCAACCGCAACACCGTCCCGTTCGACCCACGCCCCGCATCCGTGGCCTCCGGCCTGCGCATCGGCACCAGCGCACTCGCCACCCGCGGCTTCGGACCCAAGGAATACGAGGAAGTCGCCGACATCATCGGCACCGCTCTCGCCGCAGGACAGGACGCCGACGTCGACGCGCTCAAGGCGCGCGTCGACAAGCTTGCCGAAGACTTCCCGCTTTACCCGGGACTCGACCAAATCCACTGATCACCAGCCTCGACTGACGAAATCGCGCCCCGCCGCGCAACCAACGACCCGAAAATGGCCGTCATTGCCCAGCGAGGCGTGATTTCGCGCTATTCTAAGAGACTATGACGAATCCACAGAACCAAGGCACCGCCATGAACGCCGACGTGTTCGAAGCAGTATGCGCCATGGGCGACGCAGCCCGCACCGCGCAATCGCAACTTGCCCAGGCAAACACCGAAGCCAAAAACCAACTGCTCAACGCCATCGCCGACGCACTCGACCAGCATGCGGACGACATCGCCGCAGCCAACACGCTCGACATGAACCAAGCCGAAACCGACGGCATGGACGCCGGCAAACTCGACCGACTCAAATTCGACCAGCAGCGCATCACCGCCGCCGCACAAGGCGTACGCCACGTGGCATCCCTACCAGACCCCATCGGCGAAATCGTACGCGGATACCATCTGGAAAACGGCCTACGACTGCAGCAGGTACGCGTCCCCATCGGCGTGCTCGGCATGATCTACGAAGCGCGCCCCAACGTCACCGTCGACGTTGCCTCCCTATGCATCAAATCCGGCAACGCCGTCCTGCTGCGCGGCGGACACGCGGCCGAACACACCAACGCGGCAACACTCGCCGTCATCGCCGACGTACTCACCAAACACGGATACGACCACAACATGATCGCCACCGTAGACCAATACGGACGCGACGGCGCCACCGCCATGATGGAAGCACGCGGCCACATCGACGTGCTCATCCCACGCGGGGGAGCAGGACTCATCCAAGCCGTGGTACGCAACTCCAAAGTCCCCGTCATCGAAACCGGAGCCGGCAACGTGCACATCTACGTCGACCGCACCGGCAACCCCGACAAAGCCATCCCCATCCTCATCAACGCCAAAACCCAACGCGTCGGCGTATGCAACGCCACCGAAAAACTCCTCGTCCACAAAGACATCGCCGAAAGCTTCCTGCCGAAAGCCGCGGCAGCGCTCGCCGCAGCGGGAGTCGAAATGCATGCCGACGAACGCGCGTATGTCATCATCGAACATGCCGGAATCGCAAATGCGCAACTCGTGCATGCCGCCGACGAGGATTGGGACACCGAATATCTGGCACTCAAAATCGGCATCAAGGTGGTCGACTCGCTTGACGAGGCCATCGCGCATATCAACCGCCACTCCACCGGGCACACCGAATCCATCATCGCCGAAGACTATTCGGCCATCGAGGAATTCACCGCCCGCATCGACTCGGCGGTGGTGATGGTCAACGCCTCCACACGTTTCACCGATGGCGGCGTGTTCGGATTCGGCGCGGAACTTGGCATCTCCACACAGAAGATGCATGCGCGCGGTCCGATGGGGCTGCGCGAGATGACCACGACCAAATGGATTGGCTACGGAACAGGACAGGTGAGAGAATGAGCGACGAAGTCATGCAGGACAATATGCAGCACACCATGCAGGACAACAAGAACCCATGGAACGCGGACTTGACCGACCCAATGCTCAGATTGCGATTGGCATCCGAACGATTGAGCATCGTGCGGTATGTGTTCCTTGTGCAGGTCGAAGACGGTATCGCGTCAGCGGATGAACGCGCCTCGCTCGAATACGCCGACGCGGTGCTGATCGGCTGGCCCGAAACCGACGCTTCGGACGTCATCACTCCCGATGCCGCCCGGCTTGACGATATCGACGAGCAGATGCGGGTCATGGAACAGCACATCGCCAAGTTCAGCGCGATGGAACGAGACCATGACATCGTCGGCATGACCGACACGCTGATTCGTGTCACCGAGCGCGTTGCCGGAATCCGCAGTATATACCAGCCGGATTTCCCGCTGCCGACATTCGCCGAGATTCGACGTGTGGTGCAGGACGAGTGGGATGAGGATATGGACAAGATCGATCCCGACAACGCCTCACCGACCGCGGACAGCATCGAGCAGGAAACCGCCGACGCGGATAAAGAGCAGCAGGCCGAGAAACAGGCCGAACAGCAGGCCGATGGCGCGCAAAAGAGCGGAGCGTCCGCATGACCGGACCAAAACGCATGCGGCCGGAATCTGCGGAGGCCGATCCCGAACTGACCGTCAGCTACGTGGTCGAGCCGGAACGACGCATGTCGGAACTATCCGTAGACCGGCCGCAATCAGCCGTGACCACCGGACGCAGGTCCGCACGAGGCAACTGGCACAACCGGTTGCGCATCGGCATCATGGGCGGCACTTTCGATCCGATCCATAACGGCCATTTGGTCGCAGCCTCCGAAGTGTCCTGGGTGTACGACCTCGACGAGGTGATCTTCGTGCCGACCGGACGGCCGGTGTTCAAGTTGGACAAGAAGGTCACCAATGCGGAGGACCGGTACCTTATGACGGTCATCGCCACCGCGTCGAACCCGAAATTCACCGTGTCGCGCGTGGACATCGACCGTCCCGGCGTCACCTACACCATCGACACCCTGCGTGACATCCGCGCCCAGTATCCCGATGCGGAACTGTTCTTCATCACCGGTGCCGACGCCGTGGCGGAGATCATGCAATGGAAGGACGCCAACAAGATGTGGGAGCTGGCGCATTTCGTGGCCGTGACACGTCCCGGTTATTCCTCGCCGGACGGCGTGAAATTACCTGAAGGCAAGGTGGATACGCTGGAGATTCCCGCATTGGCGATTTCCTCCACGGATGTGCGTCGCCGCGCCGAACATGGCGAACCCGTCTGGTATCTCGTACCCGACGGCGTGGTGCAATACATCGGCAAACACGGCCTATACCGATAGAAGATGGATGGGGCCGTCCGCATGCCCCCCCCGAACACACGGGGTCGGTGAGGTCTGCGCGGCCGGTTAGTATGGGTCACATCCACTTCGCTAGAACAGACGTTTGGAGACACGGTGAGCGCAATCCTTGAAGGAAAGCCGGATAAGAACCTTATCCTTGTCACAGGCAGAGCACACCCGAAGCTGGCGGCGGAAGTCGCCGAACAGCTCGGCATTGATGTTCTGGAAACCACAGCATACGATTTTGCGAACGGCGAAATGTACGTGCGCTACACCGAATCCGTGCGAGGCGCGGACGTGTTCGTACTGCAGAGCCATTCCAATCCGGTCAACCAGGCCATCATGGAACAGCTCATCATGATCGATGCGTTGAAGCGTGCTTCCGCGCGTTCCATCACCGCGGTCTGCCCGCTGCTGGGCTATTCCCGTCAGGATAAGAAGCACCGCGGCCGCGAGCCCATCTCCTGCCGTCTGGTGTTTGACCTGCTCAAGACCGCAGGCGCCGACCGCATCATGAGCGTCGATCTGCATGCGGCGCAGTCGCAAGGCTTCTTTGACGGCCCGGTCGATCATCTCATCGCCATGCCGGTGCTGGTCGATTACATCCGTGACCGTTTCTCCAACCAACTTGACAACGTCGCCGTCGTCTCCCCGGACGCCGGTCGTATCCGTGTTGCCGAACAGTGGGCGCAGCGCCTCGGCGGCGGTCCGCTCGCCTTCGTGCACAAGACCCGCGACATCACCCGCCCGAACCAGGCGGTCGCCAACCGTGTGGTCGGCGACGTCGCAGGCAAGGACTGCGTGCTTGTCGACGACCTGATTGACACCGCGGGCACCATCGCCGGCGCATGCAACGTGCTTAAGGATGCCGGAGCCAAGTCGGTGACCGTCGTCGCCACGCATGGCGTGCTGTCCGGCCCGGCCGTGGACCGACTGAAGAACTGCGGGGCACGCGAGGTCGTGCTCACCGATACCGTGCCGATTCCGGAAGAAAAGCGTTGGGATGGGTTGACTGTCCTGTCGATTGCGCCGCTATTGGCCAGCGCCATTCGCGCCGTGTTCGAGGACGGTTCCGTCGCGGAGCTGTTCGACACGTATCCGGAGCATCACGGGCAGGGATTCCTGTTCGCCTGATTGTATTGATTTTCGACGGTGACATTTTGATTATTGGCGATTAGAATGCCGCCGTCGCTTTTTAAGGGTCCTGATTTATTCGGGGCCCTTATTCTTTTGCTTGGCGTTTTATATCGTTTTTTGTATCGGACGTTCGATGGAATGCCCCCGACACGGGTTGTTTTTTTATGTTGATAAGTTTGTTGTGTTTTGCAGCAAAGTCGAAAGTGTTCGTAAACCAACGTTTTGCTGAAGAATCGCTTCGTGTAATGCTTTTCTTGCTTCTGTGGGCGAGATGTATTCGCATTGTTTTGCAAACGATTTCAGTGAAAAAGAAAGGTGATTATGGACTGGAATATAAGGGATTTGCATTTGTTTAGTATTCCTTTGCTGTAAAAAAGATGTATTTTCAGGAACTGTTTGCAGATTTGTGGCGCTTGAGGTATATTGTCATCATCCGAATGACGCAAGGAGGCGCTTCAAGGTTTCCGGCCAAATTCGGCTTGAAGGAAGTAATCAAGGAGAAGAATTCAATGATGAATCGTATTATCAAAACAGCAGTGTGTATGACCGCGGTCGCGGCGATGTCCGTTGGCACTTTGGCCGCATGTGGTAGCTCGGATTCGGGCTCTGACGCCAAAGGTAAGGTTTATTATCTGAACTACAAGCCGGAGATTAATGACGCTTGGAAGGCTCTAGCGAAGAAGTACACGGAGAAGACGGGTGTGGAGGTCAAGGTCGAGACCGCTGCGTCAGGCACGTACCAGCAGACGCTGAAGTCCGAGTTCGCCAAGTCCGAGGCCCCGACTTTGTTCCAGCTCAGCGGTGTGGCTGAGTACCAGACGTGGAAGGCTTACACTTCCGACATGTCTGACACTGAGCCGTATAAGCAGCTCAAGGATAAATCCATGGTTCTGAAGGACGGCGATAGCGTCGGAGGTGTCCCGTATGTAGTGGAGGCATATGGCCTGATCTACAACAAGGATCTGCTGGCCAAGTACATCGCTACCGATGGTGCCAAGATCAAGAGCGCTGACGACATCGACAACTTCGACACCTTGAAGGCCGTGGCTGATGACATCCAGGCTAAGAAGGACCAGCTTGGTGTCAAGGGCGCGTTCACTTCGGCCGGTTTCGATTCCAGCTCCGACTGGCGTTTCAAGAGCCTCTTGGCCAACAATCCGTTGTATTTCGAGTTCCGTGACGATAACGTCACCGAGCAGCCGGAATCCATCAAGGGCACATATCTGCCGCAGTTCAAGCAGATCTTCGACCTGTATCTGGAAGATTCCACCTGCCCGAAGTCCCAAGTCAGCTCCAAGACCGGTGACGACGCGAATTCCGAGTTCGCGCTCGGTGAGGCTGTATTCTACGAGAACGGCACTTGGGCATGGCCTGATTTGCAGAAGGCTGGAGTGAAGGCCGAATCCGTGGGCATGATGCCGATTTACATGGGTGTTGAGGGCGAGGAGAATCAGGGTCTTGACGTGAACTCCGAGGCATATTGGTGCATAAACTCCAAGGCATCCGACGCGGACAAGAAGGCCACCAAGGACTTTCTGAAGTGGGTCATCACCGACCAGGCCGGCATTGATGCCATCTCAAGTGATATGGGGTTGACTACGCCGTTCAAGTCGTTTGAAGACGTCAAGTCAGACAATCCGCTGGTCCAGGCCGAGGTTGCCTATCAGGATTCCGGCAAGGAGGCGGTTTCTACCAGGCCGAACGGTATGTTCCCGTCAGATGAGTGGAAGAACCAGCTCGGTTCCGCGTTGCTTGAGTACGCTCAGGGCACTGGCGATTGGAATGCCGTCAAGAAGGCTTTCGTGGATAATTGGAAGACCGAATACGACGCAACTCACTGATAATCTCGCCATGAAAGAGATGGTGTGACGCTCTTCTGGTGAACAATGGGTCGGAACCAGGGTTTTTCTTCCCCTGGTTCCGACCTTTTCATTATTGCTGAGCTTGTGAGCAGATGGCAATTAGAAGACACGCCGTGGGGAGGGTTGCATTGGTGTTTTTCGGGCTGGTTTTTGGTTGTTTTGGTTTCTTCTGTGTTTTATGGCGATGGAATGGCTTGCGATCGGCGGTTTTCGACACGCCGATGAATGCGTTGCGCCGCAAGGGTTTTTACGGGGTT
>ERZ857969.2414-NODE-2414-length-21446-cov-7.224487_pt1 | contig 21446 bp, 20 predicted proteins | sample MGYA00519864_ERZ857969 | MGnify/ENA primary metagenome ERZ857969 (study PRJEB31778, sample SAMEA3449382) | human gut metagenome | biome: human gut; feature: human-associated habitat; material: faeces | place: United Kingdom | collected 2010/2012 ... | reverse complement strand
CCCGGCGGTCTGGTTGGTGGTGTACACGGCCCCCACGGGGCCAAACTCTTCAAAATGCTCTTTTACATAGGCGTTGGTGCTGCCGCATTCGGGCAGATAGCGCACCTCATTGATGCTCATGCTTTGGGTACCTCTTTGTGCTCATGGCCCACGACCTTGCCGTCGGCCAGTGTCAGGATGCCGTAGGTGTCGGCCCCGGTGTAGCAGCGGCCGCAGGAGCCCGGGTTGAACAGGAACACCCTGCCCCGGGTCTCGGCCAGCGGGATGTGAGTGTGGCCGAACAGCGCCACCTGTGCCCCGCGGGCGGCGGCGGCGTCCGCCAGCGTATCCAGATCGTATTTTACGCCGTACATGTGCCCGTGCGTATAGAAAACGATGACCTGATCGAAAGCGGCCAGCCCGTCGTAGGGCTCCAGCGCACCAAAATCACAGTTTCCGGCCACGGCATAGGTCCGCAGGCGGGGGTACTTGGTCAGTGCAAGTTCTAAATCGCGCAGGCCGTCGCCCAGAAAGATCAGGGCGTCGATGTTTTCCCGTTCTGCTTTCAGGATGCGCGCGATGGCGTCGCTGCCGCCATGGCTGTCGCTCAGGATCAAAAGTTTTGTCACGAAAGGGGCCTCCTCAATATTTTAATACGTCTGAAACCTCTCAGTCTCACATTCGCTCGACAGCCACTCCCCTTTCGGCACTTTCGTGCCACCTCCCCCGGCCGGGGGAGTCTTTCCTAACAGGGGAGCCCTTGGCAGGATGGTTCAGTTCCTGCTGGAGGAAACGGGCCCGATTTTCCGGCAGGGCGTGGGCCCTGCGCTCTCGGGTGAAATCATTCTTCGTCTCCGATATTCTCTTTCATAAACAGGGAAGTCAGGAAGACGAACACATAGGTCTGGATCAGGCCGTCGAACAGGTCAAAGTACAGGCTGAACACAGCCGGCACAAAGACGGGCACCACCTGCTTGATGAGCTCCATGATGACGAACGCGCCCAGCACGTTGCCGAACAGTCGCATACACAGGCTGGTGGGCCGAATGGCGATCTCCAGAATGTTCATGGGGGTCATGATGGCGGTAGGAGCCGTCAGGCTCTTGAGGAAGCCGACCCCGCCGCGCGCGTGGATCCCGGCATACTCGATGAGGCAGATGCTCATTAAGGCCAGGGCGGCGGTGACATTCAGGTCCTTTGTGGGGGGCTTGATGCCAAACACGCCAATGAGGTTGGAGCAGGCGATGTAGAGCGCTACCGAGATGAGGTAGGGCACATACCGCTTGCCTTTTTCACCCAGCAAGCCCACGAAGAAGTCGTTGATGAACGTCACGACGGTCTCCAGGATGGCCTGCCGCTTGGTGATGTGGTCTACCCGGAGGTTCCGGGTGAGGAGAATAGAGCCGATGACGAGGAACGCCATGATGCCCCAGCTGACTACCACCGACTCCGGGATCTGCAGGCCGCCGATGGAGACCATTTCCACGTTCAGCTCTTCTTTCAGGGCCGCAGTCAATGCGTTCATCGCTTTGCCTCCTTTCTGAGCAGAGTCTTATCCTGAAGCGTAAAGGTATCGTTCGTTTTCACTCTATCTCCTTTCGTTTCTTTTATTAAAGCAGCTGTGCTAAAAATCAAAAAAGGTGCGTTTGTTTTTATGGAAACACACCCTCTTTCTGCGCTCAGCGCAGCCCTTTTGCGTCTGGTATCATAGCACGATTGGTGCAGTTTGATAAGACCTTTGGCCGATATTCTACTTTTTGTTATATCTTATTTCACGCCTCGGCCGGGAATGTTGTGCATCTTGCTTAATAATGCACAGTTAAACTGTCCATTTTGACCAAATCCTTAGTCATTCCTTAGTGGTTCGTTTCATTTTTGAGGTAAAACGAAACCCTTTCGGCAGAATTATGCACTCCATGTATATCTGATATATAAAATTCATATGGCTGTCAAGTGTGTGATACATGAAATTTTCTTAATCAGAAGCTTATTTTTATTAAGTAATATTACCTGTTTATAATATAGGATATAGGCTCACTGGGCGTTCTGCTCACCGCGGCGGAAGATAGCACGGAAGATGAAGCGGGACAGCGGGCCGCAGTAGAACATCTGCCAGCACAGAGCCATCGGGAAATTGCAGCCGAACGTATGCACCCACGTACCGAAGCTGGGCTCCTTGAACAGCACCGTTGCCACAAGGCTCATGACAGGGCACATGATGCAGACGATCATCAGAGAGATGGCATAGGTGATGAACTGCGGCCGGTCGGTGGGGCGCATAAAGGTGAAGGCCAGCGCAGTCGCCAGCTTTTCCACCACGAAGAACTCCAGCACGAAGGCCACCGGCACCATAATGGGCATCTCATGCAGGGCCATGCCGAAGGTGGCGTTGGTCACGCCGCCGGTGGCGAGGGCGACATTGTAGACGATCATTCCATAGACCATGATAGCGGCCATAACGACAGTAAAGACGATTTTTTCAAGCAGAGTCTTAGGCATTTTTGATTTTCTCCTCATTTGTGTTGTGGGGTAAAGTCTTTCGGAACTTTCGCCGCACAAAAAAAGACAGACGAGGGCGGAACCTTCGTCTGTCTTTGCACGACTACCATTCATTGCCCGCTATGATAGCACAAACTCCCGCCCCGCGTAAGAGTTTTCAGCCTTTTTCTCCCGTTTTGCGCAAATCCTTCCACGAACGACCCGAAATTTTCGGGCAGTTTATCGCATTCCCGCCGTCCCTTCAATCACCCGGAGCGAAGTTTGGCAGTTCTTGCGCAGAGGTTTTCCACAAAAGGCCCTGCGGGCCGTCCAGACTGCGCAGGGAGGCTGTTTCAGTCGTGCGTTTGTATGAACAATACAGTTTTTTTGTCATTTATTGAAAAAAATATATCTAATTCATTGTGCATTCTGCGAATGGACAAACCGCGCCCGCGCGTGTATAATAAAGCCAGAAACCAGAGAAGTACAGCAGAAGCTCAAATGAGAGCTAACCCCGCTGACTTTAAGCAGAAAGGAGCGAAGACCGATGGTCGATATGGAACCCGCACAGTATGCACAGACTGTCGGGGTTCGCTGAGAAGCAAAACAGAGGCTCACCACAAACGGGATGCTTCCCCCGTATAAAAACACAACAACAAGAGCCGTTCTTGAGCATCAATAAAGCGAATAACAGAACAGTCTGTGAAATAAAATCCCTCGCGTTCAAATAGATCCGCCGAAGGTGATTCCAATGAAGAAAGCTTTTGTACGGAACGTCTTATTTGAATAACTCTAAAGGAGAAACTCCGATGTACTAAGTAATGACACTCCCTTCGCAAATCTAACTCGAAAGAATGTGGTAATATGAAATTCATCTCTGTGATTCGTATCCCGCACTCCAACAGTTAAGAAAAGGGTCATTCCAATGTACTAAGAAATTCATTCCCCTGCCAATCGTTCTTCACCGTTTCAAAGGAGAATCTTCTATGAAACGTCCGGTACAGACCGAAAAATGAAGAAATCGAGGTCAAGAGGCTATGACTCCGAAGAAGTAAGCATCCTGCCGACTGAGGGCTTGCAACCGCCTCAAGTCGGCAGGTTTTTTGTCTGATGTTTTCCAATGAAGCCTGCATCCTCCCGTTTTCCTGCCGGGAGGATGCTGGTTTTATTTTGTCCCGGACATTTTGCGGCGGCAGGCGCGGGGCGTGTAGACTTTCGAATCTATTTCGTGTATACTTTTGCTCAGAAAGCAGCACTTACAAGGAGGCAAACCACTATGGCAAGCAATTTCGAGTTCTACTCCCCCACCCGGGTCATCTTCGGCAAAGGCACCGAACAGCGCGTGGGCGCGCTGGTACGCGAATACGGCGGCACCCGCGTCCTCATCGTCTACGGCGGCAAGAGCGCCGTCCGCTCCGGTGTGCTGGACCGAGCTGAAAAGTCGCTGGCCGAGGCCGGCATTTCCAGCTGGACGCTGGGCGGCGTCGTGCCGAACCCCCACCTCGACAAGGTCTACGAGGGCATCCGCATCGGCAAAGAGAATAGCATCGACTTCCTGCTGGCCGTGGGCGGTGGCAGCGTCATCGACACGGCCAAGGCCATCGCCTACGGCCTGGCCGAGCCGGAAAAGGACGTCTGGGAGCTGTACGAGCACACCCGCACGGCTAGGAAGTGCCTGCCGGTGGCCAGCATCCTGACCATCGCGGCGGCGGGCAGCGAAACGTCCAACAGCAGCGTCATCACCCGGGTGGACACCCACCAGAAGCGGGCCTACAACGACGACATCAGCCGCCCGAAGTTCGCCCTCATGGACCCCGAGCTCACCAAGACCCTGCCCGACTATCAGACCGAGTCCGGCTGCGCCGACATCATGATGCACACCATGGAGCGCTATTTCACCAATGGCGGCAACATGGAGCTGACCGACGCGCTGGCCGAGGGCCTGTTGCGCACCGTGATGAAGAACGCGGTCATCCTCCACACCGACCCGGCCAACTACGAGGCCCGGGCCGAGGTGATGTGGGCGGGCAGCCTGTCCCACAATGGCCTGACCGGCTGCGGCATCGCCAGCGGCGACTTTATGTCCCACAAACTCGAGCACGAGATGGGCGGTATGTTCGACGTGACCCATGGCGCGGGCCTCGCCGCCCTCTGGCCCAGCTGGGCGCGGTATGTCTATAAGGACTGCCTGCCCCGCTTCGTCCGCTTTGCCCGGAACGTCATGGGCGTGACCACCGACGGCACCGACGAGGAGATTGCCCTGAAAGGCATCGAGGCCATGGTGGACTTCTACCACAGCATCGGGATGCCCGCCAGCTTCCATGAGCTGGGCATCGACCCCACCGACGCGCAGATCGACGAGATGGCCCGCCGCTGCCTCGAAGCTTGCGGCTCCGCCCTCGGCTCGGCCAAAAAACTCAGCCTCGACGACATGATCGCCATCTACCACGCCGCCAACCACTAAGAAAACTTTTTCCCCTCCGCCCGGCACAGAGTATTTTGCTTACTCTGTGCCGGGCATTTCGTTGTCGTTTGTGTGCTTCATCTCACTTTTTTGGCAAAGAAGTGGAAAAGAGATGGGAAAAATAAGAGCATTTGCCTGAACTCGAAGTATAAACGAAGCGCACCCCTTCTCCACACAGAAGCAGAAGGGGTGCGCTTTTCTATGTTCGCCGAAAGTTTTCAACAACACAAAAATTCATTTTCCTATCACAAATTTCCATTTTCCTTTTGGGAGGAGCTGTCTGCGAAGCAGACTGAGAGGGCTATCCATCCTTATAAAGAATAGCTGTCTATAAAATTTCTATATTTTACAAAGGTTTCGTTTTGTGGTTTGATGGAGCCAGAACGATTTGTTTTTCTGCATCGGGGCTGTCAAACCTGCGTGAATGGGGTCGTTTCCTGCGTGAATCGCTGTGTCTAAACCCCGATGGTTATGTTATAATATGGTCATAAGGGAGGAACTTGAGGATGGAGCTTCGATTTGCGGTCGTAGAAGACCGCCTGCCCGACGCTCAGCGGTTGGAGAGCCTTTTGCGGCTGGCTTTCGGCGGCGGGCATACATTGGTCTGTGACCATTATGAGAGCGGTGACGCCTTTCTGCAGGCGTTTCCCTCAAAAAATCATCAGGTCGTTTTTCTCGACATCTGCATGGAAGGCACCAATGGCATCGAGACGGCGCGCATCCTGCGCCGGACCGACCCCGACCTGCTGCTGGTGTTCGTGACCTCGTCCCCGGAATACGTATGGGACGCATTCCCCGTCCACCCCTTCGACTATCTGCTCAAGCCCTACCGGGAAGAAAAGCTCTTCCAGCTGGCCGACGAGCTGCGGCGGGTGCTCTTCCGGGCCGAACCGGAGCTGGAAGTCCGCATCGCACGGCAGCAAGTACATCTCCCCCTGCGGAAGATACAGTACGCCATGGCCCAGAACCACTACGTCCGCATCGTCAGCGACGACGGCGAGTGCCGGGCCGTCTCCACCTTCTCCCAGGTGGAGCAGCTGCTGCGGGCGCAGGAGAACTTCATCGTCTGCAACCGGGGCGTCATCCTGAACATGGACAAGGTGCTCCGGTTGGACAGCGACTGCTTCGAGATGCTGGACGGCACCCGCCTGCCCGTGCGCCAGAAGGACAAGAATACCCTGTTCGCCCAGTTCACACAATATCAGTTCCGCCATATGCGGCGGGAGCTATGACGCCGAGAGGAGGCCCGACCTTGGACTTTTCTTTATTTGGACGCTATTTTCTGGACCTCGCCGTCTTCTACCCAGGGGCATTCCTCTGTCTCGCGCCCCTGTGGGAGCATGTGAAGGCCCCCCGGCGCACCGCTGTGCTGACAGCCGCTCTCGTCACGGTCATCTGCCTTGCGGCGGCGGCCCTCTGCGCCATCTTCGAACTCGACAGCAACATCCTGCTTCTGCCCACCCTGCTGGCGGCGTTCTGGCTGCTGCGCTGGCGGGTGGGTCCGGAAGTTTCCGTGAGCCAGACTGCCTTTCTCTTCGCCGTCTCCTGCGTCATGATGGCAGTCTGCACCCTGCTTTCTGCGGTGCTCAATGCCCGGGCTGAGGTGGGCAACGACGCCCCGGCCTGTCTCGTCTCCACCTCTCTGATCAAGCTGGGACTCTCGGCAGTGCTCTGCATCATCTTCTGGTTCACCGCCGTCCAGTGGAGCCGCTGGCTGCTGCAGGAGTACCGGGGCGAAGCCTTCTGGCAGTCGGCCTGGCCGCTGCCCACCATCTACGCGGCTTTCCTCGTCTTCTGTATGCCGCTGGACCCGGCCGTCGTGCTCATCAACCGTCTGATGATCATTTCTGTTCTGGCCGTCTCCATCTCGCTGCTGGGCATCTTTTTGCTGCTGTACGAGATGTATCAGGTGGCCCGGGAATACACCCGCAGCGCCCAGCTCGACCGGGAAAACCAGCTTCTGGCCGTGGAATCCCGCCGCTACACCGAGCTGCGGGCCTATATGGAGCAGACCCGGCATCTCCGCCACGACTTCCGTCAGCATCTCCACGTCATCGCTGGACTCACCGAGGCCGGGCAGGTGGATGAGCTGAAAAACTACCTGCACCAGTACGAATCCGAGCTGAGCGAGGAGCGCCCCACCCTCTGCGCGAATCCTGCCGTGGATGCTCTGGCCGGTCACTACGACCACGAGGCCCACAGCCTCGGCGTGCCGGTGGACTGGCGGCTGGAACTGCCCCGCCAGCTGGCCATCCCGGAGGCCGACTTCTGCATGATGCTGGGCAATCTGTTGGAAAATGCTTTCCACGCCAGCCAGAAGCTGCCGCCCGAACAGCGACAGGTGAAGGTAATGGCCCGGATGCTGAGCCCCGCCATGCTGGGCCTGCTGGTGGAGAACCGCTATGACGGCGTGCTCAAGCGCCAGCAGGGCACCCTCCACTCCACGAAACACGACGGAATGGGCATCGGCCTCGTCTCCATCCAGACGGCTGTTTCCAGATATGGCGGTTCTATGACCGTCGAGACCGAGAACGGTTTGTTCCGGGTGAATATTCTGCTGAACTTATAACCTCTCCGTCACGCCTGCGGCGTGCCACCTCCCCTATCGAGGGGAGGCTGAGAGGTCATGTTATCAAAAAAGGAGGACTCCACTATGAAAATGACCCGACGCAACTTCCTCAGCGCTTCCGCTCTCACACTGCTGTCCTGCCAGCTGGCTCCCGCCGCCAGGGCAGACTGCCTTCTGTCCGACCTTTTCCACGGCGCAGACACCGCCCTGCCGCCGAAGCCTCTGACGGCAAAAGTCGTGGACGCCAACCCCTTTATGGGCCGCAGCGAGTCAAACATCCACCACGACTGCTACAACACTGACTCCACCGACGCCATCCTCCCCGTAGGCATCTGCCCCGAGGTCAACGTGGCAATGGAAAAGACGAACCCCAACGCCTCCCCGGCCATCTTCTTCGACAACTTCGATAACCCCGTCAGCCCGTTCCTCGGCGGTCTGGCCATCCGCGACCTCGACGCAGAAGAAGTCCGCACCATCGGCTTTTTCTCTCCCGCCAAGCACGACGGCGGCGGCTATCTCATCCAAAGCTCCTATTCCTTTGTGGACGGGCGCAACCTCATCGTCTGCCCTACCAGCCACAACCATGTGCTGATGCTTCGCGCCACCGACGAGAACGGTACGCCTCTGCCGGTTTTTGAAAAGGTACTGGACATCAACATCAAAGAGGCTGCCGAGCGGGTGCTTGGCCGCAGCCTCGAGCAGAACCTGCTCTCCATCGTCTTTGACTACGACGGCAACCTCTGGTTCGTCACCGGCGGCTTCCGCATCTACCCCAGCCGCGGCCAGCAGGGCGCGATGGGCTACATCTCCCACAATGCCATCGACGCCATCCTTGCCGGCGGCACCGCCGACCTCGATCACGAAGTCCATGTCTACGCTCCCGCTCCGGGCGAGGGTGCTGAAAACGGCATTGCCTCCTGCCGGGAGGGTGCAGTCATCCTGACGAACCTTGCCTGCTACCTGCTGCGTGCCAACGGCGGCGTTGAAGTCGTCTGGCGCACCCCCTACGACAGCGTGGGCGCAAAAGACAGCCGCGAAGGCGCTGCCACCACCGGCGGCGGTCTGGCATGGGGCGGCGGCTGCTCGCCCTCTCTGAGCCGGGAGCTGGTCTTCTTCACCGACAACCTCGAGACCGTCAGCCTGATGGCTGTGGACATCCACACCGGCGAAGTCGCCGCCAGCCACCCGGTCATCGACGAGCTGCCCGCCAACATGCCGGTGTCGGTGGAAAATTCGGCCATCGTCTACGACCACGGCAACGGCCGGGTCAGCACCATCGTCTGCAACTGGTTCGGCGCAGGCAGCCCCAACCTCGCAAAGCCCGACAGTGACTCGTCCATTCAGAGCTACGAGAACATCTACGACCGCAACTGGCTGCTCAAGGGCAACTGCATGATCATGCCCGGCGTCGAACGGGTAGACACCATCCGCACCGCCGACGGCTGGACCATGAAGAGCGTCTGGTGCCGCGACGACCTCAGCGACACTTCCATGATGAAGCTCTCCACCGCCACCGGCTACATCTACGGCTTCGTGCAGGACGTGGACAGCGGCATGTGGCAGTACATCGTGCTGGACTTCGACACCGGAAAGACCGTCCTCACTGTGGACGTCGCCTCCCTCTACGGCTACAACAACATGGCCATCGGCATGTACGCGGGCCGTGACGGCAACAAGCTCTACTGCCCCACCGGCTACAAAGAGCTGCTCCGCCTGCAGGACCGCTTCGTCTTCCTGCCCGAGATGCCCTACCGGAAGGTCGATCTGGACAAGACCTCCCGCCGGGTGCTTTCGGCGGCAGAGTTCCAGGCCGCAGGCGGCGCCGGCACCCCCGCAAGCTGGCTCCACACCGCCACCCTCGACAACCTCCACCCCGCGACTACTGTTTCTTTCCGCATCAACGGCTTGACCGGAAATGCCGCCGACTATAAGCTCTTCGCCCTCGGCACGGATGGCCGCTACCACGAGGTGTCCGACTGGCACTTTGACGATGCCCCGGCCCGTCTCAGCGCGAAGAAGGTCTACACTATCTGCCTCACCGCACAGGACGGCGGCAGCTTCGACCTCTCGCCCGACGCCAAGGAAGTCACCCTTTCCATCGTTCTGGCCCGCTGAATCTGACAAAGCAGGAGGACTCCCGCCATGAAAATGACCCGCCGCGATTTCCTCAAGCTCTCCTCTGCCGCTGCCGCCGCCTGCGGCGTCACGCTGCTGCCGGCCCAGAAAGCCGATGCGGCTTCTGCCATCCAGACCCTGCTGGAAGAAGCTTATCTCTACGCCTTCCCGCTGGTGCTCGTGGACGCCACCAAGACCGTCTCCACCAACACGAAGACCGCTTCCGCCAGCCGCGCCCCCGTCAACCAGTTCATCCACGCCCGGAAGCTGCTGGACGCTTCCAGCCGCACGGTCGTCAGCCCCAATGTGGACACCATCTACACGCAGGCGTGGCTGGACGTCAGCGCCGAGCCTCAAATCTACGTCGTGCCGGAGGCCGACCGCTTTTTCAACGTGCAGGTACTGGACGCATGGACGAACACCGCCGCCGTGCTGGAAGCACCCGGGGCCTACGCCATCGCCTACTCGAGCTGGGAGGGCACGCTGCCCGAGGGCGTCCGGCGCATCGACATTCCCACCCGGACGGTCTGGACCATCGCCCGCATCATGCTCTCCGGGCCGGACGACCTGCCGAACGTGGCGGCGCTTCAGGGCCGGATGCAGCTGATGCCCCTCTCGGCCTACCCCGCCGGGCTGGCCGCTGCGCCGGAAGGGAGCTATTCTCCGGAGAACGATTTCGTCCCGGTGCAGAAGGTACTCGCCATGACGCCGCAGGAGTTTTTCGACACCGCCAACCGGCTGATGGAGACAGACCCGCCCGCCGAGGCGGACGCGCCTCTTCTCCGCAGCCTCGCGGCCCTTTCCGTCGGCCCGGGCCAGCAGTTCGACGCCTCCGCCCTCGGCCCTCTCGGCGGGCTGCGCTGGAAGCGGCTGCTCCTTCAGCTCAAGAGCAGCCTCCGGGCACAGGCAGCACGCTATTCCCGCCAGATGGGCCAGTGGATCTACTATGGCGACCCCATCGGCAATTTCGGCACCGCCTACGACTACCGGACGATGGTCGCCCTGATGGGCCTCGGGGCCAACACCACCGACATCGCCATCTACCCGCGCACCTCCACCGACAGCGCCGGGGCCGACCTTACGGGCCAAAAGACCTACACGCTCCACTTCGACGCCCTCCCGCCCACAGTGGGCAACGGCTTCTGGTCGGTGACGGCCTACGGCGAGGACAACTTCCTCATCGACAACCCCATCAGCCGCTACTGCGTGAACGATCGTTCCGGCCTCCATCGGAACGCCGACGGCTCGGTGGACGTCACCCTCTCCAAGGACGCGCCCGAGGACACTACCAACTGGCTCCCCGTCTCGGACGAAAAATTCCACCTTTTCCTCCGCATCTATAAGCCCGACTGGACGGCGCTGGACAGCTTCCCGCCGCCGGTCATCGCTGTGAAGTAGCAAAAACGCCATCTGCGTCTCGGCGCAGATGGCGTTTTCATCGTTACAGTGTTTTACAGGGTGCTCAGCAGGCGGTGGCCGCCGTTCTGGTCGGCGGCATAGCGGGTGGTGCGGTTGACCTGATTGTCCAGCGGCAGGCCCTCAGCGTAGCGCTTGAGGTTGTGGATGAAGATGTCCACGATGTTGTCCAGCGTCTTGGGCAGGCTGAACTTGCCGGAGTTGTGGGGCGTGATGATAGCGCCCGGCTCACCCCACAGCGGGTGGTCGGCAGGCAGAGGCTCCGGGTCGGTGACGTCGAGGCCCGCGCCAAAAATTTTGCCGCTGCGCAGGGCCTCCACGAGGGCGTCGCTGTCCACGGTGGTGCCGCGGCCCACGTTGATGAGGATGGCCCCGTCCTTGCAGCGGGCGAAGCGCTCGGCGTTGAACAGCTTGTTGGTCTCAGGGGTGCCGGGCAGGCTCAGAGCGATGAGGTCGGCCTCGGGCAGCTCCTCGTCCAGCTGGCTCTGGGCCACCACACGCAGGCAGTAGTCCGGGCAGGGCGTGTCGGGGTGGACCGTGCGGCGGACGCCCACCACCTCAGCGCCCAGCATATGGGCGCGGCGGGCGAAGTTGGAGCCGATGTCGCCCATGCCGACGCAGAGCACCCGCGCCCCGGTGATGCCCCTCACGGGGCGGTCAATGGGAGCCCACTGGCGCTGGTTCTGGCGGTCGCGGTAGAGGAACATATCCTTCTGGATGCCCAGCCACATGGCCAGCATCCACTCGCTGATGGCCAGACCGTAGGCACCGGTGGCGTTGGTCACCATGCAGTTTTCGGGCAGGACGCCGGGCTTCAGGTAGGCGTCGGGGCCGGCGGAGTTGGACTGGAACCACTCGATGTGCTTGTTCTGGCTGATCATCGACACCGGTGCGTTGCCCAGCACGACATCGGCCCAGAGCACATCTTCGGCGTGGACGTCGTCCAGCGCGTTGAAACGGAATTCAAATTCCGGCACGGATGCCTCCAGCGCGGCGCGGTGGGCGTCGTTCAGGGGCAGACATACCAAAACTTTTTTGTGCATAAGGATACCCTCACTTCCTGTGTATTCTTTTATAAGAATACTCTCCCCCGCCCCGCTCCGCAAGAGGCAAAATGGCCGCTTTCTTAAGAATTCCTTAGGATTTTATCCCACAAATCCCAAGAAGTATGTGATAAGCTGTCCACAATGCAGAAAATCTGCTATACTGACACTATGCAATACAGGAAAGGAATCATAGACTATGCAGACCATCATGATCGTAGAGGATGACCCGGACATCCGGGACGGCGTGCGCATCGCGCTGGACTGCAACCGGGTCTGGGTGGACGAGCAGGAGGCCGACCTGACCGAGACCGAGTACAAGATCCTCAAGCTGCTGATGCAGAGCCCCCAGCGCATCTTCCCGGTGCAGGTCATCTACGAGACCGTGTGGGGCGAGCCGTATTTCTACGTCTCCAACGGCACCGTCATGGTGCATATCCGCAATCTGCGGATGAAAGTAGAGCATAACCCTCAGAATCCTCAGCGCATCTGCACTGTCTGGGGCAAAGGCTACCGCTTTGCGGCGCAGGACATTTCCGTCCGCTTCGTCAAAGAGAACGGCAAAGCCGGGCTTGCCTTTGAAAATGCCGTCCTCCCCGGCCAGCACCGCACCGACAGCACGAAGGTCGGCCTCACCAGCATCGAGACCATGATGGAAAAGATGCACGCAGCATGCCGCATCGAGCAGAGCGGCGAACGTTTTTGCATCACGCTGCTGTTTCCCATAGAGAAATAACCTCTCCGTCAGCGCTGACGCGCTGCCACTGCCCGGGTTGTTGCTCCTAACGAGGAGAGGCTTTGGCATACCGGAAAACTTAGTCTCTTCGCCAGAGGCTCCCCTCGGTAGGGGAGCTGGCTGCCGAAGGCAGACTGAGAGGTTTACATTGCACAAAAACAGCGCAGCTTGTGGAAAAGCCACAGGCTGCGCCGTTTTTTCATAAAAAATTCAAACCTCTTAAGTCCTTCTTAATAAATTTCTCGGGCATTTCCTAAGATTTGGAATGTATACTTCTCCCTGTCAAATGGGGAGAAGTGCTCCCCGCGAAATCTCTTAGGAGGGGCAAATCACCATGCTATCAAAAAAGAAACCACAGGACAAGGTCGATCCTGAATATCTCGTCGGCCTTGACACGGCCTCTGCCCAACCGGCTCCGGCGGGCGTGAAGCCCTTTATCAAAAAGCACTGGAAGCCCATCACCGCCGCCATCTGCGCGGCTGCGGTGGCCGCAGCCGTGCTTGTCCCGAAGAACAGTGCAAAGCCCGCTGCCGCCAGCGCCCAGTATGTCGAGACGAGACCCGAAAAGCGGAACATCGTCAACAGCTACAGCGCCGACGGCATCATCACCGCCGCCGACACCTACACCGTCAAGCCGATGGTCAAGGGTACTGTCCTGACCGCCGACTTCGAGGTGGGCGACACGGTCAACAAGGGCGATGTGCATCATCTACGATTTGAGCTACCTCGAGATGACGCTGGACGTCGATGAGCTGGACATTCTCGACATTCAGGTGGACCAGAAGGCCGAGATCACCGCCGACGCCATCAGCGACCGCACCTTTGAGGGCGTCGTCACCAGCATCTCCTCTGCAGGCACCATCACTTACCCCGTCACCATCCGCATCGACGACACCGGCAGCCTCATGCCCGGCATGAATGCCACTGCCGCCCTTGACATTCCCTCTTGCCGGCGTTATGTTATTGTTAAGGCGACAGCCGGTTTCGCCGTCTTTCGCCTCATATTAAAATCGCTCTTGTTTTATAGCTGTCTGGACTTTACACAAAATTTGGGAAAGACCCATTTTTGTCTAACTTTTGGGGTTCATTTCAGTATCCGGAGTCTCTTTTTTGGCATTTTCTTCAATGTTTTTGCAATTGGAATCTATAGTTTCGATAGCTGTTTTCTTTCAACGGCATGGATAAGCTAGGCCTTATTGTTTTGCAGAAACAGCGCATCGCCCGAAATTTTAATTATTTTTCGCTCTGATTCTGATATACTATCGTTAAGACATCGATTTCGGAGGTCCACATGGATACAAGTATTTTCCGTTATGTGCTCGAGGTAGAAAAATACAGAAACATCACCCAGGCGGCGAAGCGACTGTTTATCTCGCAACCGGCACTGACCAAACAGCTGAATAAGCTTGAAAAAGAGTTGGGCTTTTCGCCTTTTGACCGCACGCACAGCCCGATCAGCGTTACACCACAGGGCGAAATTTTTCTCGATTTTGCTCGGCGCTATGTGCAGCTCGAAAGCGAGATGATGGATAGTCTTCGACAGTTTAATCAGATTCCAGCAGAGCCTGTACTGATTGCCACAACGCATCGTGGTGGCGCCTACGCTGCTGTTCAGGCAGCACCTTTCATGATGACACATCCAGAGATACATCTCAGTTACCTGAATCGCAACTCTCAGCAGTGCGAAGAAGAGCTGGAAAGCGAATCCATCGACTTAGCCATCTATACTGAACCTGTACACTCCGAAAACATCGAGTATATGCCAGTACAGGAGGATCCGCTCGTATTTGTCATTCCACAGGAATCACCGATTCTGGAGGACCTAGATATCTCCGATAATTCACTCGAGCATCCGGTTGAAATCGACATCAGCCGTTTCCGTAATCCGTCGCTCCGATATATTCTGGCGACGCCAGGTCAGGGGCTGTATGATGCCGAAAAATCTTTTTTCAGAAAATATCACATCACACCGATTCATCCGCAGTGCATTGATTATGTTGACACACGATATCTCGTTGCCTGCAGCGGCTGTGGCATCGCCCTGTTGCCGCACACGACGATTCGTAATTCATCTACTGGTCAAAACCCGGTCTATGGCACGATAAAAGGCGATACTCTGTATCGTTATGTCATCGTCGCCCGAAAGAAGGGCCGCAACTTATCCCCTTCTGCAGAAATCGTCTGGCGCTACATGATCAGCGCATCTGCTAAAAATCGATAACATTTTGGAATCAGGTTCATAACAGAAAAAGGAGAAGCACTCGTCATTCAATTTGCAGTACAGAGCGAGTGCTTCTTTTTCTGTTTTATGGCGCTATGTCCATTCCAAATGGTTATCGTCCCATAGAAGAATCGCCATTGTCACAGTCTTGCACAATTATTCCCATTTTTGTACAATACATTTATCAAATTTGCCGGCAAATAAAAGTGCTTTAAAAATTCTGTATCACTTTTTGGGAGGATTTACTGTGAATAAGTTAAAAGAAACGAAGATCCTTGGGTTCCCTCTGTGGATGTACCTTATATTCAGTATACTGATGATGGTGATGGCAGCCAATGACTGGATGCTGACCAACATGGTCGGCGCACTCGCCTTCGCGATGATCATCGGCACGCTGCTCGGCTGGGTCGGTGACCATATCCCGGTCTGGAAGACCTGGTTCGGCGGCGGCATGCTCTTCTCCTGCCTCGTAGCCGGCGCGATGAACACCTTCCACCTGATCGGTGAAGGCTCGATGGAAGCCCTGAATACCTTCAACGGCTCCACCGGTTTCCTCGATCTCTACATTCTTGTCCTGATCACCGGCTCTGTGCTCTCGGTTGATCGTAAGATGCTCATCAAATCCTTCGCCGGATTCATTCCGACGATTCTTGCAGGTATTGCAGGTGCACTCGGCCTCGCTGGTCTCGTAGGTGCCATCACTGGCGTCGGCGCAATCGAGGCGATCGCCACCTATGCAATTCCAGTCATGGGCGGTGGCAATGGTGCCGGTATCACACCGATGAGCAAGATGTGGGCTGCTGCAACCGGCGGTGATGCCTCCTCCTGGTATGCATCTGCCTTTGCAATCATCAGCATTGGCAATCTCTGCGCCGTCTTCATGTCTGCACTGCTGAACAAGCTCGGCCAGATCAAGCCATCCATGACGGGTAATGGTCGTCTCATGGTCGGTGAAGAAAATGTCAGCACGAAGTCCAGTGACGTGAAGCCGACCGCAGCCGACTACGCAACCGGTCTCGCACTCGGTGTCGTATGCTTCAATGTAGCTAACCTCTACGCAAAGCACATCTCCATCATCAACCATGCAAACCTCGGCTTCAGTATTCATACCTTCGCTTTCATGGTCATCCTGATGGCGATTCTGAATATGACGAATATCCTGCCGGAAAACGTGAAGGCCGGCGCAAGGGGCATGCAGCAATTCTTCGTAAAGTATATGTCCTTCCCACTGATGATTACCGTTGGTATCGGTACGAACCTCACAGACTACGCGAAGGTCTTCACAAACCCAGCGTATATCGTCATCATCATGGCGACTGTCATTGGTGCGATGATCGGAACCTTCATCGTCGGTAAGCTGTTCCACTTCTATCCTGTAGAAGGAATGCTGACTGCCGGACTCTGTATGGCAAACGGCGGTGGTGCCGGCGACGTACAGTGTCTCGGCGCTGCGCACCGCATGGAGCTGATGTCCTATGCTCAGATTTCTTCCAGAATCGGTGGTGCCATCATGCTCGTCATCGCAAGCTTCGTTTTCGGTAAATTCCTGTAATCCTGGAGGTACTATATGGCAAATCAGAATCCTTTGGCTACGAATCTCACGCTTGAGCAGCAGAAAAACCTGTTCGGCAATGCTTACTTAAATATGCTCTGGCACTGTCCGACCGACCTGCGTTTCCACTACTGGGTGCATCTCCCAGACTACTACTACGACGAAGAGGAGCATGAGTACTCTCTCCTCGTCATCATCCATGGAACCGGCTGTGCAATCGAAGAGTACATCAAGCAGGCGAAGGAACTCGCCGACAAATATCATATGGCTGTGCTTGCGCCTATGTTCCCGGGTGGACTCATTCAGCGCGATGACTTCAACAGCTATAAGCTCCTCTCCTGCGACGGCATCCGCTATGATCTGATTCTCCTCGATATGATCGAGGATATGGCGAAGCGCTATCCAGGCGTTCACACAGATCAGTTTTTCATGTTCGGACACTCTGGTGGCGGGCAGTTCGTAAACCGCTTCCTGCTCGCTCACCCTGATCGTCTGAAGGCCTGCTCCATCGGTGCACCTGGCCGTCCGACCTTCCTGAATCCAGACGAGGACTACTTCTGGGGTATCCGTGATTTCAAGGATTACTTCGGTTATGATGTCGACCTCGAAGCCGTAAAGAAGGTACCCGTCCTCATCAGTGTCGGCGAGCTCGACAACAAGTTTATCGGCGACTCCCCGTATGGCGATAACCGCGTAGCCCGTATGAAGAGCCTGCAGAAAAATTTCCAGGAGCACGGCGTCCATACGGAGCTGACGATCCTTCCGGGCTTCGCCCATGAGGCTGGTGAAAAGGAACGAGTGCAGGCCGCGCAGAAATTCTTTATCCAGTATTTATAACTCAAACTACAGTTTTTGAATTTCCTTTCTTTGTACCCTCTTTTTAAAAGAGGGTACATTGCGTATTTCTTGCTTTTCCTTCATACTTGCGTACTTTTAGTAGATTATGAAAGCAAGCAGAATTTCTATTCTACGGAATCAACTATTCTGCACTGGAAGCTGCCGTCCGGCGAATCCAACAGGATGTTGATTTCCTGATGAAGTATCTCCCCAAGGTGCCTGATGATGCCTATGTGAAAGTGGAGACCACGAAGATTCTCAAACAGCACAAGGCATATATGGCACAGTTTGAAGAAATGCTGAACGATGAAAAAAATCGCATAACGACAGGCACTTGTATGATGAGCTGATTTCCTATGCTGACCTGTACGACAGTGCCAGTTTTGAAGCAAAGAAAATGATCGTCAATCAGCTTATCCGCAGGGTAGATGTTTATCGTGGATATCAGATCAACATCTCGTTCAACTTCGATCTCACTCCTTACATTGAGGGGGAGTGATGCGTCCACCTGCAAAACAGTCGGACATCGAACAAGCATTTTCAAAAGCAACGAAATAGCAAGAATTGGGGGTTGCCGTCCATGCGCCTGCAAAATCAGGCATTTGGCTGATTCTCGATGCAACCTCTAAGAAAGCAAAAAGAAAAGCACCGTACTTCACATGAAGTATGGTGCTTTTTTGGTGGAGAATAGCGGGATCGAACCGCTGACCTCTTGCATGCCATGCAAGCGCTCTCCCAGCTGAGCTAATCCCCCATAGCCTGTGTCGTTCCTGACGACGTGTGTTATTATACCAGCTGAAAGGAGAGTTGTCAACAGCTTTTTTCAAATTCGTGCAAAAAAGTCCCGCCGGGTGCATTTCTGCCTCCGGCGGGACTTGCGTCCAGGAGAACTCAGGCTTTGGTGTACTGACGGTCGAAGATCTGGGGTGCTGCCTTGATGAGCAGCACAGCGCCCACCACAGTGATGAGCGTCTCCGGCAGCATGTAGCTGGCGTTGTACACGAGGCTGTAGGTCCAGGCGCTCAGACCCTCATTCAGGTTGCCCCAGACGAGGACGCCGGACAGGAAGCTGCACATGAAGCGCAGGAAGCCTGCGATGGCCGTACCGACGGCCACGCCGACCATCCGGTTCTTGAAGGGGCGGGCGAAGAACTCTGCGGTACCCAGAGCCATAAAGGCCACCAGATAGTCCAGCAGGATCTCGCCGAGGAAGTAGATAAAGGTGGGCGTCGGGGGAGCCCAGAAGCCCAGCAGCATCTGCAGGCAGCCGTTCACCAGACCGGTGAACAGACCCCACTTGACGCCGTGGCGGAAGGAGACGAGCACGAAGGGCAGCATACTCAGCAGAGTGACGCTGCCGCCGTTGGGCATGGTGAAGATCTTGATGTTGGCCAGCACGGTGCCGATAGCCACCATCAGCGCGCACTCCACCAGCACCCGGGTCTTGGAGTAGGATTTCGACATGAGGATTCCTCTTCTCATAATAATAGTACACAAAAACAAAAATACGCCTGCTTTTGCTGGCAGGCGCACGGGCTGTTTGTGAAAATCGGGACCTTTCCGCAAACTACCTACGCCGGCATTACCCGGATCAGGTTCAAGGGTCTCTGCTTCCAGCAGATCTCAGCCTCACGGCGCCCCTGTTTTCATGTCCGCTTTCAGTATAGCCGCTCTCCGCCAAAAGTCAAGCCCCCGGCGGCATATCGGCCCGCCGGGTCACATATTCTGGAACAAGCACACTTTGGCGGGAGGGAGCAGTCATGAAAGGTGATCCGGAACAGCGGGCGCTGCTGCTGGGAGAGTACATCGTGGAGCATGGGGCCACCGTGCGGGCGGCGGCGCGGGCCTTCGGCTGCAGCAAGTCCACCGTACACAAAGACGTGTCGGTGCGGCTGCGGACGGTAGGCCCGGAGCTGTTCCGGCAGGTGCAGATGGTGCTGGCCCGGAACAAGGCCGAGCGCCATCTGCGGGGCGGCGCGGCCACCCGGGAAAAATACCACAAGCCTCGTTAACGGAAAGCGGCGGTGTCCAGACACCGCCGCTTTGTCATGTCATCTGGTGGAACTGCTCCAGCGCCGCCTTTTCCAGCCGGCTCACCTGTGCCTGGCTGATGCCGATCTCCCGGGCCACCTCCATCTGGGTCTTGCCTTTGAGGTAGCGCAGTTCCATGATGCGCTTTTCGCGCGGGGTGAGGCCCGCCACGGTCTGGCGGAACTGCAGGCCGCTGATCCAGCTGTCCTCGCCGTCGGGGTCGCGCACCTGGTCGATGACGTACACCGCATCGCCGCCGTCGGCGTAGACCGGTTCCTCAAGACTCAGCGGCTCCACCACCGATTCCAGCGCCGCCGACACCTCGCGGCGGGACAGACCGGTCTTCTGGGCAATCTCGTCCACAGTGGGCTCACGGCCCAGCTGCTTTTCCAGCTCCTCGCGGGACTGCATGGCCCGGTAGGCCGTGTCCCGGAGGCTGCGGCTCACCCGCAGGGCGTTGTTGTCCCGCAGGAACCGCCGTATCTCGCCGATGATCATCGGCACACCGTAGGTGGAGAACCGCACCTGCTGGGCCGGGTCGAAGTTGTCGATGGCCTTGATGAGCCCGATGCACCCCACCTGAAACAGGTCGTCCAGATTCTCTCCCCGCTGCGCGAACCGCTGCACCACGCTCAGGACAAGCCGCAGGTTGCCCTCGATCATGGTCTGCCGGGCGGCGGCATCGCCTGCCCGCGCCCGGGTGAGCAGCTGCCGCTTTTCCGCTTCGGAAAGCACCGGCAGCTGGGCCGTGTCCACCCCGCATAATTCCACTTTGTTGTACATCCCCCGAACCTCCGGTTACGTTGATACCGGAAGTATGGGGTAAGAGGGCGGGGAAGATACATGGGAATTGTTAGCAGCCTCGCCCTCTCAGTCATTGCTTCGCAATGCCAGCTCTCCCAAAGGGAGAGCCTTTCGCAAACTGGGAAAGCAAGTTTTATTCATTTACAGTGGAAGTGACCGGAACGCCAGGGGCTCCCCCTTCGGGGGAGCTGCCGCCGATAGGCGGCTGAGAGGGTGAGGCATTTTTAATTTCTTCTGCCAGCTCCTTTGCAGCTGCTTCTGCAGCCTTTTTGGCCTCGCGCTCGGCCTGACGCTCCTTGGCGCGGGCCACAGCCTCCTCCTGACGCTTTTTGGTGCGCAGCTTGATGCGGCAGACAGAACAGATGCCGTCCGCACAGTTGGGCGCAATGGGCTTGCCGCATTCCTTGCAGAGGGTCTTGGTGCACTTGTAGACACTGACGGGGCCAAGGCTGGTGAGCTGGCGCAGCTTCAGGCCGTCCAGACCGCCGTTGGAGCAGGCGGCAACGCAGACCCCACACTCGCTGCACTTCCACGGCGTGATCACCGCGCGGGTCTGGCCGTCGGGCAGGTCCTCAAACTTGATAGCACCGCTGCGGCAGCTCTTCTCACACCGGCCGCAGGCAAAGCACTTCTGGGTGAAGTTGGGCAGATGGTAGCCATAGCGCAGGGGCGTTTCGGACACTGCCTTGAGCTGCTTGGTGTACTGGTGGAGCAGCAGCCGGAAATCCTGGCTGCTCTCGTCCTCGCTGCGCAGGCCGGGCAGCATCCGCAGCAGCTGCTTGGTACCCTTTTTGGAGCCGGAGGTCACCTGCTCCATCATCTCACGGCGGGAATACTCCTTGACGTGGAAGGGGGCATCGTCCAGCTCGTATGCCAGCGTGAACCGGGCCTCGAACAGGGGCTGGCCGAAGAACTCCACCAGCCGGGTCAGAACGGCACGCAGATGCTCGGCACAGACATCGTTCTCGCACTCGCCGCAGGGGGTCAGGTCGAGGACGATCTTCTTGTTCAGGGCAAGGTAGGCCAGCGCTTCCCACGAATAGGCCGAGACGCAGGTGCGCACCACGGTGTTCTTGCGGGTGGATTTTTCGCAGCCGATCCAGATGGTGTCGCCATCGCTGTCGGCAGGGGAGATGTCCCGCTGCACCTGCTCCGGCGAGGGAGCAATGCAGCCCGACCGGCAGGCTGAAACACACAGGCC
>ERZ857969.2413-NODE-2413-length-21459-cov-4.261633_pt1 | contig 21459 bp, 15 predicted proteins | sample MGYA00519864_ERZ857969 | MGnify/ENA primary metagenome ERZ857969 (study PRJEB31778, sample SAMEA3449382) | human gut metagenome | biome: human gut; feature: human-associated habitat; material: faeces | place: United Kingdom | collected 2010/2012 ... | reverse complement strand
ATTGAAAGCGAAAGTGCTATTCGGAGAACTCTTTCACATTAAATTCAACTAAGTATGGAAAGAACCAATTAAGCACTTACTATTAGAATAATATCCTTTTACATAAAAACATCCCTCAGGGTCTCAAACCCTGAGGGACATCTCCATTCAATTTAATTTCTTTAGCCATTCATCAGGTTCTATAGCTGACACCACAGAAGCCTCAAAATCTGCTGTATTTCGGGTAATTATATAATTTGCCGAAACTTCCTCGGCACATCTGTCCTGCAAACAATCTTCAAAATCTTTGAAGTTATCCATTTTAATAGCTTTCATGACTGCTTTCTGAGATGCAGACGCTACTTTTAGAATCTTGCAGACCTTTTCTAACCATGATCGTCTTGTCTCTGCCGGAACTTTTCTGAGAATGTACCACAGATTAGGCAAAGAGTGAAATGCCATATATCCCTCTGCTTCTCCAGATGCACATTTCTCCATCACATGCAACGCAGAATCGTAAAACGGTTCTCTTACAACAAGAAAATCAATAATTACATTCGTATCAATCAATACTACCATATTTTTCCCTTCTTGCTGCTTCCAGCTCTGCATCCGGATTAAAGTCATCCGGCAAATATTTTTTTGCTTCATTTCTGGTAGCTACCAGTTCTTTAAACGCCTGCATCTTTTCATCTGGTTTCTGAGACGGATAAATAACACTAGTATATGTTTTCTTTGGTATTAATCGCTGAATCACTTCAATCAGAAAGCCCACATTATCATCGGACATATCCTGAATCATCTGAACAGCCTGCTCCTGTAACATAGTCATATGATACACCGCCTTTCCTTATCATTTTATGCAAATCATTATTTTTCTACTTTAATTATAACTGCTTTACCCCTGTTTCACAATCAATATTTTCCATGTATCAATTTTACTACTTTCCTCGACGAATTTTGTTCACCGTTATAGCCAATCCATCATGTCCATTTGCTTTTACTTCATCGTTTGTCATGCTTTATATAGTGTTATTTCACATTATCCAATCAATATATCGTATACAAAACAATATCAAGATACTAAAAAGTAATATTTTACTTGCATTTTTTCAGCGTATCATGTATATTATAGTTATTGAAAGAGGTGTATGTTTTCGGACTGCACTGGGGGAGTCACTCTGTGGCTCCCTTTTATGTTGCACTTATACCTTAACATTCTAAATTGAGAGATAGCAAAAACACTTAAAGCAGATGATTATCAAAAATATTTAAATTTTCCGTAAACGCCAAATATTAATGCGGCTAGATATAAAATTGCCCCACTCCTTTGCAAGTTGGAGTAATTCACTCTAATTCATATGGGCTGCCTTCTTTTTACGGGTATACTCCCGGATCACCGTCTCTTCTTTCAGAAGGGACGGCTCACGTTCCGTTTCCGCCTCATCAAAAATTTTTCGTCAATTATAAGACGGAGAGACCGGATCAGCTCAGTCTGTTCCGATATCATTGTTTTCAATTAAGTAGATTGGTTTATTTATCTTGTATACCTAAGGGAGACCATATCATTTCTAGTGCCTGGAATCTTTTACCTTTTGGCATCTTTTATATTACTGGCAATTACCGTGACCGGACTTTCACCGGAAAGTGTGGTCCAGCTTTGCTGGACACACCGAGCAGCATAGGGAGCTTACTGCTTCCTATTTTTTTATATTTTCTTTAAACTTTCTCTTACTCTACTATCATACTATTTTGTTTATAATTTCTTTAGAAAATTTATTTTTTCTTTCGGGTGCCTGGCACCTTTTATAAACTTGCCAGCAGCTTCTTAACCACACTCTCGGCTTCCGCTTTCTTGGCTTCTTCAGCGGCCTTCTGATCAGCGGCGGCTTTCTTGGCTTCCAGCTTTATCAACTCTTTCTGGGTAGCCTTGAGAGCAGACTTCTTCTCTTTCAGGTCAGCTTTCAAAGTGTCGATGTTGGCGGTAATGGAAGTGATTTCTGAAGTGAGCGAAGCAATAGATTCCTGCTTCTCTGCAATCTGGGATGCATAGTCGGTGGTGAGCTTGGGATGATTTTTGCTTCCTTTTGTTCTAGGCATCGTGGATAACCTCTTTCCTTTTTTATTGACCATAGTCGAAATTTGCACTCACAATATTAAGGTTCTGATCTTCATTAAAATAACACACCGCAGTGTGTACAGAATGATCTGCATACATTTTACGAACCTTTGTTTTTCCCATATGTTCCATAATTTTATCTACAATTGACTTATTCCTTGCGATTATAAAATTATAGTACCAATAATGTTCATTATTTCGCTCATAAAACTTCTTTAATTCAAATGCATTTGTCATTCCATGTAACACTCTTGCGTAATTTCCGCCACTGACGAGCGTTACCATTATTCTAATTTTTTGTCCGTTTTCATCTTCCGCTTCAAATATATATGGATTATCAAACAATCTAATAGCTTCATTTTGAGGCAGGACATCAATAATATAAACGGCTCTTAATATTATATTATCAAAGAGTGCTTGTATATTCTCAACATCTAATTTTACTTGTAATTTATCGTTTTCTTTTTCATCTTGAACTGTATCAATATCCTGCAAAACTGTATCATGAATTTGATTATCAAGTAACGCATTAATATGATAAATGAAGTTTTTCATTGAAAAAAGCCAAATGCTTTTATTGGCTTGCTCATGAAATTCCTTCAGCAGTTCAAAACGAGGTGTTTTTTTGTCCTCTTCGAACCAATCAGGCTTTACGTCATTTGTTACAAGAATAAAATCTTTCTGTTTTGAGGATGCACACTCAAGGATTTGCTTCCACGCAAACAAATCCCCATACTTTTGTAATCCGATTTTTTCCTTGCCGTCTTCATATCCCGGCGGAATCTCTTCTTCGTATCTAATCTTTCCTTCTTTAGCAACCTCCATCATTTTAGAAAAAGAGAACTCTTTTCCTATTTGAAAGTCCTGTTCTATAGTGCTACAAACATTATCCGGTAATATGGCACCTTGAAGTTCTTTAATTTTTTTGTCAATTTCACCAGACATCTTTAATTTAAAGGTATCTGCTTGGTCAGAAAACTCCGCCAAGCTGCTTTCAAAGGTTGATAACGCACCCTCAAATTCAGCATACATTTCAGGTGATAAATGTGGATGTTTCTCTATTCCTAAAGTTTGCTCCTTTAAAGTTTTTAACTGATTTTTTATTTCTGCCAATCCTTGACCTTGTAAAGCCCTTGTTTTATCGACAATTGTGCTAACATATCCACCATCTTTATTCTGTTTGCTTATCAAACGTTGATAGGACGATATCGGTTTTTCCGCAACTTTCTCCTTATTTTTCAAATACTCAAAATACACTTGTGCAGGCATCCACAGACGCCCATTAAGATATCCAAAAACCTTTTCAAATATTTCTGTTCGAGTTTCCGAAGAATAATAGTATAAATCCAATAGTGCAGATGTATCAAACACGATAATCCCATTTTTTAGAATGTCTTTTACTCTTTCATCATCAAGGTAATACTTTTTATATAGATCAACCATCTTCTCACACTTTCGTTTTTTCACCTCGGATATACGCTTCATTCCCCAAATCCGCTCTCATAGCATTCAAAAGAGAATCTACTTTTGATGTAATTTCTTTTGCTTTTGGAGTATGTTCCTTTTTGTACTTTTCATAATTAGCGTCAAAAGAGTTCAGCATATCTTCCGTGATATGGGCTATCTCATGTTCAGTTCCATCTTCGTCATACACATACTCAAAGTTATCTTTACAGCTTTCCGGATGGTTTTCTGAAATCCATTTCCATGCCGGAAATGCTACATTAAAAACAAATCTCATATAATCGCTATAGGTGCTGATTACAGTATTTGAAGCGGCCAACTTTATTTTAGCTTTATGAGACACCAATTCATCATAATATTTTGGTTCAAATATAATTTCGTTTGTTGTTACAATTTTCTCAACATCTATATATGTGTCCAGATAAACTTTTCTTTGTTCTTCTGTAAGTTGTTGTTTAATCGAATCCTTAAACTGTTTACACATAGATAAATATGTAACGATAAATCCAACAATAGAAATCACCGATGGCACTATTAAATTAGCCCATTCCATATTTAATCTCGCCTTTCATTTTCATCACATCTTCGCCGGTCATAAAACCGTTGTCTGCTGCTCACCACGGAGAGGTGTGTGATTATTTAAAGAGCAGCGTAGGGAGCTATCGCTCCCAGTATATCACAAGTCTGCAAATAAATCAGCCTTGTACACGCCTTTTTCTATTTTTTATTATGTGCTTTCCTTTACGGCTGCGACATCCTCATGGTAGGTCATACCTCTCCTTACTGTGCTCGTGCTGCTTTTAGCGGACACACTCTAATGCATTGATAACAACGCACACACTTGTTTTCATCTATCTGTGGATACTCAAAACCTTCTTCGTCCTCCAGCATAGATATTCTTTCTGGTGCCTGGCACCTTAAATTCCTTAAATTTCTTGGCACCTTAAATTTGTTCATGGCACCTTTTATTTTGTTATGAATAATAAACATATCCCCAAAAATATCCTGTTTCATCATATATAGGTTTGTACTTTTCTTTATTACATGTTCTCTGATCTACTGAATATACTTTTGCATTCTTTATTATTCCTACCCCATTCCAGGCGGCCACCCTTGCATGACGTGACTGTAATCGCATACATAACCTTCTATCCGGATGATAGGCAACCGGACTAGCGTATAATATCCTATGGAAGTAATTGCTTACAGACCTTGATTCAGAGAATGCCTTCCAGAATTCTTCATAGTATTTTTCTGCCAGATAACAAATATCTTGATCAGATACTTTTATCTGCATAATATTTTTAAAATATTCCCTTGCCTTCTTTATGTTCATATTGTCTTTTATACTTTTTTGAAGTTTGGATTCTGCTTTGCTCTTTTCAATTTGACTATTCCAATCTTTTAAATAATGCTTCGTAAATGTCATATCAAATTCTTCATAGCTTTCATATACCCTTGTTATCGGAATAATATCCAAATTCAATCCCAGTGCATCTTTCCATTTCCTGATTTGGTCTATATAGCTTTCCACAAAACTTCGATTTGGGAAAAATGCTTTTTCCAATGCATAATAATCCGACATAAATGTTATTTGCAGACCTGCTGAATGCCGATACTGGATTAAATTATCCAACTGCTTTAAATTTAAAAGGATTTCCAGTTCTCCTATATCCGGCATCCTGCTGTATACCTTTTCTTCATTTGCACACTTTCCCGGAAAACCTGCAAGAACTATATGTATAGGCTGGCAGAAACGTACACATTCATCAATATACATCTTATTCTTCTCAACAATGGATTCTCTCATATGTGATGCATACACCGAATATCTCGAAGATGTAAAAATATTCCATATATAATCCTGCACGCTTTGTTTTCTGTTATAGATCGAAATTAAATATGTACTTTTTTCATAACATTCTTTTACCGCTTTATTAAAATCTATTTCACACTTTATCCAGTCAGTATATTCACAAAGAATTGCTATATACGATGATACAGTATATTCCACTTCTTATTTATCTCCCTCTCCATATAATCAAGTGTTTTTTTCAATAAATTCAATACTTTTTGATACCTGTTGTCGAATGAAACTAAGGTTATGGAGTGATCTTTACCTCATACAGGGCAGATATATAGTAATAATGGGTGCACAAAATAAAACGTCATCACTATCCGTTCTAAATGGCCTCGATGTGTACCCATCCCTATATGGCAGCTTACCTTTCATGTCCAACAGGATCATCCTCCTTACGGCGGGTCCTCACTTCCTTCGTTCTGCCTGTCCATAACCAAGGTGCCAGCTTAGCTATTTTTCAGGGTCATGCCCTCTGGTGAAAATTCCTGCCGGCTACCAGCTCATTCTTTGTACTTTCATTACTGATCCAAACACTCCGATCACAGCACCTTTCGGTGGACGCTTCCTGTAATCATTATGGTTGTTCTTTGTTACTCGCTTACGCAGCCTTTAACTGCTCTCCTGGATGTCGGATATCTTTCAACATCTTTGATGCATCGTAACGGATTCCCTTAGTAAGGATCACATGGAATACTCTTATCAGCTTACATGCTACTGCTATCAACGACTGCATCTTTTTTAATGGATTCTTTTCCCTGGTGGTATAATACCTGTGGATTTCTTTGAATTCTTCATTCTTTCCAACTACTGATATAGCTGCCTCGAAAAGTAGATATCTGAGACGCTTTCGCCCTCTTTTGCTTATCTTTGTCTTTCCATTGTGCTTCCCGGAACTATCTGCCACCAGTTCCAATCCTGCCAGTTTCTGAAGTTCTTTCGTGCTATCGAAGTGCGTGATATCACCGACTTCTGCTATGAAACCAGCTACTGTTGTTATTCCTATGCCTTTTATTTCAAGCAGCTTATCCGCATACCTGACCTGCTGGCACAGTTCTTTGATCAGGTTATTGACCCGTTCAAGGCGTTTTGTCTGAAGTTCATAATCCTCTATCAGATCCTGTATCTCCATCCGGGCTTCTGTAAGACCTTCTTTTAATCCAATACTTCTCATTGCCGCATTCTGGATCTTTATTGCCTTCTTATGCCCGTTCCCCCGGAGTTTGGCATCTTTCCATATCTTTATGATACCTTCTACTCCAAGTCTTACTATCTCCTCAGGAGTTGGTGCCTGTTTTAATACCAGCACTCCTCCCTTTGCATCTATGTGTGTATAAATTCCCTTATATTCCGGGAAGTACACCGCAATCCATTTCTGCAGGCGGTTCTTCGCCCTTGTCTGTTCTTCTACAAGCACAAACCGGCGGTTTGACGCATTCCGCAGTTCTGCATATACACCTGTCAGCATATAGGAATAAAAATACCGTCCATCCTTTACAAGTCCGGCTATAACACGCAGATCTTTTCTGTCATTTTTAGATGGACTGTTGTAATCTAACTCTTTGCTCTTATGCACATGGTGCGGACTTACCATCACAAACTTTATGTTTTTTTCGCCCATAAACTGTCCAAGATCAAACCAGTAATGACCGGTTGGTTCTATTCCTACCAGTGCCTCTTTAAGTTCGCTTTTCTGCATCAGCTCCTCAATCGTATTGTAAAATTGTAAAAGCTGTTGAATCTCTCCATAGAGTTTGAAAACACTACAGGCTTTCTGGTAAGCTCAATGCCTCTCCAGTTAAAAGCTCTGAAATAATGCTTTTCACTGCCAACATCAATACCAACTATCATTGTTGTTTCTTTTACTTGCAATTCATTTGTAGATACCTTCCTTATTCTGCTCATTTGCTAACTGGCCGGTCAGCAATGACAGTTTAACTTAGGTATCTATTTTTGTAAAATCATTTACCCTCTACACTTTGAATTATACAGGAAGCTATTTTGTTCAAACGTTCTCTAATTTGAATTTTAAAATTTGTTTTTTAATCTCTTTGATACGCTTTTCACTAAAACATCTTTTTATTAATTTTCCTTTTTGTTTCAAAATTTCTTCATATTTTATGTAAATTTTTAAAAGTTCTTCTAATTTAGTAGCAATAAATTCATTTATTTGTTCTAAATTTACACTTACATCTCCACACTCTAATTGTTTTATACCTTGTTCATTATATCGTATGGCAAGCTGATAATATTCCAAAGCAATTTTTGTATTTCCAATTTTTATGCATAATTCTCCTTTCAATCCACAAAAATACCCCAAATCACAACAACTTATGCCATCATCGTAAGATTCGTACTTCCACGAAATCACTTGAAACGCAAGTTCACATATTCGCAAAGCTTCCTCATATTTTGAATGTTCCATCAATACATTTATGCTTAGTTTTAATGACTTAATTATCTCTTCATCTAATTCGACTGCATTATTTATTGTAGCCAAATATAATTGATACCCTTCTTCATAATTACCAAGCATACAACTTGTTCTAGCCATTCCTAAATAACTAAAATAATTTATCTGCTCTATTTCTATATTAATTTTTTTCTCTATTTTATAGTATTGTCTGGCATTTTCGCCAAAAATCTCAAATACAGAAACATCTTTGTCAAGACATCTCTTTAATACAAGTAGATTTGTCAAAAAATTGTAATAACCACTAATATCAAAACATACCATAATTTCTTTTTCATCTATTCTCAACTTCGAAATTAAAATTGTTAAAAATTCATATTGTTTTTTTGAATTGCAGTATTCTTCTGCCGCTTCACTAAGAGCTGCTTGAAAAAGTGTATTTTCTAGCATTTCACCAATACTTAAGTGTTTCTTCATTATATATTCCAACTCAATCCAATAATTAATAACTTTTATCCTTTTAAGCCATTCCGTTTCTAAATTACTTTCCAGATATTCTTCTGATAACGACTTAGTTATTTCTAAAACTTCTTTTGCTTGTCTTTCTGAAAAATTTTCTTGAAGAATCTTTTTTCCAATTTGCAAAGCAATCCATTGTTCTTGTCTGCTTTTTTCCCCTTCATTCAATTGATATATGTTTGCAAGTTCTTTATGAAGTCTCATAAGAATTAACAATCCTCTTTGATCGTCTATACCTTCTGCAATTTTTATCATTCTTTGAATAAATTGAACAAATAAATTATTTACTTTTGCATCATCGCCTTCTCCCAATCTATTGTATTCTTCAACCAAATAATCAAGTAAAAAAGAATCATCGGCTAATGTTTTTAATTCCTTGGCAAGGAAAATTATCCTATCAAACACTATATTTCGTCCATTTCTACTTTCCAAATATACTTGCATATGTGCTTCTTCTACATAAAGTTTTATAGCTTTATTATGATAAAACATCTGTTCTTCAGTATTCTTTTGCAAATTTGCTATATCTTCCAGCAAACATATAGTAGAAGATATTAGATTAATCGCCCATTCTTCTCTGTATGTGCTATATATTCGATTGGCAATTGCATATGCTGCTAAAAAATATTCTTTCGCTACTTCTAAGTGTCCCGCATCTCTTTCAACTTTTCCAAAATCTTCATATGCTTCAATACATTTAATCATTGCATTTACGCTTCCTGTTTTTTTAACAAATTCCAAACAAACTTGTAATCTTTCTTTCATAATATTATACAGTTTTTGAATATTATTTTTTTTATAATAAATAGCTGTCAAATAATTATAATTTTCAATTAATATTCTTATTATTTCCACATCATACTGCTTTGTACTATTCTTGCATATAGATATGGATTTCTGAAAATAACTTTCAGCCTGTTGATAGTTTTCCAAATTTTCAAAAACTCTTCCAGCCAGATTAAATATATTTGCAACAATATAAGTATCTTTTTCATCATCTAATATATGTATTTGTTCTATATCTTCCCACACCATTTTTTTTGCTTCTTCTTTATCCTCTATAATTAATGCTATCTTTATACTATTTTCAATATAGTAAAAATAATAACGTGCAATTTCATAAGATATTTTTTCAATCTGTTCTTTTTTTCTTTTTACTTGTTTTAGTCTTATTTCTGCCAACTGTATGTCTATGTTATCATCTTCATATCGTTCTTTTGTAAATTTCAATTCATATTCTTTAAGTAATATTTCTTTTTCAAGTTCTTTTCTATCTATAGCATTCGCTTTTTCGATACATATATTCACATATTTGAGATATTTCGAAAAATAGTAGATATACTCATTGATATTTCCTTCTTCATAAGATATTTCACAAAATTTCAAATATGCATTTATTTCCCAGATATGCAAATTCAGATCTTCAAACTGAACCACCTCTATTTCCATAAAATCACACATCCACTGAATGTATTTTTTTACATTTCCATACTCTTTCTGTTCTTCATAAAGTTCAATCAATTCAAATAACGAAGATATATACCATTTACATATATTTTCTGATTTCTTAACTTTGTATGCAACCAATACTATATCAACTAATTTTTTTTGCCACTCAATTGCTTTTTTTAAATCTTTTTTAATTCCAATCCCGTATCTATAAATTTCAACAAGTTTTTTTAATGCAGACATATTAAGTTCTTTAGCCGACTGTTCTAATAAACAGATTGCTCGATCACAATCTGTTTCTACATCAACTCCAAATAGATACGCAAGTCCTATATAATACAAATGATCTGGTTCGTCATTTTTCTTATAAATTACTTCTTGTAATAATTCTATTAAAGTATTTTCTATTTTATCCTTTTCCAATATATTTACTGTCGACGGAATATTTTCATAGCAAGACTGGAAAATATTTTCTTCCGTTTCTTGTACCATAATCGGAAGTATTTGTTTATTATACTTACAGGCCATAGGATATTCTATTGACATGATGTAATTTGGACTCTCCAAAATTTGTGGAGTAACAACTAATACAAACAACTGACTTTTTACTAACGTTTTCAAAATAGTTTCGTTAAAATCCTCTCCTGGTATAAGATACTCATCATACCAGATAGCTATATCCCTACAAAACTCATTATAATGTATAGCTTTCATTACATCTTGTACAAATTTTCGATCTTTTTTACGATAACTCAAAAAAATATATCCCGAAAAGGAAGCTTTTATTTTTTCTATCAAGCCATCTCTCAATAAAACTGACTCTATAAATTTCTTTAATTTTAATTGATATGAAATTACTGTTGAATCTGTTGTACTTTTATCCAGAGCTTGCAAATCACCACACTTTTTATTGAATTCTAATGCTAATGATGTTTCTTTCAATATAGGTAAAACTGGAATATTATGTTTAATCGCAAAAGGTAATTCTATTGTTCTTGCAGAATTATCCGTATACAAAAATTCATATGTCACGGGTACAATAAATAGCTGCATTTGTTCTAAATCTTTAAAAAATTCATCTTTAATAATATCATTTTCATAATAATCAACTCCAAAATCTTTATACCAAAAAGTAATCGTTTTTTTTATATCCCATACTTCTTTTGAAATATCTTCAAGACAATTTTTTAAATCTATATTGTGAGAACAAAAATATACTCTTGAATAGTCTCTTTTAAATTTTATATTATTGTATGTTTTGTATCTTAATCCTGAATACTCTTTCATAAAATCATCACCTTTGCAAACTCTAAATTCTTTGTTTCATAGTACCATAATATCGTACCAAAAAATATCTTGTCAAACCCAATATGGTTTGTTTTTATAAAATCAACAAAAACAAAAAGCAATCCAAGAAAGGAGCTGATAACACATCTAAATTTTCTCATTTATCACCCAATAACCTTCCTCTTTCACAGATAAATATCTGATTTTTTATATTTATCTGCTGAAAAGTATCATTCAACAATCCAATAAAATCATTTAAAAGGAGCGATTTAGTATGAAGAAATTTTTAAGTTTGTTATGCACATGCATGTTATTATTCGGAATCTTTTCCATTCCTGCACAGGCTGCATCTACACAAAAATGTTATTTGATCAGAAATGCGAATACAACCGTATACAGCAATACTGCATTATCCAGAAGATACGGTACAATTTATGGTTCTGATGAATTACAGATATTATCAATTACCAGCAGATACACAAAAGTAACTTACCCTGTATCCGGTTCAAGAACGAAAACAGGATATATCAAAACATCTGATATTTTTACTAAGACATCTGGAAACACTTACACATCCAAAGCAAAAATCACTACATACCGAAGACCAGGCGGTTCTTCCTATGGCTATATCGCAAAAGGTGACCGTGTTCTGGTTCTTGGAACTTATGGAAACTATACACAGGTTCGCTATCCGGTAAGCGGTGGATATAAATTTGGCTTTGTAGCTACCAGCACCGTAAACACCTATATCAAAGGAAACGGAAATTCTGGCAGTTCTTCCAATAACACGCAGAGAAGAAATTTAAGTGCTGCTCTTTATAATACCTCTGCTGCATACATCAGCTGTGGATTTGATGGATACCGTAATACCCGTGGAAAGCACGAAGGAATCGACATCAAATACAGAAATGGTGCATCTGTATATTCTCTGACTGCCGGAACAATCGTTCGCATAACATATGGCTCATGCGGAACAAACGGTCTGTCAACAATTGCTATTTACAACGCTTCTTTAAACAAAACTGTGATTTACCTGCACTCTGCACCGATTTCAGGATTACGTGTAGGACAAACAATCCAAAAAGGACAGCGTATCGCAACAGAAAGCTGGAGAGGTATCAGCAGCAGTAGTTCTTCCCATACCCATGTTGAAGTTCGAAACGGAAGATGTCTCTCAGCTGCCAAATCCGTAAAAGATTATACACTTGAGAACTCAAACCCAACTTCCTTCTGGAACTCCATGGGATATAACGTCAAGTAAATCCTCCAGATTCATGCCTCCTGTTTTATCTACGCTTTAAAATAGTATAAACGAAAGTGTGTAAGTTAAGTATTGACCAGCCCTTTGTGTACCCGGCAAGGGGCTGATCACTTCAAAACTTACACACTTTTTTACTGCACAAAATTCACGTTTTATTTAATATTTTCCGTGCACTCTCATTTCATTTTTTACCTGAAGAATCCGATACAAGGATTCATTTAAACGTTCCTCTGAAATTTCTCCGTTATAAACTGCATTCAGAACCCCCTGATAAGCACCTGAAAAATCAGACGGCATTAAAAGCAGATCCACACCTGCCTGAACTGCTTTGACAGCTGCCTGGGCAGACGTATAATAATTGGCAATCGCTCCCATATTCAGAGCATCCGTAACAACAAGTCCCTGAAATCCCATTTTCTGTCTCAGAATTTCTGTTACCATATAATAAGACAACGAAGAAGGATCTTCTGTTCCGGTTATTTCAGAACAAACAATATGGCCGACCATAATCATCTTCGCCCCTTCTTCAATTCCTTTTTTAAAAGGAATCCATTCGTTATTCACCAGTTCTTCCTCTGTCTTCTGGATATAGGCAAATCCCTGATGAGAATCCTCACTTGTCGCACCATGTCCCGGAAAATGCTTTAATGCCCCTATAATTCCTTCCTGCTCCATTGCTTTCCTTTGCAAATCCGTCATTTCAGCCACAAGAGCTGCATCGCTGCCAAAAGATCTGCGTGCAACTACAGTATTTGCCGGATTTGTCAGCACATCTGCACATGGTGCGAAATCAACATTAAAGCCCAGATCACTAAGATAACTTCCTATGTAAGTACCAATTTCCTGAGCTCTTTCGTAATCTCCTGATGCTCCCACTGCTGCCATATCTTCGATCGGTTCTATACCATATCCCTGCCCACTGATCCGTGCTACCGTTCCTCCTTCTTCATCTACAGCCAGAAACAATGGCAATCCTGAGATTTCCATACTGTACTGCTGTACATTATGGAGCATTTCTGAAATTTGCTCATATGACTGCAGATTATTTTCAAAATAAACCAGACCTCCTACCGGATACTGCTGTAATGCAGCATAAGTGGCATTACCCGCTGCTGATACACCGGTAATACCTGTCAGTGCATCAGGAGTAATAATAAATAATTGTGCCACTTTTTGCTCTACTGTCATTTTTTCCAGTGCATAGTCTATCTGATTTACCAAATCTGTTTGCTGTGATTCTGCTGTCTCCGTTTGCGGCGATTCTGATGTTGTTTCCTTTTCTAATATTATTTCCTGCTCTTCTGCTGTCTTTTGCGTACTTCTTTCCGTTTCTTCTTCAACAAAATTTGATTCGCTATCCTTTAAATTATCTGTTTCTGAAACCAACGAAGATGGCTGTTGTTTTTCTGTTCCCGAAAACTTTATTTTTCCAATCACAATTGCACATATGCAGATCAGTGTAAACATCAATGCGTACATTATCTTTTTTTTCATCTTATTTCCTCAAAACTCATTCTTCTATTTCGCAAATATAACCGATTCTCTCTTTAAACTGTGGAACTGCATCCAAAATATCATTTGGTACATCATTGAATACCCATTTATCTTCCTGCGAATAGTAGAAAATATTCAGACGATCTTCATCTTTTTTGACACTGGAATCATAATAGCTTGGCTCACCTTTCAGCCATACATCTTTACACCACTGCTCATCATTATTATCCAGTCGATCCCCTGTAAATTCATTGTCCTCATCTACCCAATAGTATTCTTTTTCACCGCTGTTTCTTCTTGCACCAAGGAAAAACTGGATTTTTTCTTTTCCTTCTTCTTTGATTTGCTTCTTAATCTGATTCCATTCTTCTTCTGTATTAATTCTTGCCAGATAACCACCCATTCTTTTACATTCTTCAAATGCTTCATCCCAGGTACAATCTTTCTGAAGCAAAATGTAAGTATGGACCTTTTGCTCTTCCGAAACAGCTTCTTCCAGTACTACAGCATCATTCGCATACATTACAACAGAATCGCCCATAAAGAATACCGTTCCATTAATTCTGACTTTTGCTCCTTTCATTGTTTCCGGGTCTGCTTTTGCCTCACCGATCTCCGGCTCGTCTGAAAATATCTTTACACTTTTAATATTATCTTTACGCTTCTTCTCATTTTTTTCATCTTCTGCACAGATATTGACACTCTTCTCTAACATTAACGTTTCTCCGTCCTCTGCCACAGTACCTTGCAGCCATACCGAATCATTGATCGAATCCAGTGCATCTTTATAGAATTCTGCATCATATTCGCTTTCTGTTTCGATTTCTGTTTCGATTTCTATTTCACTTTCTACTTTTCTTTCTGTCTCCTTCACAATATTTTTAGCTGTTTCTTTTGCAATATTTTCTGTGAGACTTTCTGTGTTTTTCGTTTCTTTCACAGTCTCTGCCATTTTGGACTGAAAATCCTTATCCTCTCCTGCCGTCTGCTTATTTTCTTTAAACACAACACTCTTTAATATAATTACGATCAATATGGCTATCACAATTTTGAGTAAAGTATTTCCTCTTTTTGTCTGTTTTGGAATATCAGCCGTTGTACCACTATTTACATTATCCCTCACAATATCACCGGAATTGTTTTCCACCGGTCTTTCAACTCTCGTCCCACATTCCGGACAAAAAACAGAATCCGAATCCAGTTCACTTCCACATTTTCTGCATTTCACTCCTTCTTCTCTCCTCTCGTATCTTTCATACATTTCATCTTCACGTATATAAACACTGCCGATACTATTTCAAAACTTCATACACATATGATGAAATATTTCTAATCCGCTCAATGGCACTTTCATTCCTTCCGCCAAGATCATTTGATAAAATACAGATTACGTAATTCTGCTGTTCACCAAAAACAATCGCAATGTCATTTTCGATACAGCCAAATCCATATCCTTCCGGCATCTCTCCTGTTTTATTGGCACTTTGAATTCCGGATGGAATACCGGATGGGATTTTCCCTTTTCTGGTTTGAGCACTTAAAAATTGCAGCATCTTTTCAGAAGCTTCGCTGTTTACACATACACCATTATAGATATCACTCAAAATTTTTCTACAATCCGAAGAGCTGGTATAATTGTCATCTGCCGGATTCGTATCCATAAATCGCCTTCCGAGATGCGTATTATTGTATCCGTTCGCACTGCAAAATGCATTGACAACCTCTTTCCCGACATTAAAATCACCGTTTCCCAGCAATTCAACCAGACGATTTGCTGCATCATTATCACTGACCGTTATCATATTGCTTAAAAGATCTCGTAATTCCCCATCATACTGCTCTGAAACATAAATCGCTGTCTGTTTATTCTGCGGATAGCAAATTCGATCATATACCGTTGCCATAATAAACACTTTGATCACACTGGCTGACTGCATGGAAACTTTCCCATTTTTTTCACAAACGGAACCATCGCTCAAATTTTGAACACTGACTGCCCATTTTTCACCGTTCGCTTCTGCATCACTTACCAGGGAATCCAGATCCAGATTCCACATCTCCGCTGCTGTTTCCGAATCACTTTCTTGTTCACGATTACTTTCTGAGTCTGTTTCACCTTCCGTCTCTTCTTCCGTTTTACTTTCTTCTGATGGAACGGTAAGCTCTTTTGATGTTTCTTTCACCAGAATTTCCGTTTGTTTTTCTGTTTGCTTTTCCGTTTCCTGATCGATGACAGCTATTTGCTGATTTAACTGCTGAATATTTTCTTCTGCTGCTTCTGCCCCTTTCAGATTAATAACGGTTGTTCCAATCAATACACCCGCAACGCAAAAATTGATCACACTCATCAGGATCGTTAAAAAAACATATTGCTTTACTTTTTCTTTACTCATTGACTATCTCCAAAATACAAATCAATACCATCTGCAATTCCTGAAACCATTTTTGCCTGCATATCTGCATCCTGCATTGCGGTATCGTCATGTTCATTTGTCATAAATCCCATTTCAAGAATCATAACCGGGATTTTGCTCCAGTTAATGCCGGTCATATCATCGTGATATTGAATTCCAAGATTATTAAATCCTGTTTCATTACAATACGTATTCAAAATACACTCTGTCAGTCGATAACTTTCCTCTGCCAGATTTGCCACATATGGATTCTCATAAGATGGTGTCATTCCAAGTGCTCCATTCACACTGCTATCATCGCTTCCATTTGCATGAATTCTCACATAAATTTCTCCCCCTTCTTCATATGCCTTCAGAGCTCTTTCTGAATTGCTGATCGCCGTGTCGTTGTCCGTTCTTGCCATTACAACTCTGTACCCACGATTTTCCAGCTCTTTCTGCAATGCCAGTGAGATGTCAAGATTAAGCTGATACTCCGGAACCCCTGTATATCTTCCCTGCGTTCCTGTCGTTGCTTTTGCTTTCATCTCCGAAGAACCAGGACCACTTGGCTCCTGTTCGCTCATATTCACCCAGCTTCCCTGATGTCCCGGATCAATGGCAACCACATGTCCATTCTGTGCTTCTGTACTTTTTTCCGTCTGCACATCACTTTCCGTATCTGTCCCCGTTTCGGTTGCCTCTGTTTCGGTTTCTGTATTTGTTTCTTTTTTCGCTTTCTTAGACTTTTTCTTCTTTGTTTTTTTTACTTCTTTTATTTCTTCCGTTTCAGTCAGTGTCTCTGTCTGTTTTTCATTTTGTTCTGACATTAATCTGGCAACTTCGGTTTCCAGATCTCTTGCCTGTTTCTGGAGACGGTTCATTTTCACAATACTGACGGCACAAAAAGCAACAGCCAGAATGATACATACAACGCTGATGATCCATACCATTCGCTTTTTATCTTTCATAAGTTTTCTCCTCTTATTTATCTAACTGATAAACCCCACGCTCGTTTTCTTTCTGATTCAGAAAAGCTGCATTCGCATTTTCATACTGATTAAAACAGCTTACCGAAAAATCTTCCGGATCTACCGTTCCTCTGTACCATGACTTACTTTCAAAATAAGTTCTCAGTTCATTCGAATCAAATTTTCTTCCATGTCTTGCATACAATTCATTTTTTGCATAATTGATCTCACGTAATGTCAGATTTTCCACATCTGCATCTGTCAGATATTTCTTATCACTGTCAGGAATTATATAATCATTTTTCGTCAGATCTTCTGAAGTGCTTTCCTTTTTATCGGTTTTCTTTTCCGTTGCTTTTTCCGTTTTTTTCTGTGTTTCCTTTTCCGTTTCTTCTTCCCTTGCTTCTCCGTAAATATTTTCTACATCCATATAAATTGTGTCATCTTCTGCCCATAAACTGCCTTCCAGTGCTACTTCGACATTATTATATTGCTGCATCATCTTCTCCTTCACCGGATAAGAAGAGATTGAAATACTGGAAACTGCATTATAAAGGATTCTTTCGCCGGATGTACTGTTTAAATAGACCGACTTTGTATCTTTTAAGACCAGGATCGGATCTTCCATTTTACTTGTATAATAAAGCGTCCCCTGAAGTGTACATGTTTCACTGTCAACTGCACTAATATCCGCATCAATCTTCTGAGTTGTTTCTTCTGTTTCCTGTGTTTCTGTCATCTGGTCTTCAAAATCCACATCGGAAACCAGACTTTCTGTCTGGACATCCGTGTCTGTATCTGCTTCTTTTGCATTTTTTTTGAATGCATTTCCACCAAACACTGCTACAATCACCAAAACAGCTGCAACACCGGCAATCACACCATTTCCATGCGGTTTCTTTAATGGAGCACCACATTCCATACAATATCTGGAGCCCGGTTCAATTTCAGCTCCACAGCGATAACATTTGTTTGTCTTTTTCAAATTAGCAGCCATGTCATTTCTCCTCCATCATTTTCTATACAAACTTTTTCCGCAAAGCGGACAGAATTTTTCCGTTCCCTTTTTTAACTGAGCACCGCAGAATTTACAGAATCTTGGATTCAGCCGTACTGGTTCCGATGCCGTTTTCTCCGCATTTTCTGATGCCCTTCTAAAAGATTGTGATACATTCTGATCAGAAGATTCTGCAGCCTTTCTATTTGTCTGGACATTTTTTGCACTCTGCTCATTTGCCCTGGTTTGCACATTCTGTTTTGTCTGCTCTGCTGTTTTCGAAACAGCAGACCTCTCTAAAGTTATATTTTTCAACTCTGGCTGCATCTTTTTCCAGTCGTATACAGAATTGGCCAGGCTTGTCTGAATACAGCTTATTTTTTCTGTATTCTTTGTTCTTTCGGTCTCAATATACATCTGAGGGAACCATGGCCTGCAAGTCTCCAGTATTTCTGTCCATTTTTCTTTTCTTGCCAGTTCTTCCGGCAGGAAAATATATGCACAACGATTTTTATCTCGTGTATCCATATTTAACATTGGCCTGCTCTGTTCCAGCAATTTTTTCACAATTGCCACACCACACTCCTGATTCGTCTCTTCAATGCAGTGCTCTACCGTTATTCCTGCTTTTTTTGTAACATTTCCTTCGATTTCCGATGCTGCTGTTTTTTCAACATCTATCGGGCCGCTCAGAATAATATTTACAATCTTTTGTCTTATCCTCTCACAGATCTGATCTTTCCGCATCCATACTGCGATCCGATTATTTGCCCATTTTTCGATTTCAGCATCCTGAACTCCTTCTATCACTTCATACCGGCCATTATTTGGATTTTCTTCCTGTTTCTTAGCATTTTCCAGATATTCTGCAAGCTCAGATACTCGCTTTCCATACTTCTGAATTTCTGAAAAAACCGTTCCGTCATCTCCCTGTTCCAAAAACTGTTTTACAATCTCAACCGCAATCTCCGATTCCAGTGCTCTGTGAAAATCTTCTTTCCACAATGCGATTTTCTTTTGTTCTTCCGCTTCTGTCATCAGCCCCACAATCTGACGAACCGGTCTTCTTTTTCTTTCTGGAATATTTTCTTCTATTTGCTTTTTCAGTTCTGCTTTGATCCGTTCCAGCACTCCGGAAGTGTTCCTGTCTCCATACAGAAATTGTTTCGCGACAACAGGACCATACTCCAAAAGATAGCTCTGTGTTTTTTCTTTTACCCACTGGCAATAATTCTGAAAACGTTTCTCTAATTTCTGCCGTCCCTGTTCTACTTTCTGTGCTTTTATAAAAGACTGCTCAAAATTCTTGATTTTCCTTGCATTAATTTCTGCTCTTGTGATATCCACACTGCTTTCCGGCAAAACAGTATATTCTTTTATAATTTCAAAAACAGAAATCTCCTTTTGCTTTTCCAGAATTATTACTCTTCCTTCTTCAAGGACTTCTTCTGCTGTAGCACTCTCCTCTGTGTTCAGCCATCTGTTTTCCGAAAGCAGATTCTGAATGGCTTTTCTTACAATTCTGTCTCGATCCCGGTATTCCGCCATCATCTTATGGTAGCCAAAACCATTGTAACAATAAGATGCTCGCTCTGTTCTGGACTCCTGTTTTAAAAGTCTCCATTTACCAAACAAAAAATCCTGGCTGTTTTTTATTTCCTGATTCTGTGTAATATCAAGCAGCATGTCCAGCAACCGCTCCGGAGCATCTTTATACTTTTCCGAAACCAGAACCACATGATTCAATGCAGCATGTGCATTTTTCATACCTGCCTCAATCTTACAGAGCTGATTACATACTTCCTGCTTTTTTTCATCCTCTTCCGGGAAAAATAAATATCCATAAATCCCTGTGAGTTTTCCGCCATATGCTTTTATAAATTCTGATGTATTCTTTGCTCTTTCCAGAAAACTTTCCGTTTTTATATCTTCATGAAAATTTCCGATCAGATAAACTTCTATCTCCTGATTTTCAAGATTCATTGCCCTGTCCGGTCGGCCAAAAAAGCACTTCCATCGCTGATCTCCCAGGCTTTCTATTCTCTTTTTAAATGCTTCCAGCATACTTTTCTGAGGAAGCAATAACCACATTTGCCTCATATGTAAATCCCTTCCTTTGCTTTCATGCCACATTAAATTTTATGCTTGCATTCATCATTCAAAGAATGCAAGCATATTCTTTCTGTTTCTTAATAGTTCGATTGCGGCGATTGACCCGTACGATCTACTCCATAATTCGGATCCCCGTTATCTTCTGATGAATTTCCTGTTGTTTCTGGCACCTCCTGTCCGTCCTGGCTAAGGCTTCCTTCTTCTGTCTGCACTCCTTCCGAATTTTCCGTCTCGTCTCCGGTCTGGTATTCTGTTTCGGTTTGAGTTTCAGATTCGCTCTCCGTTTCCGTCTCTGTTTCCATTGCTTTTCGGCGTTCCAATTCAGATTCCTTTTCATTCATCAGACTCTCTAACTGTACTTTTTCACTTTCCAGCTGTTCATTCTGGCTTTCTATCTGCACCTTCTCGCTCTCAAGCCTCCCGACTTTACCGGATTTCATTCCAAAAACAATTGCCGCAATCAAAGCACCGGCTGCCAGAACGCCAACTCCTATGCTGACTCCCATAAAAATATTTTTCTGTTGTTGATACTTTTCTGCATTCTTGCTTTGCTTTTCTGCCTCATATTCAGCATTTTGTTTTTCATTCTTCAGACGACTCAATTCGCCGTCCGATCCTTTGCCGGACGCTTTTTCCTCAAGCTGTTTCTGTAGCTGACTTATTTTCTGGTTTTTCTCTGCAATTTCATCTTCTTTTTGTCTCAGCTTTCTGGAATTTGTTCCACTGTTCTGTTCATTTAAAACAGCCTCTCTTTTCTTTTTCTCAGCCTGCAGTTTTTGTTCATATGCCGTTTTCTCTTCCTGGAATTTCCTTTCCTGTTCTCTCAGATCCTGCTCCAGCTGACTGATACTCTGATCCTTCTTTTCCAGAATTTCTGCATGACTTTCTCTCAGTTTTTCTATTTCCTGTGTATGAAGCTTCTGACTTTCCTGGTATTTCCGGTCTGCTTCTTCGAGCATCATCTGTTCATGTGCAGCTGCTTGATCTGCCACATTTTTCTTGACATATTCCAGCGAATCCAGAATCTTTGCATACTGCAGCTCTGTAGCAAAAAACGGAAGAATCTCCTCACGGTTTTCATACTGCTCATTCAATACAACATCTGCAAGCTGTCTGGCGTATTCTTTCCAAGGCAATAACTTC
>ERZ857969.2402-NODE-2402-length-21527-cov-4.233700_pt1 | contig 21527 bp, 19 predicted proteins | sample MGYA00519864_ERZ857969 | MGnify/ENA primary metagenome ERZ857969 (study PRJEB31778, sample SAMEA3449382) | human gut metagenome | biome: human gut; feature: human-associated habitat; material: faeces | place: United Kingdom | collected 2010/2012 ... | reverse complement strand
AGCCTTTTTATACTTGAAAATTCCGGCATGGTCGGATTGTGCCTGCAAATATCCGGAACGGATACCTGCTTCGTAATCCGTGAGTTCTTTTCCTTCCTTGGGACCGCGCTGATGCACTTTGGACTTGCGTTCCTCCGCATAGTTTTTAGCGCGCTTGGAAGGGATGTACCAGCGGCGAGAATTGTATTTGCCGCCATTGCTTGAAGAGTTGTTTCTAGGCATATATGCCCTCCATTTATAAAATTTGCCCGTATCGCCGATGGCGCAGCGTGTGTTGCCCGTGTTGCCGTTAGCGAAGCGATAATAAATATAAAGTTGTAGTTATTTGGTAACGGTCAAAATCCGTTTAGACATTGTGTCCCGTGCGATGCGATGCGGTGAGCGGCCGCTCTTACACTTGCAAGTACCGCACGGTTTTCTCGCCTGATAGTGGACTATAACCGTCTACGCCTAGTTAGACGATGTACTTACGGACGTACATCAAAGTTCTGATACGCTTCCCATCGCCATCTGCTCGCTTTGGAAATGCCAACAGATACTGACGGTCACGCAGGGGAGTGCGATAGAAGAACGTGTCGCAGCTGCACATATACCCGCCGAATATCGGGTCGTTCTTGTACAGAATCTGCTGCCGTACGATATAGTAATCCGTGCGATAAACATTCGTCGCTCTTTCGAGAAAGTCGGGCATATCGTCATCCGTACTGTAATCAAACGCTTCCTCAATGCTCTCTTTTTCTGCTTTGTCAGCCATTGTTTCATTCGCCTCACTTTGTCCTTCATCGAGGTTCTCTTCATTTTCATCCGGTTCGCAGTCATCGTAATCTTCGTCAAATGAAGTCACGATGTCTTCCGGCTTAGCATGAAGGATCGCGTGAACAAAATGTTTCATGAACTGCTCCATTGTTGACCTCCGTTTCGTTTAATTTTTTCTTGAAGTAAGCGAGAAGTTGGATGATCATTTTTCGGATATATTGCGGGGTATATCCTAATTCCGAAGCCAACTCTTCCTGAGTTTGTCCGCGAATATACAGGCAAGCATAGACGTCATACAGGCGCAGGGGAGCTTCACGGACGATGCTGTTGTATTTCTCTGCTATCTTTTTAATGGGTAAGGCCCCGGTAGAATGACTGGCGTCGTCCAATTTGTCCTTCCGCGCATAGTAATAACGGATTTCCCGCAGATCGTTTCTGATTTGTTCCGAAGTTATCAATTCGATTTCCTCCTTATAAGATTTGTGCCAAGAATCGGAACACAATCAAGGTAATTCCTGTTTGCCTTGATGCTACTCTCAACTCCCTTCACTATCCCAAGGACACTTATCTCGAAAATATAGACGTTTTCCTAAAAATTCTTCAAAAATTTTTTCAGCTTTTCCAAAATACGCCGTAAATTGACAGAAACAGTTGCTTGCGTAATTCCTAATTCCTCGGCAACCTGTGCTTGCGATTTTCCAGCAAAATAAATTTCTTTAACAATATGTTGTTGCCGTTCATCTAAATTTTCAATAGCCGCATATAAAGCGGTTATCTTCTCTTCCTGTTCTTCAACGGCAATAACACTCTCTTCCATGTTCGCTTCTGAAGCACAATCATAGCCAGATTCAGTAAGCATATCTAGAGAAAGAATGTTCCCCGTAGCTTTATTGCCGTGTATAGCATAGGGGCAAGAAGAGCAATCCTGTTTGCAACGTACTAAATTAAGGCGCTGTCCTTTAACTTTACACTTCCAATTACGCCGTTCTGCACGCTGCTGCGCCCGAATGGGACGTACATATGCGCGATATACTTCCTCGCTGACTTCGACTTTCTGTCCGTTTACGGTGACGTAAAACTGCTTTTGCTCTTTTTCCACAAAAAACTCCTTCGCCGAACTGCAGTCCGGGCAAAGGAGTACAAGAAAACCACTTTCCGAGCCATTCCGCTCGTAATAAGGGCATGGCAAGAAAAGATACTTTCCGCTTCTTTCCCAAAATAAAAAGAAGCCTTATGTATCCTTTGCCCTTATTGCAAGTCAGGCATCAAATATTTTTTTCGATCCTTTTATAACAGGGGATCAACCTGATTTTGGCATAAAAAAAAGGCCATCGGTAAACACGAACTCCGTATTGGAATCCTATGTCTATCGATGACCTCGCAGGTAATATCTTTGCTCGCGTCAAGCGACCTTAACTGACGTATACTGGAAGGCTTTATTAAAGCACTGTTTCAGCTCGACCATCTTCTCCCATCAGCCGTGATATTTAGTTGTTACATATCTTCATCGTAACGCCTTGGGCGTCGTATATCTTTGATATAATGGTACCGCGACTTAAAACTTTTTACTGTCACGGTGCCGCAGTATGGGCATTGGTATTTGATCAAGCCATCTTCAGATTTGAATGCGATGATTTCTTTATGACAACAATCGCACACTTCCCGATAGGGACGAGTAAGTTCTGAAAGCTGCAAAATATATTCACCCCCTTGCACAATAAATAGATCCTTTTATTACTCCACAACGCAAAATTCAATGAGGGGTAAATGTAATTTAGGACAGACTTTCGTTCTTTTTGTATTTTGATGATACCTTAAACGTTATTTCTGGAATAGAAACCATGTTACTCATCATTTTTTGTACATACTCGGAAGGTATAAAATCCGTTTTACATGCACAGCACTCTACCCAGCCGTCCGTTTCTTCCAAATCCACGCCTTCGTTGAGTCGACCGCAAACGGGACATCGCACATTACTTCGTTCCATAATCGCATCCACCCCCCTTAAAATACAAACATATGTTCGTATTTATGGATAGATTATATCATACAAGAAAGGGGATGTCAACCGTAAGATGTACAATTTTTGCGACAGTTGGTAATATTTTTAAAAAAAATTTTAGGACGGTCATTTTATTGACCGTCCTTTGTCTAATTTTATACAGCTGATTCATTTTCAAGATAATCTTCAGAAAATTCTTTAACCATTACAGTCAAACGTTCTAAATAGTCCTCATTTGTTGAGGCATTATTAGATGTAATTTCCTGGTAAAGCCACTCGATACCACCGCGGGCGTATGCGTTAAAAATATCCAGTCCTTGCTTAACCTTTTCATCATCCGTATCATATCGAAACGCTAAATCTATTCTCTCATCTTCACTCAGAACAGGATTGTCTATTAACATGGCAATCCGATAAAGCATTTTCAATTTCGTCTGTTCTCTTATTACTGCGTCTGCGAGAATATTAGCGCTATCATCATTTTCCGTATTAGCATTGGATTTAAGCTTTTTTACCATGCCTATTATAGCCCCGGCAATATAGACGTCGATATAGCGTTTAAATACCCCGGCTGTTAAAGCGTCTTTATTCAATTGGTTCGATTTTGAAGCCAAAAATTTGATGTATGAAGCATGTGTGCCTGTCATCTTAATATCGCCTTCAAACATGATTATACCCTCCTTATCGTTGAATAAGTGTCAGAGTTATTGATTTTTTCGATATAATAACTTGCCCCAACACGTGTCCCCATCGTTTTTTCAGCATATGCCCAGTCTTTTTTCATGACAATAAGTATGACTTGCTCTGCAATTTCCGGAAGAAGATGCGCTATATTATTGATATGAATTTCGTCCACATTTGAAAATGGAGCGTCCATAACAATAGGGTACGGTTCGGTTGTAAAAATATCCGGCTCGTCAAAAAGCGGATTCCCTTCGACCTTTCTTGCTTTTTTACGCGCTAATTCTACTAAGCCAGCAATAAATGAAAAGTTTTTAACCGCTTCCAATCCTTTAGACTCATCCGTAGAGATTTTCTCGTCTCCAACCTCAGTCGTCAACTGAATATGATAGTTATCATCAATGGTAACTTGCCTTGACCCATGATACATTTGCTGAAAAATCTTATTTACACTTTCCAGCAAATCTTTTTTTACTTCTTTTTCTTGTTTGTCATAAGCATCTCTAAACCAGTTATATACAGCAGTAGCATATTCAATTTCACGACGTATCAAATTATTATGCTTGCATTGCGCAGCAAGGCTATTTATTTGACGATCGCAGTCAGTAATTGTGTTTTGAAGAGAACGAATTTCCGCAATTAAAGTTCCTTTATGTTGTTGCTTATTAGAAAGCATACGATCATTTGCTGCGTTATCAGACTCAATTTGAGCAGCATTAACAGAGCCAAGCTCTTGAATTTTCTTGCGAATATCTTTTAATTCATCGATTATTTCATCATGCCTTGTATGTATCCGACGAATATTAGAATAGTCACTAAGAATTGTTTTATTGAACTCAGCTCGTTTACCTTGATTTTCTAACATTTCACATGCCTCTAAAAAAGAACGAACCATTGTTCCAATATGTTGCGGAGGCAGCAAACTTCTTTCATATTCTATATTTTCCACGGCTCCTTGATTTTTGGTGAGATCACAACCGCAAATACACCGGCCACGTTTTAAGATATAATCTATGGCCTTAGAATTCATTTCAGGAATACCTTCCATTTGTTTTGTTGAAGCAGATAAGACTTTTTTTGCTCTATCTAATAATGGCTGAATAAAAAACGAAAAATAATCCCGATTAAAATCAGTTATTAAGCGATCTTGCTCAGACTTAATGCTAGGTTCAGTACCAGCCAACTGCTTTTCCAAATTGTCTCTGGTCGTTTGTAAGCCACGAACTTCGGCCGTACTCCGTAACATATCGGCAAAACGCTCTTTTTCCGCTTGGGCAAATTCAATTTCTTCATTTACTGTTTTTAAACGAGCTTGCTTATCTACCAAATCAGAAGTTGCCTGCTCTAGTTTTCGCTGTAAAGTACGACTAGAATCATCACTGCCAACTCTTAATTCGTTCTGTAATTTCCGTATAACGGAAGTTGATTTTGATGGATCCAAATGATCGACAGCAACTTTGGCTACATCTAATCCCATCAATCCCCGAACAGCTGACACAACATCTTTTTTATTGTTAATATCTTGAATTCGTTCACCATCAAAGAAAAAGTAATCCGATAATCCGACAGGCAATATTTTATTGATTGTGTTTGCACATTCATACGGCTTAATTGGATAGCTATTACCATTTGGTTCCTTGTAATATACAGATAAATTTGATTTTTCCCCACGTACTTTACTACCACTAAAAGTGCGGACAAAACGTTGAGAACGAATGATCGTAAATTCTTTGTCTTCGTGTACAAGTACGATCTGTACACGTACGTCAACAAATCCATTTTCCGGCAAAGATGATGCTAATTCAGAGTTGAGAAGCATGTCACGGGATTTAAAAGTTGTCGTTTCATATAGACACCAATTAAAGGCTTGAATAATAGTTGTTTTGCCGCTAGTATTGACGCCCAAAATAACAGTTACGTTCTTTTCAGGATCCGTAGAGAATTCAATTACATTTTTGTTTTTGTATTGGCGAAAATTTTCAATCGTGATAGATTTGATAATCATTGCTCGTCCTCCTGTCGAACGATCTCCTCGATAGTTTTTCGTATTTTCTGCACCATCTCTGAATCAGTAAGACGTTTCGTTTTATGGTTTTCATGCTCATAGCCATAAATACGAACTTCCATTTTGCGCAAGAGCGCTGGGTTTAATTCCCGCTTATCATTCGACTCGCTCATACTCATCTCCTATAAGATATAAATTATATTTTTCGGTTATAGCCCGAATTATTTCTGTTACATCAGAAGGATTTTCTGATAGCTCTTGAAAATCACGCATTCTTTCCACTTCACGCTTTACCAAAGAAAGTTCAGCTTGAATTGAACCTTGGAAAGAATATTCATCAAGCGGTCGCGGGAGAGTTATAAAATCATAGATTTTCGCATATTTTTTTCCGGGAGCTTTTCTAAGCACTCGCCCTCGCCGTTGAATGTATTCTTTGGGATTGGTACTACTTGCCAAAATAAAGGCTGTTTCTATTCCTGGTATATTCATGCCTTCATCTAAACATTTAATAGCAACTAAAGCTTGTATTTCCCCTTTAGAAAATTGCTCTTTTATCAACTCACGCTGCCTGCTATCTTCGGCGGCAGTGAACTGCGTGACGCGCATACCTAATACATTTCCCAATAAGGATGTTGCTTCATCAATTTGTCTTTGGTCATCACTATCTACTTCAGTTTCATTTAGATATAAACTTTCAACTCTTGTTGCACCGCAGTAAACCAGTAAATGATTTGCATTTTGATATGGCGCAATAACCTCTTTTAATTTAACGACTTTTTCCTGCGCGCCAGCAATAATTCTAGCCCTTTTAATTAATAATCTCTCGGCTGATTGGGGCAGATCATCACCATGGGGGACTTTTTTCAATATTTTAGCGACTTTATCTGTTATCTCTACATACTCATGAAGCTCCTCTTCATTAAAAGAAACAAGAACCGGATAGTAATAATATGGCGTTAATTTTCCATCAGCAATAGCTTCCTTCAATGTATATTCAATACACTTATCACCAAAATAATCAAATAATCGCTGAGTTCCATATTCGTCGTGATGCCGAACAATAGTAGCGGAAAGCGCAAGCCGAAAATTAAACTTTTCACTCATGCACGCAATTTGCTTTTTCGAGCCAAAATTATGGGCTTCATCAACTACAAGACAAAAATCGCCATTCATCTTTGCTAATTCATTTTGCATTGACGGAGTAACAAATGTAGCGTTTGTTGTTATAACACAAAAATTATCAGTAATTCCAAGACTATAATCTGAAATCATCCGGCCTAAAGTTTTTTTCCAATTATATCTTGAATAACAAATTAACGGTTTTACTCCAAAGACACAAATATCTTCTACCCATTGTTCGACAAGATGTTGGTATGGGCAAACGATTACAACAGCCAAATGATTTCCTAATTTTTCAGATAATTTTACCAATGCGCCCAGAGCAGTATAAGTTTTTCCCGTACCAGTGGCCATATCAAATATGCCGCGACAACCTTTACTTATCCATGTATCTATAGCTTTTATCTGATAATCATGTAATTCTATGGATTTTGGAATTCTAAAAAATTTACTAATTCGATCTGGCTTTGCGTCTACTGCTTGACTTTCAAACAATGTTTCATTATTTTTGATCTTATATTTGTTTAGTCTATCTATTGCAATTTTGGGGAATGGAATTACTTCTATGGCTGCATCGAGGTTGTCCCACAAATTATCGAAGGCATACTCTTTCATGGCGACGCGTTCAGCGTCTTCATCTTTCCAACTGCAAAAAACATCAATGGACTCATAATTTTGCAAAAGACCAGAATATGTTTCATTCATTGAGCCGGTGAACGCTAATTTGTTCCCTTCGTCATCAATGATAATCCCCATTTTCTCATGAAAAATTCCAGCTGAATTCGCATCTAATTTAAATGCAACTTTTATGTCAAGAATATTATCGGCTATAAGATTTGCCAGAAGATTTAATTTACTAATTTCAACTTCATTTTTAGGTTCATGAAAATCCCTTAATAAAGCAGCTTCAATAATCTCTTGACGTTTTTCATAGCCTAACTGAATGGATTTAATATCTTCGTCTGTTAAACGCGGAGATACAATAAGTTCAAACTTTCCTTTGTTGGAAGCAAGATTCTTTAATCCTATAGCAATTTCGTAAAGGGCAGCAGAATTAAAAAAGCCTACAGCACGCTTATATTTTACAGCTGTACTTAAAACAGGAATATAGAATTCGCCTATCACATCACATTTTAAATTTCTATATTCTTTCTCAATATGTAAATCTTTCAGCGTCATAATTTCCCCTCGTTTAAATTATTTCATCAGATAGCTCATCCAATATATTTTTTAATGTGTGAAAATCTTCATCTACCGTAAGCGCCGATACACTAAAACGAACCAATCCTTCCGGAAAAGATCCAATATATTCATGCGCTTTGGGAGCACAGTGCAATCCTGTCCTAACGGCAATACCTCGATCCGAAAGAATTTTTCCGAACTCATCTGAAGTAAACCCTGTTGCCTTACAAGAAACGATACCGCTAGCTTTATGAAAAGGACTTATTATAGAAAGATAATTATACTGCTCTAGAAGATGATATAACCGCTCACGATTTTGCTTCTCCTTTTTTCTTACATGCGGTAAATTATTTATTATCCAACTAACAGAATAATTGAGCCCTGCGATAGCGACTAGATTCATTGTGCCCGCTTCATATCGTTCAGGCAATGCTTTTGGCATATCATGATTAGCCGAATCTTTTCCTGTTCCGCCAAAGATATATGGAGCTAAATTAGATTGTTTCTTGCAGATAAATCCGCCAATACCTGTAGGGCCCAATAACGTCTTGTGACCATCAAACACATAATAGTCGATATAATGTAAATCGCATTCGATGACTCCACATGATTGTGATCCATCAACAATAGAGATAACATTATACTTTGCGGCCAATTTTCCAATCTCGTTTGCAGGTGCAATATTACCAAGAACATTTCCGACTTGAGACAAAACAATTGCCTTAGGACGGCTCTTCTTCAGACATTGCTCAAGCTGTATCAAGTCAAATTCATATTTATCCTCGTTAAGCATTGGGATGAATTGAATCTGTATATTTATTATCTCTTGCAAATGATACAAAGGTCTTAATACGGCATTGTGCTCAAACGGAGAAATATAAATCACATCATCCTTTTTTAAACCTAAGCCAAAAATAAGCATATTTAATGCTATGGTTGCGGATGGGGTAAACACTGCAACACGATCTTCTGGCGCATTCATTAACGCCAGCAATTTGTTTCTTGTGTCTGAAACAAGTTTCCCGCTAGTCATGGCGGTGTTATATTCACCTCGACCAACGTTTGCACCATATGATGACATGTATTCGGAAATAAATTCGTACATGCCTTCCGGTTTCCTATATGTAGTCGCAGCATTGTCAAAATATCCGTTCATCATACCAACTCTTTTAATATCCTGAATAGAATTTGTCTTTTTTCGTCACTCGACACGGCGTCTCCAAACTCATCTAACGCTGTTGTTATGTCATTATATAAGAGTTGCCCACTGTCAGTATATTCAGTTGCATCGAATTGCCGAGTTATTTCGTGCCCACTCTCATCGGTAAAAATAATTTTATAGCCATTTACCGAATTACGAGAATTAGCTAATTTTTCATCGTAAGATTTTATTTCATCAATAACGGCTTTCAAATTTTGCACATAGCAATTCATAATTTCATCAGTGAAATCACTCATGCGTAGATTGAAAATCGCTCGTGCAATCATTTCAATTAACTTATATTCGTCATTATTTGGATGCTTTGCAATATCCAAAAACATACTAGCCTTTCCGCTAAATAGATGTTCTTTAGTCGTTACCTTTAAGTCATCATAAAAATTAGCTAATACAGATGATAAACTATCGTCTTTTGATACATCAAATAGAGTCTTTAATTCAGTAATAAGCTTAAGATGTACATTCTTATAAGTGTCGTTAATACACTGGTAAGAATATCTCAATGATTTAATTACTGAATCATAGTCATTGCACTCAAAAATTTTAGGCAGCTGCTCAAAAAGAAATTCATGAGAATTGAGTTCCGGACTGCTCAGCATATTTCTAAATCGAATAGATGATTTATCAAGAGGGGACATGGTACCATCCGGTAAACATACATTTCTTGTAATAACCGCATATTTAGGGAGCTGCAAATACCATCTACGCATTGCCTTCACAATGTAGACAAATGACCCGTTCGATTTATCGGAAGCATTAACAAATTCAGAGAAAATATCTTCGAGATTTGCTATATAAATTTCCTTCTTATCATCCCACTCCTCAAGTACAACGGAATAGTCAGCAGGGGAATAATCAATATCGCATAGCACAGATGCGGATAACGGGACTTCACGGTCATGACGTAAAATTGTAATATGATCTCTATATTGTGCAAAAACAACAGCCAAATAAATAGGAATTATACCTCTTTTCAAACCATATCCGTAATATGGCGAAATTAAAACATCATATAATTCCGCGAAGCTATGGCTGCGCGTAAGAGTTGATTGGATAATATATTTCTTAATCTCTGCAAGTATTTCCTTAACCTGGAGATCGGAGCAATCAAGATCTATATGCGCATTCTCATCATTAATAAAAACTCCGGGTATAATCAAAGTACTTCTCAGAATATTTAATTCAGGCCCATTCCCTACTAATCCGAGATTCTTTTTATAAGACCCGTATAGTAAAGCCGACAAAATTTTATTCCTAGCACTTTTAATGGTCGAACTAATTTGATTCTTATTAATTAGGTCGTTTACGATTTTAGGCGTTTTATCATATATTTTCGACATGATAGCGGAAAGCAATTGTGAGAGTTGTGCTTTACGCGAAATATCTTGCACATGACCATCATAGTAAACAGTACTATTTCCTTTATCAAAGCGGAAAAACGTATTTACTATATATGAATCAAGGACATTTTGCCTATCCTCTAAAATATAATTTAGTTCTTCGAGTAGTTCAACCTCCTTATCCGCATAAATATTTTTAAGATTTAAAATCGCCTGATAACTTGCCGCAATCGATTTGCAATCGAAGCATATTTTGGGAACGATAAATACTGCTCGACGATTATGGATATTGCTTATTGCATCAAAGGCTCTTAACAATTCATCTTCCGTTTGAACAAGAATGCCATATACAACTCCGTCCGCATTAGTCTGTAATGATAACCCTTTCGGAACAATATCTGATAACTCATCTACTTCAATAAAGCGAAAATCGAAATAGCGAACGATCTCATTTTCATCATTATATTGAACCGGATATAGATAACTTACATTATAATAAGTATTGAATACAGTAGCCGTTTTTACCGTTTTCCCTAATTTATAAACCTCTTGCTGGATAAGCTCAAGAACATCATGGCGGCTTCCCTCGCTAATCCTCACATATGGTTTGTATAGTAGTTCTATAAGTAAATGCGCCTTTTTTAAAATTTCTTTAGCTGCCTCAATTTCTGCCCAACTATAATTTACAGAATATATATCACAAATCAGATCCCAACTGGGAGGGATAACCTCAAAATCATTTACACAATAAATAAGTGCAATTGTTTTGATTATCTTTTCAGCGAGATCATTTTCGTATTCTCTCAATTTCGCTAATGCAGCAGTCGTAACTTGCCATTGTTTTTTTATAGCGCTTCCGTAAGGTTCTCCTTTCAATAGCTTTTCAAAATAGTCATAGATATAATCTGGCTCTATGATTGGAAAATCCGATTCATTTGTACGCAAAAAGTATGGAACAGAATATCGTTCCATTGAAGATAGAAACGTAAAAATAGTCCTTTCGTTTTGCGCGACAAGTTCAGAAATTCGCGGCAAAAGAAGCAGAGAATATGGATGTAAAGGATAGCATCGATATACTAAACCTTCTAAGTGCGATAATTTTATTGACTTGAAAGCAGAATCTTTTGATACGAGTTGAGTTAAAGCGTCAAATCTATTTCGGTGCAAGTTGACAAAATACGCAAATTGCTGTTCATCACGATTTAGAACAGTTGCTACCATATCATAGATTTCTGCCTCGTCATTGCTAATAGAAATAGACTTAAAACGGTTAGAAACTGCTTTCCACGCATCGACTTTATTTTTAGGTAATCTACCGATATAATTTTCGATGCTTTTGTGTGAAATAAGCATTATATGAAGCTGATTAGCGCCGCTTCGATTACATTTTTCCGCAAAGTCCTGAATTAACTTAATATCCATCGCAGAGGACTTATCTACGCTGCCTTCAAGAAACTTCCCGAATTCATCGTACACAACAAATATGCCATTATAACCAAACGACTTAATCGCGGTAATGACACTATCATAGATTGCAATGATATCCGAGCCAGTTAAAGGGTTAAATTCACTTCCTGATGTAAGTGACGGATAAATTTTTACGAACAACTCATAGCACGCTTGATCATAATTTCGTAATGAATTTATAAACGAGTTGCCATTCTTCCCAGTAGCATTTTCAAAAGCTTTATATGTATTTGGGAAATTTACTTCCCATGAGAGTATCTTGTTAATCGCCGCATCAAAGAAAGTCGTTGGCATGATCTTTGATAAACCAGCTTGCTTTAACGCAGAATCCAAGCTCTGCAAAAAGGTAGCTTTTATATTCAAGCTAGTTGCATTTACGATTACAGGAAGGAGTTTCTTACCTGACGTTAAATACGCTTCGATGTTTTTTGCAAGGTTTGGATTTTCTTTAGATGCCTTTTCAATAGTTGTTGAAAATAAGGATGCATTTTGCCCTGACAGCAATGCTAAAATATATAAAATTAAATGAGATTTACCTTTTCCATATGACCCAGTTAAAATTCTTGCCCGATCAGTAGATTTATTATCCGTGCTCGCAAGGACATCTTCTATAATTTGCAATGATCCAGTAGAAGGTATATAACTTTTAATTTTCTTCTCGTCATAAATATCATAAGCGATATTTACGGAGTATTGAAATCCTTCTATTGGCTTTACAATTTTACTCAAAATACTCATTATTCTGCAACTCCATTGATTGCTTTATAATATTCTTGAAGCGTATCATAAAAATTCGCCCGTTGTTTCAATTTTACAACATCAAGACCAGCAGTTCGAATCACTTCTAATCTGCCCGCTTTTTGCAACTGTTCTAAATAATAAAAACAAGTAGCACGATCCAAATTAAAGATTTTTCCAATATTACACGGCTTATTTAATAAATCAGAAATCAAAATCTCATCTTTATCTGTTTGATCTTCAATCACAGCCAATATAACTAACGGATGGATGGAATCTTTATCTGGAATATATTTTTTATAATCGCGGTTATCAGTTTGTTCAATCAATTTCAAATCTACTAACGGGCATTCATTCATATCTTCTGGAGTTGAGGACTTCCCTTTCGAGCAATATGTATTGATTAGACAATTAAACTCATCACTCAACATTTTTTCTGAGCAATCATAGGAATATTCAGTATGAAGGAATTCGCCTAATTCTTTAATAAAAAGTTCTTTATCAAATGTATTTGATTTAAAAATATTGAAGAACCAATACCACGCAGTAGCTTGTTCCTCATTTTTTGCAAGCATATAGTGTATAATCCAATTTGTTCCGTCTTCTTCATAATAACGATCGTACTGATTGATGATTTCACCTAATCGAGATATCCGCTGCAGACGTTGATTTCCTTCTGTAACTTCTTCCATAATACCAACAGTATTCATCCAATATCTCAGCGATTTAACCATGTTGGTGCCTATCCCCAATATGTCGCAAGGGTTAATATCTTTACTCGTAAATAATCTAGGATTGGACTGTATATTTTTTATTCCTTTGTGCAACCAACCTTTTCTAATACAGAAGGTTTCATGAGCTCTAATTTTCATGTTAATCCTCTTTTGATTTTAAAAATCTATCCATGAGACAGCCGCCATCAAGGTACTTAGCGGAAACACATTTTTTGCAATGGCGGCAAATCATTTCATTTATTTTGTAAGACCCTTGTGTAATTGTAATAGCTCCAAACGGACATACAGATTCACATTTCAAACATTTGCGACAAGCGTTGTATTTGCGTACCTGGTAAGACGCCATACGTTGTAATGCTTCATGGTCAGCGACATTCATTGTTCGTATTTTTACTGCATAATCAAATCCATCCTGAGTAAATGGCTGAATAGATAAAATTGGGACATTTGTACGAACATCCAAAACCATAACTTCATGTAGTAACTTGCGGCCCAATTCTTTACTAACCTTTCCGAACGGCACAAAAAGATTAAAAAACTCATCCGTAACAGGCTTATTTATTTTATAAATTTTCGCGTGATCTTCGGCCGTACAATTAGTATAACGTATTTTTACGTCTTCTGCAGCCGCAAGGCCATTGCCGCCTTGACGAGCTTTCCATTTGCCGTCATCAACATAAACTTCAGGATCAGGCTTACCGATTCGTTTTGCAAAGCCAATGAGATAATCCCTCCATTTTTTTGATTGTTCCGGCATGTAAATTTGAGCAAGCAATTGAGATCTTAAGGTATTATTAGGGCAACACCAACAGCCAACACGATCATATCCAAGTCGATACGCATCGTTAAAATCAATTTCCTCCCCAAGAATATAAAGCCAAACCTCGATATCTGACCAATAAAAAATAGGGGCTGCCACAGTTTGTTTTTGAATTTTAACATTTGCTCCATTAGCTACGCGATCATATTTGCTTCTACTAACAGATTCGTGCTTACGAATTCCATAAAAAGTTAAAATATTGGAATCCTTAAATACAGAATTTAAAACTCTAGTTATAGGACCAGTTTTGAACATTGTACAGCACCAGCGCATCATGCGTGCTGGCGGACCGATCTCATCACATACACGGTAAAAATCTTGTTCTTTATTTTTAGCTGTTTTAATAATAGCAAGTGGATTTTGTTTCCTATGACGTGCTACATACTCATATGTCATAGGGAACTCCAACGTAGTATCACCAAAAATCTGTACAATGCTTGGATTGCTTAAAGCACGAATTACAATATCAGCAACAACTGTAGAATCCTTCCCTCCAGAAAAAGAAATTACGGGTTTGTGGTTGGGAAATAATGATACTTGCTCGCGCACAAAGTTTTCTGCTTCTTGTTTTATCGCATCTAAACGTTCTTTATTGCAAGCGACGAACAATGCGATGTTTTGATTGAAATAATCATAACTATTTTGAGCGCAATAATTATCTAATTCGATGGAAATTTTAGTTGCATCAAGCTTTTTTAAAAGCTCAATAGACAAATTAGAAGTTCTCCCATCTATATAATACCGACTGCCAGAAGCCCATACAGACGCATTTTTATATGCAAAAGGTTTGTTCTGTATAATTTCTAACAACAATCTTTCTTCTGGGAAAACAGGACGCAAATCTTTAGCCAAATAGCGAATTTGTTTTCCGCAAATTGGACAATGGTGTGTACCCGTGTCAGAGACTTCTACTATAACCGGTACATGGCAAGAATCACACCAAAACAATTCTATTGGTGTGTCTTGTTGTGTTTTTCCTCCACAAACCTCACAAATATTTGAATAAGATGTTCTATTGCAATTTGCACACCACATAAACATTCCTAGTAATTAGACACTATATTGCTTTTCAATTTTCATTATAAAAGAATTTAATAATTCAATCAGTGAACGGGGTCCCGTTACGCGCAGCCTGTCTTCGAAGGAGCAGCACCAACCGAGGAAGACGGGGCTTAGCTGTACGGTCGCAGAAAAGCTGAACGTGTGGTCGCTGCGGACGCTCAGGCGCGTATCAAATCCGAACTTATCCAGCACGGTGTCGATGAGAGAGTTGTCCGCCTCAAAAGACACTTCGCATTCCTCGCCTGTGAACATTCCAAACAGCTGCTTTTTATGCTTTTGGATAGAGCAAAGCTCCAAAAGTTTTGACGGCGTAATATTTTCAGATGAGACTTTCACCTCCGCCATTCGGTCAATGCGGTAATGCGAAGGGTTGCCATGTTTATCATCATAACAGAGCAGATAGTATTTATCGTCAGAAAAGATGGTCGCAATGGGGTTGACTTTATAAACTTTATTCTCTTTGCGGTATATCCTGCGTTTATTCGTATCGTAATCGAAATACAGATACTCTATCTTCTTGCCCTGTTCAAGCGCCTGCGTGATCGTTGCGACGGTATCGTAAATATCTTCGTTATGACTCTTGACCGTATTGAAGGCAACGATGTTCTTTTTAATCGCCTCTGCCTTGCGGCTGCCTGCAAGTTCGGCAATCTTATCGACGAGCAGCGCTGTCTTCTCTTCCGTCACAAAGGAGGCTGCCTGCACGGCATCCATCATGATCTGAATTTCCGCCATGCTGAACTCACGATGTTCCACAAAGTATTCGTTGGTCTTACGGCGGATGCAGTTGATCTTATAGCCGCTTTCGTTGAGCGCCTGAATGTCAGCATAGAGCGTTCTGCGGTCGCACTTAATATCAATGAACTCCAACCGTTTCAAAAGCTCGACGGAACTCATGGGGTGCGCCTCGTCCGTTTCCTGGCGTAAAATTTCCCATATCTTCAATAGCTTAAGGCGTTGTCCTTTCTCGACCGGCATAAACCTCTCCAATTTTATGATAATACATTTTAATTATAGCACATCTGAACTCATTTGTAAATAGTTAGTTGTACAAATAATATGACTTTTGCTTAGATACTTTTACTTTTTTCCTTTCGGCAAAGGGTTATTGCGGATTTTTGCCTGCTCCGTCAAGGACGGAAAAATATCGTAGAAAAAAATACCCGTCACATGTGTCTTTATAAGGACATATATGGCGGGTAATTCTATGCAACAATATTTTCCGCGCGTAAGAACAAACAATGAACGGACAGATCTGCCTTATCCTTGACGGCGCGAGCAAATCCGCTTTTTTGTGGTTGCCGAAAGGCAAAACTAACCGAGGAGGTAAACTCATGAAGGACAGATCTTTGTCCCTGAATTACGTACCGAGTTGCTATTTCATCAACACCAGTTGCGGTTTTGGGTAGAAAAATGCGCTATTATTTTCCTGATAAAAGTTGTATAGTAAAAAAGCCAAGAAATATCAATCGTACTATACTACTTTGATTAAGACAGAAAAAACTATAAGGCGGTACCGCCATGACCTATAAGCAGATACAAAAACTTATGGGCTTGGTGCAATATGCTCCGGAAGAGGAGCAAAATGAACTTGCTTCGCTTCTCGCCAAAGCCGCCTCCACCAAGTCCGTTCAGCGAAAAGTAAAAGACGATAATACCATCGCAGAGAACGGAAGTATCACATTTACTAAAAAGGAGATCGGTGCTATGCCTGATGATATACAAAAATTATTCGTCATCAATAACCACATAATAAAATATCGTTACCATCGCGGAATGTATCATGCCAGATACCGCCGCGACGGTTATGATATCGAAGTGGCATCAAAAGATTTTAATGTAATGAAAAACAAATTTATGGCGGCGCTGTTAGAGCAAACAGCCCATAAGCCTTCTAAAACGCCGCTCATGGAAGATTACCTTACACAGTGGCTTGCCGAGAAAAAGCCTACTTTGAAGGAAGGAACTTATAAAAGCTATGACGCCTTGATAAAAGCAGAAATTCTTCCGAATTTCGGAAAGAAACACCTCGACCGTATCACGCGAAAAGATATACAGGATTATTTGTTCCGTGTCGTGGAACAGGGAAAAAACAGAACCGCTCAAAAATCAAAGCAACTCTTAGGCGCGGTCTTTTCTCTCGCTACGGAAGATTACGACTTCAAAAATCCTATGACAAGAATTAAACTGCCGCATTACGAAGTAAAAAAAGGTGCGCCTTTGTCCAAAACAGAAGAAAAACAACTTATTGAGTTTTGCAAAAGTAATCCAAATTTACAGGGTATTCATTCGCTTTTGGTACTTTTATATACAGGAATGCGTGTAGGGGAGTTGCCTTCAATGAAAATCGAAACTGTCAACGGCTACACATACATATCGTGTCAGACCGAAAAGACACGGCATGGTTATGCGGAAGTCAGGAGAAGAATTCCCATTTCTCCGATGTTCAAAAAAGTCTGGAATATGATCGATTTTGAAAAGGCTAAACTGACTGCGAAACGAACACTTGCCGATACGATAAAGCGAGTGTTTCCCGACAGGCACATTCACGAATTGCGCTACACCTTCATTAGCCGTTGCAAGGAATGCGGATGTAATTTGGAACTTGTTATGCTTTGGGATGGGCACGAATTTGACAAAGACGTCCGTACTTCTAAGGTTGACAGAGGATATACTCAGTATTCGGATGAAATCTATTTCAGCGACATTGAAAAAGTAAATTATCCGCTACCATAATGGTATTGCTCTCTGGTTTTGCCTTTTCGGTCGGGCTATGGTAGCATAGTTCCTCGCGGAAGTCAACGGCCGCAAAATCGCTACTAACAACGTATACCTTATAGGCTTTAAGCCGGGTAAGAATTATTTTACTCGGCTTTTTTTATGAGGCTCTGTCACAACAAATGGTTGATTTTTGACGAGAAATAGCGTATAATAATAGTAAGAAACAGTACCACCGAAGGAGGTAATTGGATATGCCTACTATCAAAGACGCATTAGATATTATCGGTAAGTTGACTGTCGCAGAGCAGGAAAGCCTTAAAACAATGCTTTTAAGTCCTGCCTTTGTAAAGTCTTTGAATATTGAAGATTTCGTAGCAAAGGAACGCTTTGCAAATGGTCGTGTATGCCCTCTTTGTGGCTGTATCCATGTGGTTCGCAATGGTCATCGTAAAGATGGCACACAGCGATATGTATGTAAGGATTGTGGCAAGTCCTTCGTGATTGCTACGAACTCCATTGTGTCTGGTACAAGAAAAGACTTGTCCGTGTGGGAGCAGTACATTGATTGTATGATGAATGGCTTATCCATTCGTAAGACTGCTGTTGCTTGTGGGATTCACAGAAACACCGCATTCCTTTGGAGACACAAGATTTTGGATGCACTTCAGAATATGGCAGACGATGTTACCCTTGACGGCATTATTGAGGCTGACGAAACTTTTTTCGCCATCTCGTACAAGGGCAATCATAGCAAGAGTAAGACATTTGCTATGCCACGCAAGGCTCATAAGCGTGGTCATTCTACACATATCAGAGGCTTGTCCCAAGAAAAGGTATGTGTTCCTTGTGCGGTTAATAGGAATGGCTTGTCTATCTCCAAGATTACGAATACTGGTAGAGTTTCTACAAGAGATTTACATCATATTTATGATGGTAGGATTAAGACCAATTCCACTCTTGTTACGGACAAGATGAACTCCTATGTGAGATTTACAAATGCCAATGGCATTGACCTTGTGCAGTTAAAGACTGGCAAAGCCAAGAAAGGCATTTATAATATCCAACATATCAATAGCTACCATAGCCAGCTAAAGAGGTTTATGCGTGGCTTTAACGGTGTTTCTACCAAGTATCTGAACAACTATCTTGTGTGGAATAACCTTGTAAATTACGCCAAAGAAAGCGACATGGAGAAAAGGAACATCTTCTTAACTTTTGTTTTGGCAACATTGAAAACTGCTAAATGCAGAGATTTATCAAACAGACCAGCAGTTCCTCTGGTCGCCTAATTAGAATTTGTGGAGATGATAAGATGGTCAATATAACAGATGTAAAACAGATTCTTCAATTTGCAATAGATGCGGAGATTAAAGTCTTTCTTGATGGTGGCTGGGGTGTAGATGCTCTTCTTGGATATCAGTCAAGAGCCCATAATGATATTGACATTTTTGTAGAAAAGAACGATTATCAGAACTTTATAGAAATAATGAAAGCTAATGGCTTTTATGAGATTAAGATGGAATATACAACATTGAACCATACTGTATGGGAAGATTTGAAAAACAGAATTATTGATTTGCATTGTTTTGAATATACGGACGAAGGTGAAATTCTTTATGATGGGGATTGTTTTCCGGTAGAAACTTTTTCGGGTAAAGGAAGAATTGAGGAAATAGAGGTTTCCTGTATTGAACCATATAGTCAAGTAATGTTCCATCTGGGATACGAGTTTGATGAAAATGATGCACATGATGTGAAGTTATTGTGTGAGACATTTCATATCGAAATTCCAAATGAGTATAGATAACTGCAAATAACAGTTTGTAGGGGAGTTCTGATACTCCCCTATAAAAATGGCTATTTATCAACTGTTTGTTGTGACATAGCCTTCTTTTATCTTTTCTTTTGCGTAAAAGTATTTGTCCTGCTTGTTCTGCTTCAGATGATAGTAAAATGTACTGCGTGACAATTTGAGAATTTGCAACAGCATACGCAGCGGAAATTTTCGCCTCAGTTCGGTAGCAATCAATGCTTTTTGCTTTTCTCTTGCTCCTCCGCAATAACTAAGGCACTTAGTTTTTTTATGCATTCCAGCTCCGCTTCAAGGTATTGATTGCGCTCCTTTAATCTTTGATTTTCAGCTATTAAATTGTATTGAATGAGACGGCTGTACGATCGGGCTGGAAGAAAGGGGCCGAAAGATTTTATTTTACTTCTTTTCAGCCCGATGGCACATGTTGCGGCATACGTTCGCTACAAACTGCGTGGAGCGGGGCGTGAATATCAAAGTCGTGCAAAAGTAGCTCGGTCACAAAGACCTCTCGACCACGGAAAAGATATACACGACTATCTCGACAGCCTGTGAACAGGCGGAAGCGCAAAAGCTCAATGCGGGAAAGTACACTAATTTGTACACTAAACCGCAACCCCGAACGGGTGAAATAGTCGCAAGCTGACGTTCGATTTTTCCCGAAAAGACCGTGTAAAACGAAAAAAACACGGTCGAAACCGTGTCTTTTGGCTGGGGTAGCTGGATTCGAACCAACGAATGACGGAGTCAGAGGCAAATCAGAATTTTGAAAAACAGCCTCGAAAGCCCGTTTTTTGCCCAAAAACTGCCGTTTCAAGCACTTTTTCAGAAATCGTTTCCCCAATCTTCCCCAATTTTGCTTCCCCATATTACAACCTTATTGAAGCAAGCGTCGGGGCGGAAATTTCCGCCCCGACGCTATACTCTTTCATGTTTTATTCATTTACTTTCCAGCTTCCCGTCTTATCGGAACCGAGACGTTCGACCACTCCCGCCTCTTTGAGTTTCGCGATATTTTTTCGTATGCCGTACTCGCTCATGCCGAACTGCTTCGCCAACTTTGCCGCTGTGACTATGGGGTCTTCCTTCATGGCATTTACGATTTTCAACTGCGTTGCACTGAGTTCTCTCGCAAATTTACCCTCAACTTTACCCTCAACTTTACCCTCAACTTTCTGCTCCTCGGGATACGGGAACACCACCTTGATGCTGCGCGGGGAGATGTTGAAAATGCTTTTGTCGTATTCCTTCAAAATTCTGCTCATGCCGGAGCCGAGCTGCTCCACCAACCCCACGTCCTTGAACACGCGCATGAGTTCGCGGTTGCGCGGCATACTCGCAAAGCTGAAAAAGTCCTCCTCACTCTGCCCGTATACAAGACCGCCGTCCGATGCGATCTCGATCCTGTCCGAAAAAATCTCAAACACGGGCGGAATCTCGCGCGTGTAATCGTTGTGAACGATGGCGTTGATGATCGCCTCACGCAGCGGCACGCGCCCGACAAGAGTGCGGTCGATGCGCTCCTTGCCCGTGATCTTCGTGCGGGTGACATTCTCGATCTCGAACTTGTCCAGAACGCGGTGCGCCGCCTTGATGAGCGAGCAATAGCCGTACTCCTCATTTTCGATGAGATCGACCTTATCCCTGCCCGCATACTTGGCGACCTTGACGGACACACCGTTTTCATCGGCGAGGAGGTACGCCACATAGTTATACTTGCCGTCGGGCGTGAGCAATTCAAGTGTGCTTGCAAACTTATCGTTGAGGGCAAGCCCGCGCTCTTCGTAATAAATTTTCAGTTGCGAGAAGGTAAGGTCCTGCCTGGGAGACGGGATATTGCGCAGCGTCTGATTACGCAGGCGCTTGGAATA
>ERZ857969.2401-NODE-2401-length-21531-cov-3.696452_pt1 | contig 21531 bp, 18 predicted proteins | sample MGYA00519864_ERZ857969 | MGnify/ENA primary metagenome ERZ857969 (study PRJEB31778, sample SAMEA3449382) | human gut metagenome | biome: human gut; feature: human-associated habitat; material: faeces | place: United Kingdom | collected 2010/2012 ... | reverse complement strand
GCGGAGGAAAGCATACCGATGGATCCGGTTACCATACTTGCCTCATCGGAAAGGATGTCTCCGAACATATTCTCTGTCAGAATGACATCAAACTGACCCGGGTTATGTACCAGCTGCATCGCACAGTTGTCTACAAGCATATGTTCCAGGGTTACTTCCGGATAGTCTTTTGCTACTTCCTCTACGATTTTTCTCCACAGACGGGAGGAATCCAGTACGTTTGCTTTGTCTACGCTTGTTACTTTCTTTCTTCTCTTCATCGCGATCTCAAATGCTTTGACAGCGATTCTTCTGATTTCTTTTTCATTATAAGACAGGGTATCCACAGCTGTCATCACGCCATCCTGTTCTTCGGTCTTTCTTTCTCCAAAGTAAAGACCTCCGGTCAGTTCTCTGACGATGATCATGTCAAATCCGTCACCGATCCGATCTTCTTTTAACGGGCATGCAGCTTTCAGTTCATCATACAGGTATGCCGGACGAAGGTTTGCGAACAGGTTCAGAGCTTTACGGATCGCCAGAAGCCCTGCTTCCGGGCGTTTGGATGGCTCTAACTGATACCACGGGGATGTTTTTGCGTCTCCTCCGATGGATCCCATCAGAACAGCATCGCTGGATTTTGCTTCTGCGACAGCTTCATCAGTCAGCGGGACACCGTGTACGTCGATGGATGCACCACCCAGGAGTACGTTGGTGTATGTGAATGTGTGCCCGTATACCTGACATACTTTATCTAATATTTTTTTTGCTTCATTCACAATTTCAGGACCGATTCCGTCTCCGTGAATTAATGCAATTTTGTAGTTCATAATCGTTTCATCCTTTCTTTCTTTACCTCTTTAATCTGTTACAGACTATCATAATCTATTTTCATGGTATTTTCAAGGGAAAGTTGAGGGGGGTATTGGGAACGGACGCCGGAAAGGAGCAGGGACAGGGTGTGGCGGCAGCGTGCAGAGCGGTTTTCAGCTAGTCTCTAAGAAGAACTAAATGCCAGTTCGCGGAGAACCGCTCACCGTCAAGTTCTTCTAAAAGCCGGATCTGAAAACACACTCTAACCGCACGCAAAATGCCTCTCCATCCTATCCCTGTCCGCTCCCGGCTGATATTGGCAAATACTTTATCCCCTATAGATTGAAGTTTTCAATGCTCTATAGAAACATCACTTTTGCCTCTTTGCTCGTATGAAAAGAAAAAACGACCAGCCAAGTTCTCTGTTGAAAACCTGGGTGGTCGTTTGATTTTTGCTTATGTGATCTTAGGCAGTTGCTTCAGATGCTTTTTCTACTTCTGCGATAGCTGCTTTTTTCATCGGGATTCGGCAGTTTTTGTTGTTTCCGAATTCTACGATTACATCTTCATCGGTGATATCGATGATAACTCCGTAGAAACCACCAGTGGTAACTATTGCATCGCCTACTTCCATATCATTCAGCATGGCTGTGACCCGTTTTTGTTCTTTTTTCTGCGGACGGATCATTAAAAAATACATCAGAGCGAACATAATAACCAGCATAACGATCATATAGATAGTGCTTGCTGCTCCTGCTGCCTGTGTTGAAGTCATTACTACTCCCATTGCACATTCCTCCTGCTTTTTCTTTTCCGTTTACGGACGTTATTACTACTATACACAAAAACAGGGGTTCCATCAAGCTGTTTTTGATATTTTTATTGTTTTTTTACTTTTTGTCGTTTTCCAGGAAACCTTCCAGCTTCTGTTTTTTATATTCTTTGTATCTGCCTTCTTCGATGGCCTGACGAATCTCGCTCATCATTGTGTTGTAGAAATACAGATTATGCAGAACGCAGAGACGCATGCCCAGCATCTCTTTCGCTTTTAACAGATGACGGATATAGCCGCGGCTGTAATTTCGGCAAGCCGGACACTGACATCCTTCTTCGATCGGACGCTGATCCAGTTCATATTTGGCATTGAACAGGTTTCTCTTTCCCTGGTTGGTGTATACATGTCCGTGACGGCCGTTTCGGCTCGGGTATACACAGTCGAAAAAGTCCACACCACGATCTACTGCTTCCAGAATGTTGGCCGGGGTTCCGACACCCATCAGATACGTTGGCTTTTCCAGTGGCAGATGAGGTACGGTCACATCCAGGATATGGTACATTTCTTCATGGCTTTCTCCTACAGCCAGTCCACCTACCGCATAACCATCCAGATTCATCTCACTGATCGCTTTTGCGTGATCGATACGGATATCATCAAAGATAGCTCCCTGATTGATACCGAACAGCAGCTGATTTTTATTGATCGTATCTTCCAGGCTGTTCAGTCTGGCCATCTCGGTTTTACATCTTGCCAGCCAACGGGTGGTTCTTGCCACGGAATCCTCCACATAGCTTCGTTCTGCCACGCTGGACGGGCACTCATCGAAAGCCATCGCAATGGTGGAAGCCAGGTTGGACTGGATCTGCATACTCTCTTCCGGTCCCATGAAGATCTTGTGACCATCGATGTGGGAACGGAAAGTTACGCCTTCTTCCTTGATCTTTCTTAAACCTGCCAAGGAAAACACCTGAAATCCGCCGGAATCCGTAAGAATCGGACGATCCCAGTTCATGAATTTGTGGAGGCCTCCCATCTGTTTTACAATTTTATCACCCGGACGCACATGGAGATGGTAGGTATTGGACAGTTCTACCTGTGTGCCGATTTCTTTTAAATCTGTAGTCGCCACTGCTCCTTTGATGGCCGCGGCAGTACCTACGTTCATAAATACCGGAGTCTGGATGGTTCCGTGAACGGTCTGGAATTCTGCACGTTTTGCATTTCCATCTCTGGCTATGATCTTATACATATTTTTATCACCTTTCTCTTTTCTTTTACCGGATGTTCCGGTATATAATCCATATGTTCAGTTTTTCTGATCCTCTGATTTTAAAACATCATTGCTTTTTTCTTCAATAATGCCCATGTTCTTTCATACAGTACCGCTTATTATATCTGTTTCCGCCTTTTTTTTCAATAAATATTTCACAATTATTTTCTCTTTTTTTAAAGATTATCTCTTTTTTCTACATTGCCATATTCCAATAAATGTCATATAATAAGTCAGTCCGGATTTTCGGACATGTTCCTATTTAAATATGTAACTGTTTATATGACAGTTTTCATATCTGACAGGATGTAGGATTCGTAGAAAGTAATCCCTTTGTGGCATTCCATCTGTTTTCTTTCCATGAATAACGGAATGCACGCAGACACCTATGTAACTGTTGAAACTCAGGAACGGTTACTCATATACATATAACTGTTCAGTACCTTCACAGTTACGAGCCAAAATGCATTTAAACCTTCGGTGATGGCATTTTGGCTTGTATGTCTCGGGATTTTGACATATTCATGTCAAAACACCTCGCGGGACAGTGGCTACTGAATAGTTACATATACATACAGAAAAGGAGGTGGCAGTTATTACTGCTACAACAAACAACACACCAAATTATACCCTGGGAATCGATATCGGTTCCACAACGGTTAAAATTGCCATTCTGGATGAGTCTCATCAGATTCTGTTTGCTGACTATGAACGGCATTTTGCCAATATTCAGGAAACTCTGGCTTCCCTTCTGTCAAAAGCCATTGATAAACTGGGAGAGATGACCGTACATCCGGTTATCACCGGTTCCGGCGGACTGGCTCTTGCCAATCATCTGGAAGTTCCTTTTGTACAGGAAGTAATTGCAGTTTCTTCCTCGTTGCAGGAATTTGCACCAAAAACAGATGTAGCCATCGAGCTTGGCGGCGAGGACGCCAAAATCATTTACTTTGAGGGCGGCAACATCGAACAGCGCATGAACGGTATCTGTGCTGGTGGTACAGGATCCTTCATCGACCAGATGGCTTCCCTGTTACAGACCGATGCTACCGGACTGAACGAATATGCAAAAAACTATCAGGCTCTGTATCCGATTGCAGCCCGCTGCGGCGTATTTGCAAAATCAGACATCCAGCCGCTGATCAACGACGGTGCTACCAAAGAAGACCTGTCTGCTTCTATTTTCCAGGCAGTTGTCAACCAAACCATCAGTGGACTGGCCTGCGGAAAACCGATCCGCGGTCATATCGCATTTCTTGGCGGTCCGCTGCATTTCCTGTCCGAATTAAAACAGGCCTTTATCCGTACTCTGAAACTTGATGAAGAGCATACCATCGTTCCGGAAAATTCTCATCTGTTTGCAGCAATCGGTTCCGCACTGAATGCCAAAGAAGAGGTTTCCGTATCTCTGTCTGCTCTGAAAGAACGGATGGCACAGTCTATCAAACTGGATTTTGAAGTTGCACGTATGGAACCGCTGTTCGCTTCCCAGGAAGACTATGATGCGTTTAACGAACGCCAGAGTCAGTACAACGTAGCCACCGGTGATTTGGCTTCCTATGAAGGCAACTGTTTCCTTGGTATCGATGCAGGATCCACCACAACAAAAGCCGCTCTGGTCGGTGAAGATGGTTCCCTGCTGTATTCGTTCTATGACAACAACAACGGGAATCCACTGGCAACCACCATCCGTGCCGTGCAGGAAATCTATTCCCAGATGCCGGATACTGCCCGGATCGCCTACTCCTGCTCCACCGGTTACGGTGAAGCACTGATCAAAGCTGCTCTGATGCTTGATGAGGGCGAGGTTGAAACTGTATCTCACTATTATGCAGCCGCTTTCTTTGATCCGAAGGTCGACTGTATCCTCGATATCGGCGGTCAGGATATGAAATGTATCAAGATCAAGAATCACACCGTAGACAGCGTACAGTTAAATGAAGCCTGTTCCTCCGGATGCGGTTCCTTCATCGAGACCTTTGCAAAATCCCTGAACTACAGTGTACAGGATTTTGCCAAAGCAGCTTTATTCGCAGAGAATCCGATCGACCTCGGTACCAGATGTACCGTATTCATGAACTCCAAAGTAAAACAGGCTCAGAAAGAAGGCGCTTCCGTTGCAGATATCTCCGCCGGTCTCGCTTACTCTGTTATCAAGAATGCGTTATATAAAGTAATCAAAGTTTCTGATGCTTCTGAGCTTGGTAAAAATATTGTCGTACAGGGTGGTACATTCTATAACGATGCGGTACTGCGAAGCTTTGAAAAAATCGCCAACTGTGAAGCGATCCGCCCGGACATTGCAGGTATCATGGGTGCTTTCGGTGCCGCTCTGATCGCAAGAGAACGTTTCGAAGATGGCAAAGATACAACTATGCTCTCCATCGACAAAATCAATGATTTGAAATACACCACCAGCATGGCAAACTGTAAGGGATGTACCAACAGCTGCCGTCTGACTATCAACCGTTTCTCCGGTGGTCGTCAGTATATCAGCGGTAACCGCTGTGAGCGTGGTATCGGAAAACAGAAAAATAAAGAAAATATCCCGAACCTGTTTGATTATAAATACAAAAAAATCTTCGGTTACACACCACTTGATGCCGATCAGGCTGTCCGCGGTAAAGTAGGTATCCCGAGAGTCCTGAATATGTTTGAGAACTATCCGTTCTGGTTCACCTTCTTTACAAAGCTGAAATATCAGGTGGTACTCTCTCCTACTTCCAACCGTAAGATCTACGAACTTGGTATCGAATCCATCCCAAGTGAATCTGAATGTTATCCGGCAAAGCTGGCACACGGTCACGTGACCTGGCTGCTTCGTCAGGGTGTGAAGTTTATCTTCTATCCATGTATTCCATATGAACGTACCGAGTTCCCGGAAGCAATTAACCATTACAACTGCCCGATTGTAACCTCTTATGCAGAAAATATCAAAAATAATGTAGATGAATTAAATGATCCATCCATCACCTTCCGCAACCCGTTCCTGGCTCTGACGAATGAAGAGACAGCCACAAAGCGCCTGGTGGAGGAATTCTCCGATCTTCCGAAAGAAGAAGTTCTGGAAGCGGCACATGCTGCGTGGGCAGAACTGGAACATATGAGAAACGATATCCGCAGAAAGGGAGAAGAAACCCTTCGCTATATGGAAGAAACCGGAAGACGCGGCATCGTTCTGGCAGGTCGTCCGTACCACATTGATCCGGAGATCCATCATGGTATCCCGGATATGATTAATTCCTACGGAATCGCCGTACTGACCGAAGACTCTGTGTCTCATCTGGCACCACTGGAGCGTCCGCTTCGTGTCAATGACCAGTGGATGTATCATACCCGATTATATGCTGCTGCAAACTTTGTCAAAGAACGTGACGATCTGGATCTGATCCAGTTAAACTCCTTCGGCTGTGGTCTGGATGCCGTAACCACCGACGAGGTACAGGAAATTCTCTCCAACAGCGGAAAAATCTATACCTGCCTGAAGATTGATGAAGTAAACAACTTAGGTGCTGCCAGAATCCGTGTCCGCTCTCTGTTGGCTGCCATTCGAACCAGACAGAAACAGCAAAAGAAACGGGAGATTCAGCCTTCTTCTATTAAGCGGGTACCATTTACCGAAGAGATGCGAAAAGACTACACTATCCTCTGCCCACAGATGTCTCCGATGCATTTTAATATTCTGGAGGCAGGTTTCAATGCCAGCGGCTATCATCTGGAAGTCCTTCCGAATGATAACAAAGAGGCCGTCGATGTAGGACTGAAATATGTAAATAACGATGCCTGCTACCCGTCCCTGATGGTTGTCGGACAGATCATGCAGGCGCTGTTATCCGGCAAATACGACCTGCACAAAGTAGCGATTATCATGTCACAGACCGGTGGTGGATGCCGTGCTTCGAACTATATCGGATTCATCCGCCGTGCATTGAATAAAGCGGATATGGGACATATCCCGGTCATCTCCATCAACCTGAGCGGTCTGGAGAGCAACCCCGGCTTCAAGATTACTCCCGGCCTGGCACGCAGACTGGCTTACGGATGTATCTTCGGTGATATCCTGATGAAATGTGTATACCGCATGCGTCCTTATGAAATCAAAAAAGGATCCACCGACCGCTTACATAGAAAATGGGAAAAAATCTGTATCGATTTTGTATCCGGCAAACATCTGAGCCATACCCGGTTCAAACAGATCTGCCGTACGATCATCCACGATTTTGACCGTCTGTCGATCGATGAGAACTTAAAGAAACCGAAAGTCGGTATCGTAGGTGAGATCCTGGTAAAATTCCTTCCTGCTGCCAACAATCATCTGGCTGAGCTTCTGGAACAGGAAGGTGCCGAAGCTGTCGTTCCGGATCTGACTGACTTCATGTGCTACTGCTTCTACAACCAGAACTTCAAACATGAGAAACTGGGCTTTAAGAAGACTTCCGCTATCACCGGAAATGCCGGTATCGCCGCTATCAACTGGCTGCGCAGTGCTGCTACCGAAGAATTCAAGAAGAGCCGTCACTTTGATCCGCCGGCAAATATCTCGGATCTCGCCCGCATGGCTGCACCGATCGTATCCATGGGTAACCAGACCGGTGAAGGATGGTTTCTGACCGGTGAGATGATGGAACTGATCCACGGTGGTACACAGAATATTGTGTGTACGCAGCCATTCGGATGCCTGCCGAACCACATCGTTGGTAAGGGTGTTATCAAAGCGATCCGCAGAAGCCATCCGGAGGCAAATATCGTAGCCATCGACTATGATCCGGGCGCTTCTGAAGTAAACCAGCTGAACCGTATCAAACTAATGCTGTCTACGGCTGTAAAGAATATGAAGTAAAAGCAGAACAATGGATCTGCGAAAATCATTACTTTACATACAGATCTTTTTGGCAATGAAAATGGCTGAGGATTCGTCATAGAACGTTTCCTCAGCCATTTTCATTTTCTTTTTAAAATCCTTCTTTTCTCCGCTGTTTTCTTAACCTATATCGTTTTTCTCCGCCTTCCCATTCTGCCCTGTCATTTTCCGACTCGACGATCAGTCCCGGGACCGGAATCGGGTGATGGTGTTCATCAACGGCTACCATTACCACATATGCACGGTTGATCACCTTCCGGATACCGTGACGACTTTCTACATATGTGTCCACACGTACTTCCATCGAAGTTCTTCCCACATACGTAATCTTTCCCCGAAGAACTACTACATCATTTACAGTAGCTCCCTCTTTGAAATTCAGGTTATCGATCGCCGCTGTCGTGATGTCCGCCTCGCAGTGACGCATCGCCACGATACTGGCAATTTCATCAATCCAGCCCATCAGCTGTCCTCCGAACAGATTTCCATAACAGTTCAGATAATTGGGGCGCATCAGATACGTCTGCTCCGTCTGAGAATCCACTACCCTTTTACATGGTCTCTGTGTTTCTTCCATTGTAATATCCTTCTTTCTTCCATTACACAAATCATTGCTGTTCTATTCTTCATTAATTGCAGGTAACTATTCAGTACCTTCACAGTTACGAGCAAAAACGCATTTAAAATCACCTTCGGTGATGGCATTTTTGCTTGTATGTCTCGGGATTTTGGCATAAATATGCCAAAACACCTCGCGGGATAATGGCTGCTGAATAGTTACAATTGCAGCTTCATTATCTGTATAGAAAACAAAGCAAAGCTGGCGTTCTGTACAGAATCTACCAGCCATACTCAAATTACTTTATTTCAGGGAAATCCCATTCCTGTCTTTATCGGAATACTTTCAGGATCCGTAGCACTTTCACCACATAATTTCCCATCGGGAACCGCCGCATCTGTTCCACCGTTGTTTTCGTAACGATCACATACAAAATCAGATATACCAGTGCTGCCAGAATTACAGAAACACCCAGGCACACGATACGGATCGGCACCAGAAGATGTAGTCCGTAATATACGATCCATGCCACAACACCCATACCTGCTGCCGCTGCCAGTGGTTTTCCGTAACCGTTGACAAAATCGTTCTTGTGACCCAGATATTTTTTCAGGGACATGGCATTCAATACACACATGGCGACTGCAAATACCAGACTGGCGATCAATACAGAGAACACACCCATCTGTGGAGCTGCAAAAGAACATACCGCCACAGTGATCACATTCAGCACCAGAGAAATCGCAGAGTTTCGAAGCGGAATTCTCGCTTTACCGATTGCCTGCAACACTCCGTTCGTAATCGTAGACAGTGCGGAGAAAATAACCGTTATGGAACCTGCTAAAAGCAGCTGTCCCGACAGTGTTCCACTGGATGGAAACAGCACTTTTGTGATTGGAAACGCCAGCACAGCCAAACCAACTGCTGCCGGGATACACAAAAACATCGTCAGCTGGATTCCCTCGTTGATCTTTTCATTTGCCTCTTTATACTCATTTTTGATAAATCTCGTTGCAATCTCCGGCATCATCGCAGAGGAAGTGGCACTTGAAAGTGCCAGCGGAATATTGATCAGCGTAATGTAGTAATTACTGTATTCTCCCCACTGACCACTGACTACTTTTGCAACGATTCCTTTCATATTCAGGATATCCGAGAAAATCTTGGAATCCAGGTAACTGCTGGCATTGTATACAAAAGTATTGAAAATAATCGGCGTTACCATCAGGAAAATGATCTTCATAACGCCCACCATGGACTCTTCCTGTGTATGTTTATCTCTGGCGATCTTTTTATGGATTGATTTCCGGTTTGCCGCATAGACGATCAACATAAATGCCAGACCCGTCAGCACACCGGCTCCGGTACCCATCGCACCACCGGCTGCACCATAAATTGCATGCGTCTCCTCATCCACTGCAAACTTCTTGATCAACAGCCATGCCGCCAGAATACTGACGATCGCATTGGCGATCTGCTCCAGAATCTGAGAGATTGAGGTTGGCATCATCGTGCTGTGCGCCTGAAAATATCCACGCATAACGCCAAGAATTGCTGAAAAGAAAATTGTCGGCGCCAGCATCCGCAAAGCCAGAAGTGCCTGCTGCTGATTGACCGGAAGCAGATAATTACCAAAGAAAAAGGCAACCAGAGCTGCCACTCCACCCACGATCATTGCATATAATAACGCCCCATGAAAGACTTTCTGGGCATTTCGATATTGTTTCAGTGCCAGACGTTCCGATACGACCTTCGATACTGCCATCGGAATACTGTAGGCAGAAATCAGAAGCAAAATAACATACACGTTATTCGCATATCCATAATATCCAAGTCCTACCGTTCCCAGCACAACCCCCAGAGGGCTTCGATACAAAAGACCGATCACCCTGGAGATCAAAGTCGCCATCATCAGAAATGAGGCGTTTTTCACTAATCCATTTTTCACACTCATCATTTACTCCTGCTTTATCTCTTTTTCGATTTTTCCGGCTTTCATGGAAAAATCCCGGCAAATACCTGATCTGTCTTCTATAGCCGGACTACCTATTCTCGATCTGCCAGTCAATCGGCTCCAGACCATGTGCTGTCAGATAAGCATTTGTCTTACTGAACGGCTTACTTCCAAAAAATCCCCGGTAAGCGGATAGCGGACTGGGATGAGGAGCCTCCAGAATCAGATGTTTGTCCGGGTCAAGCATGGATTTTTTACTCTGAGCCGGTTTGCCCCAGAGGATAAAAACCATCGGGCGATCCTGCGCCGCCAACACCCGAATAGCCGCATCGGTAAACTCTTCCCAGCCAATCCCCCGATGGGAATTTGCCTGATGAGCACGTACGGTCAGAACTGTGTTTAACATCAGTACACCCTGTCTTGCCCATTTTTCCAGATATCCGTTGTTTGGGATATAACATCCCAGATCATCTTCCAGTTCTTTGTAGATATTCACCAGTGAAGGCGGAATCTCCACATCCGGTTTTACTGAAAAACAAAGCCCGTGAGCCTGTCCGTCTCCGTGGTACGGATCCTGTCCGAGAATCACTACTTTCACCTGATCCAACGGTGTAAAATGAAACGCATTAAAAATATCATCTCCCGCCGGAAAAATCTGATGGGTTGCATATTCTTTTCCCACAGTTTCAAATAGTTTTTTATAATAGGGTTTGTGAAATTCCCCTTCCAGGGCTTTTGCCCATGCTCCTGAAATTGGAGGCATACGCCCTCCTCCTCTCCTGTGCGTGCAATGGAAATCTTCCTGTATCCGGATTTTACCGGATTTACACGCACACTTGTATTTTCGTAGCTGTGAAGATACTGAACAGTTACGTATTTTCTTATATTTCCGATATCTTTACAGACGAACCGGAAGTCCTCTGTCCCGAAGATATTCCTTTACTTCCCGGATCTCCAGTTCTTTGTAATGGAATAGAGACGCTGCCAGTGCAGCATCTGCACCGCCCTCTGTCAATGCGTCATAAAAGTGCTCCAGCGAGCCCGCACCACCGGAAGCAATAACCGGAATGGATACTGCATCTGCGATCGCACGGGTCAGTTTCAGATCGTATCCTGCTTTTGTGCCATCTCCATCCATACTGGTGAGGAGAATCTCTCCTGCTCCCAGAGCTTCTGCTTTTTTTGCCCATTCCACAGCATCCAGACCCACATCGATCCGACCACCGTTTTTATAGACATTCCATCCTGAGCCGTCTGCCCGCTGCTTTGCATCAATAGCAACTACCACACACTGACTTCCGAACTTTAAGGCTGCTTCATGAATCAGTTCCGGGCGGTTTATCGCAGAAGAATTGATGGAAATCTTGTCTGCTCCTTCCCGCAAAAGCAACCGAAAATCATCCACAGTGCGGATACCGCCTCCTACGGTAAAAGGAATAAATACGTTAGCCGCAACTTTCCGCACCATATCTACCACTGTATTACGATGATCCGAAGATGCTGTGATATCCAGAAAAACAACTTCATCTGCACCGGCCTCGTCGTACGCTTTCGCTACTGCCACCGGATCACCTGCATCCTGAAGATTGACAAAGTTCACGCCCTTTACTACTCTTCCATTATTTACATCCAGACATGGAATAATTCTTTTTGTCAGCATCTTATCGTCCTCCTTTTCCTTCCAGTTTTGCAAAATTTTTCAAAATCTGCAAGCCCACATGGGAACTTTTCTCCGGATGGAACTGGCAGGCAAACAGATTGCCGCTTTCCACAGAAGCATGGATATGGGTACCATATTCGGTTGTTGCAGTCACAATTTTTTCATCCTGTGCTTTCAGATAATAGGAATGTACAAAATACACATATGCATCTTCCGGAACTCCCGCAAACAACCGTCCTTTATTCGGAAATCGGATATTATTCCAGCCCATATGAGGGATCTTCAGCCCTTCTGCCGCAGGAATCCGAAGAATCTCTCCCTTTAAGATGCCAAGGCCCTCCACGCCCGGACTCTCCTCACTTTTTTCAAACAGAAGCTGCAGTCCCAGACAGATTCCCAAAAACGGAGTCTTCTCCTGAACTACCTGGTGAATCACGGGTACCAACCCGAAATGGTGCAGATTTTCCATCGCATCTCCAAAACTACCCACACCCGGTAACACCACTTTATCCGCAGCCAGAATCTCTTTCGGATCTCTGGTCACCAGCACATCCTCTCCTATCAGCTGCAGAGCTTTTTCCACGCTTTTCATATTTCCCGCATCGTAATCAATCAGTGCTATCATGTCTTCACTCCTCATCTGTTTTTCTGACACTACCACTACTCCATCACAGCTGTGTCAGCGACCTTTTAGATCGATTGTTTTATCAAATCATAACCGTAATAGATACAACTACAAAACTGACAAAACATTACAGTTTAGTTTATCATAATTTCAACTCGAATTCCATATCTATTCTGCATAATATACTAGAGCGTGTTTGAAAAAGGCTTTTCGTGAGCTGCGAGTCCCAGTTTGTGGGAGATTTTATCCGAATGAGGGCGGCGTAGCGGGCTACGGCAACCGAATGAGGGTAAAATATACCGCAAAGTGGGGCTTGCAGGTTGCGGAAATGATTTTTCAGACACGCTCTAGAACAGGACATTAGTTTTTTTAACTATTCAACAGCCGTTGCGAAAGATACGGACAGTTACGATTTTTTATTTTTCAAGTCCCAGTTCTTTGGCCCGATCCGGGAAATTTGTGAAAATACCATCGACGTTCCAGTTGTTTAACTGTTTCATGAGTTCTTTTTTGTTGACAGTCCACACATTGACACCAATCCCATGCGCATGACAGTCCCGCACCATCTCTTCTGTCAGAAAGTTCTTATCCGGATGATAATATTCCACACCATTTTCTTCTGTGAAAAATCCCATATTATCCATCCGTGCTTCCATCAGATATCCCATTGGAACTTCCGGCAACATTTTCTTGCATTTGTTGATGGATACCAGATTAAAGGAAGAAAAAATCACGCGGTCTTCCATCTGGAATTCCCGCACCATATCGATTACTTTTTCTTCCAGATGTTCGTAGTAATACACACTGTTTTTCAGTTCAATATTGGTAACCAGTCCCGTATCCTTTACCCAGGTCAGATACTCCCGCAGCGTTGGAATCCGCTGAAAGTCATATTCCCCTTCAAACTTTCCGTAGCAGTCAACAAGACACAATTCCTGATACGTATAATCACGAATATTTCCTGTTCCACTGGTCGTTCGGTCAATGGTCTCATCATGCATGATCACGATCTCATCGTCTTTCGTCAGCTGTACATCCAACTCGATGCCATAACAGCCAACTTCTTCCGCTTTTTTAAATGCCAGCATAGTATTTTCCGGATATTTTCCGCTGAATCCTCGATGTGCAAATACCTTCATTATTATCCCTTCTTTCCTGTATTCCTGAACTTTCGGTATCTGATATTTCATGAATACATTTCTTCACTTCCCTTAGTATGACAGATTGTTGTCTGATTTTCAACTACAAACCAGACAAAACATACCACACCGGATTTTGCTGCTGTCGCAGCAGCCAGGATCTTATGCACCCACGGATTTTAACTCATTTCCCACAAAAAGAGCAGAAAACTTTATGTGCTCCATAAAATTTTCTGCTCTTTTTATTATTGGATTCCCTTGCTCACTTTAGGTTTCTGCCATTGATAATCACCGTCGACCAGTTTGCTGTCCTCTTCCTCCGGTGCCTGTGGAACTCGCAGGACAAAGACCGGATCAGTATACGGATTCTTCAGTTTTTTTTCATTCATCGTTCCGCCTGTACTCTCCGTGGTACCTGTATTATCCGCTATCACAGCAGCTTTTTTCCCACTGTTATTCTGCAGGCTTTCCTCTACCTGCCCATCTGCATCATTTCCACGGATAATCTGTGCGGACGGATCTCCCGTTCCGATTTCTGCTTCCATGGCAATCTGACCGGAATCGCCTGTTGCTTCTGTATTCTGTGTATCTGTTTCACTTCCGGTTGTGGTATCTGCTGTTTCTGTTTCCTGCGTCGGTGTCACCACATTTCCTTCCTCATCCAGTACATCCGCACCATAAATCGTCTCTTTCAATTTTCGTACGGTAGGCTCCCAGTCCGGAACGAGATCCCCGTTGTAGCCATGATACATACCATCATAAGGAATGCGATCGGAAATAATTTTATACTTCATCAATGTCGGCGCTTTTGCCAGTAAACCCCAGAATTCACTTTCCGGTACGTTATGTGTCAGTAACGGAAGCAGACGGGTTGCCAGACGATCCAGATCTTCAAAGCTCATAGCCTTTACTTTATCAAGAAGTTTTAACAGTACCTCTCTCTGACGTTCTGTGCGCTGATAATCGGAATTACCTACTTTTCGGATACGTGCATAAGCCACCGCCTGCATACCATTACATTCATAGGTTCCCTCACCCGGAATCAGATATTTTTTAGATTTTAATCCCAGTATCCTGCACTGCTGTTTGATACTTTTGTTTGCATTTTCTGCTTCTTTTGGGGTAAAAGTAATTTCGATGGTACCGATTTCATCGATAATATCGATCATCGAACCAAAATCCACCGTGACATATCGGTCTACATCAATCTTGTAATTCTCTTCTACGGTCTTGGTAAGCAATGGTCCTCCACCATTGGGATACGTGGCATTCAACTTACGGTATCCGATTCCCGGAATCATTACATGGGTATCACGCATCAGGGAAATCATGGAAATCTGTTCCAGACGATAGTTAACAGAGATCAGAATCATAGAGTCTGAGTTCCCAATCCAGCCTTTATCTGTCGTATCCAGACCAACCAGCATAATATTGTATACATTTCCATCCGTAGTGATTGGCTCCGCAGATGCATATTGTGCCATGTTCTGCTGTGCCTCCAGCAATTCCGGATCCACTTCTTCCTCTATCGTCGTTTCTTCCTCTGTTTCTTTCTCCTGTTGCTCTTCTTTCTGTTTTTCAATCAATGCCTGAACTTCATCATCCGTCATATAGTTGGTTTTTGTATAATATCGATGTCCCATATAATATACAACTCCGGCAATGATCACAATCAGCACCAGGAAAATCCCGGCAACAATCGCACCTTTCTTCTTTTTGGACATCTTCGGCTTTTTTTCCCGCGTTGCCTCTTCCTGCTCTTTATCGTCTGCTGACACGCCCGACAGCCTCCTTTTTATTGGTTTACTTATTACTGGTACATCGTTTTCGATGTACCAGCGTAAATGATACCATTTGCATTATTTTTTGTCAATTACTGTCGATGTCTGCTGTCTCTTTTTCATTTCTGCCCGTAATATGCATTTGCTCCGTGTTTCCGGTAATAATGTTTATCCTGCAATTCCTGCGGTGCCGGTTTTACCTGCGGATTGATCATCTCACATCGGGCTGCCATTTTTGCGACTTCTTCGAGTACGACCGCATTATGAACCGCTTCGTGTCCGTCTTTACCCCAGGTGAATGGTCCGTGATTTTTGCACAGAACTGCAGGTACTGCTTCATAATTTTTATCTTTGAAGTAATCTACGATCAGAAGTCCTGTATTTTTCTCATACGCCGTATCGATCTCTTCTTTTGTCAGGCAGCGCACGCACGGGATTTCTCCGTACATGTAATCTGCATGGGTGGTTCCGTAACAGGGGATGCCTCTTCCTGCCTGTGCCCAGCTGGTTGCCCACGGGGAGTGTGTATGTACCACACCGCCGATTTTCGGAAATGCACGGTACAGTTCCAGATGCGTCGGTGTATCGGAGGATGGATTGTATCTTCCTTCGATCTTATTTCCCTCAAGATCCATGATCACCATATCGTCCGGTGTCAGTTTGTCATAGTCCACACCGCTGGGTTTGATGGCAAAATAGCCGGTTTCCCGGTCAATCTGGCTGACATTTCCCCAGGTAAATGTTACCAGATTGTATTTTGGAAGCAGCATATTGGCTTCATATACCGTTTTTTTTAATTCTTCTAACATAGTTTCCTCCTGCCTAGTGCAGATGTACTACTGCTGCACGCTCAATCTCCAGTCCCTCTTTATATCTGTCCATAAAAGCTTCAAATCCTTCCACATCTTTCGGATCCGGTGCAATCTGTACACTTTCTTCTTTTGCAAATACCTGTTCTTCCAGATAAGAAGCAAGGCTCTCGCCTTCTGTTTTATTTTTACGGTAAGCAGCCAGAAGAGCGATTCCCCAGGCACCGCCTTCTCCTGCTGTTTCCATCACGGATACCGGCGCATTGACCGCTGCCGCCATCACTTTCTGTCCCACACCTTTTGTCTTGAAGAAACCACCGTGCCCAAGAAGCTTATCTACAACCACACCTTCTTCTTTTAACAGGATATCCATACCCAGTTTCAGCGCACCCACACTTGTAAACAGGTGGCTTCGCATAAAGTTCGCCAGGGTAAATTTGCTGTCCGGTGTACGCGCAAATAACGGACGTCCCTCTTCAAAGTGTGTAATATGTTCTCCGGAAAAATAGCAGTATGGAAGCAGTCCGCCGCAGTCTGCATCTCCCTCTAAGGCTTTGTTATATAAAGTACCGTACAGTGTATTAGTATCTACTTTCACGCCGAAACTTTCCAGATTCTCCCGGAACAAGTTCACCCATGCGTTCAGATCTGAGGTACAGTTCTGAGAATGTACCATAGCTACCGGCATACCGTCCGGTGTTGTCACCATATCAATTTCTCCGTATACCTTTGACAGTGGTTTTTCCAGGACGATCATGGCAAATACAGAAGTACCTGCGGATACGTTACCGGTGCGTACTGCTACGCTGTTAGTCGCTGCCATACCGGTTCCTGCGTCACCTTCCGGCGGGCATACCAGACTGCCCGGCTGCAAGTTACCGCTTACATCCAGAAGTTTTGCACCTTCTTCGGTCAGCGTACCTGCGTCTTCTCCTGCAGACAGAACCTGTGGCAGGATCTCTCTCAGTTTCCATGGATATCCTTTTTCTTTTTTCAGTTCATCGAACTGTTCTACCATCTTCTGGTTATAATCTACGGTTTCCGAATCGATCGGGAACATACCGGAAGCGTCGCCGACACCCAGAACTTTCTTCCCGGTCAGTTTCCAGTGGATATAACCGGCCAGTGTAGTGAAAAATGTGATATCTTTTACATGTTCTTCACCGTTTAAGATGGCCTGATACAGATGTGCGATGCTCCATCTCTGTGGAATCTGCTGACCAAATAGCGGGGTCAGTACATCGGTCGCCTGCTCGGTGATATTATTTCTCCAGGTACGGAACGGTACCAGAAGATTGTCCTCTTCGTCAAATGGCATATAGCCGTGCATCATGGCACTAAATCCCATGGATCCGATCTTTGTCAGGATCTCTCCGTACTGTTCTTTTACATCTTTTGCAAGTTCCTGATAACTGGTCTGCAATCCTTTCCAGATATCTTCCAGGCTGTATGTCCAGATGCCGTCTACCAGCTGGTTTTCCCACTCATAGCTTCCGGAAGCGATCGGTGCATGCTCTTTGCCTACCAGAACCGCTTTGATTCTGGTGGAACCGAATTCGATTCCCAGGCTGGTTTCCCCAGCCCGGATCTCTTTTATAATCTGATTTTTATCTGTCATTTTTTTCTCCATTCTGTTATTGGAACGATTATTTGTTCAGTTTATAATACATAGAATTCCATTTCAGTTCGTTCTTGAAATTTCTGATCTGCGTATCTTTATCAATGTAAACTGCTTCGATACCCATCGCTTCTGCCCAGTCGCCCATCTGTTCTGCGGTGATATCGTAGGAGAATGCGGTATGGTGTGCTCCTCCTGCAAGAATCCATGCTTCTGCACCTGTGGCAAGATCTGGCTGCGGAGTCCAGAATGCGGTTGCTACCGGCAGTTTCGGCATCTCTTTTTCTGTCTTCTTGCAATCTACATCGTTGATGATCAGACGGAAACGATCGCCAAGATCGATCAGAGATGTTGCAATAGCCGGACCGGTTTTCGAGGTAAATACCAGTCTTGCAGGATCTTCTCTGTCACCCATAGACAACGGATTCACCTTGATGGAAATCGGACCGTCTGCGATGGTTGGGCATACTTCCAACATATGTGCTTCCAGAATACCTTCTTTTCCCGGAACCAGATTGTATGTATAGTCTTCCATAAAGGAAGTTCCCTTTGCGTCTTTTTTGCCTGTAGTCATGATCTTCATCAGACGTACCATGGCTGCGGTCTTCCAGTCACCTTCACCACCGAATCCATAACCTTTTTCCATCAGTCGCTGGATGGCCAGACCCGGCAGCTGCTGCAGTGCGCCAAGATCACCGAAATGAGTAACAATCGCCTGATAATTCTTCTCTTCCAGGAATCTCTCAAAACCGATCTCGATCTGTGCCTGTACGGCTACATGTTTTTTGAATTCTTCCGGATCGCGTCCCTCTAACAGAATCTGGTATTTACTGTAATATTCTTCTACCAGCGCATCCACATCACCTTTTCCAACTGCCTGTACAGCTTCTGCAATTTCATTAACCGGATAAGCGTCTATTTCCCAGCCGAATCTGATCTGCGCTTCTACTTTATCGCCCTCGGTAACCGCTACATTTCTCATATTATCCGCAATACGCATCACACGGATATGGCTGCTTTCCATGACACCGACTGCAGTACGCATCCAGGAAGCGATCTTTTCCTGCACTTCTTTTGCTGCCCAGTGTCCGACAATAACTTTACGGACAATTCCCATACGGGATACGATATGTCCATATTCACGGTCGCCATGAGCAGACTGATTTTCATTCATAAAGTCCATATCAATCGTATCATATGGAATTTCTTCATTGAACTGCGTATGCAGATGCAACAGTGGTTTCCGGTATTCCTGCAGTCCCAGAATCCAGGATTTTGCCGGGGAGAACGTATGCATCCAGGTGATCACACCCGCACATTCTTCATCTGCATTTGCATCATTAAACGTTTTACGGATGACTTCATTTGTGATCAGGGTTGGTTTCCATACCACTTCATATGGAAGAATCCCGGATTTGTTCAGTTCGTTTACAATGATTTTTGAATGTTCTGCTACTTTCTGCAGACACTCATCTCCATACAGATCCTGTGATCCGGTTGCAAACCAGAACTTATAATTTTTTGCTGTTTTCATGTAAAAAATTCCTCCTTATTTTGCTCGTTTTTATTTTTTTATCAAACAGGTTTTTTGTTCGATTTTTATCTGTTACTGATGTTTTCTATTTCCTTTTTCCGAAAAACTCCGGATGCCTGCTGCCAGCGTTTTCTTTTATTCTCCTCTCACCGGCGTTCCATACAAGACTTTCGGATCACCAGCTCCGGTTCAATCAGGCGAAGTACTCTGGATTCTTCGGGTGGTATCCCATGAAGCAGTTCCAGCAGAAGTTCTGCTGCCATCTCACCAAGTTTTTCCTGTGGATGAGACACCGTCGTCAATTCCACCGGACCGGTTCTTGCGATCATCGAATCATCGTAGCCTGTCACGGACAGATCCTCCGGTACTTTTTTCCCGATCCGTTCCAGCATCCGGATCACTTCCACCGCAATCTGGTCGTTGTAGCAGACCACTGCATCAATCGGAAGTTCCGCCTCCAGCATCATCTGTACCATCACCGCAGGTTTTACCTTTCGGTCTTCGGTATGAAACCACACCACCAGTTCCGGCTGATAAGACATTCCTGCTTCCTGCAGTGCTTTGACATATCCTTTGTGACGTTCTGCCCCCTGGCTGTCATCTGCTTTGAAAACACCGGCGATCTGTCGATGTCCTGTATCGATCAGATATTTTGTCAGCAGGTACGCACCTTTCGCATCATCCAGAAGAATCGTCGGTTTATTTTTCATCTGCAGGTAGCTTCCCTGGATAAAGACATACGGGATGCCCATACGGTCAAGCTGCTCATACAGAGGCATATTTCTGCACAAAATCTGGCTTTTGCTCGGTTCGATGATCAGTCCGTCCACATCCTTGGTCAGGATGTCTTCGAGGCACTGTGCTTCTTTCTGCCGGCTGTTTCCGGTATTTTTCAGCATGATACTGTACCCCTGTTCTGTCAGTACCCGATCCATCCCCTGGATCAGACGTGGAAAAATGTAATCGGAAATATAAGTCGTAACCACTGCAATATTTTTCGAATTCTTCCGGTGTGCCATCCTGTCGGAACAGAAAGTTCCTTTGCCATGTTTTGTTGTAATATATCCGTCTGTTACCAGAATCGCCAGTGCTTTTCGCACTGTATGGCGGCTGATCTCATATTCCTGCGCCAGTTCATTTTCCGATGGCAGCTTCGCGCCGGGTCGGATCTCACCGGAAAGAATCTTACTTTTCAATTCTTCCATCAGGGACATATATTTTTTCCCTTTCTCCGTAATACACACCTCCTGCCTGTATTCTTTCCTCTATCTTATAACTTGTATGCACAACTTTACAAGTTGTATTTCTCAATTTTATTTTTTTATAAAATCCTCTTGCTTTTTGTCAGCTGATATGCTATATTCTGACCTGTCGCAAAGCCCATAAAAACAAGGTCTTACAGGGCTGACCGCCGATTTCCGGCGTAGGTTATATACTTTCAGTATATGCCTCCACGGCATTCGCCAGATATCCATGTACCCATGTCTGTCTGACTCAAAAGCCGCGTGAAAATGAATCGAGTGTTCGTGACCTTCCACTCGTAAAACAAAACTAAAGGAGAAACTGAATATGAAAAAACAAAGTAACACATTGTTCCTCGCACAATCTGCGATGATCGCAGCAATCTATGTGGTTCTGACCGTGATTCTGGCACCGTTTTCCTATGGAGAGGTACAGGTGCGTGTCTCAGAGGCACTGACCATCCTTCCGGTATTTACGCCTGCAGCTATCCCCGGTCTGTTCGTGGGATGCCTGATCAGTAATATTCTTGGCGGATGTATCCTTCCGGATATCATCTTCGGCAGTATCGCCACCTTACTGGGCGCCTGCTTCACCTATCTGCTCCGCAACCGGAACAAATTTCTGGCTCCACTGCCACCGATCATTTCCAATATCCTGATCGTTCCCTTTGTTCTTCACTACGGCTATCAGGTACCGCTTCCGATTCCGTTCCTGATGGGTACGGTCGGTATCGGAGAAGTGATTTCCTGTGGAATTCTGGGCATGATTGTGTATACAATTCTTGATAAACACAGAGTTGCTATTTTCCGCACAGCTGCATAATTATTTAATAGTTTTCGGTCTCGTGCAGGCACGGACTTTGGTTCGTTGCTCGCATAAAAAAGAGAAGAGGTATCTGTTTTCACAGAT
>ERZ857969.2391-NODE-2391-length-21595-cov-24.769499_pt1 | contig 21595 bp, 10 predicted proteins | sample MGYA00519864_ERZ857969 | MGnify/ENA primary metagenome ERZ857969 (study PRJEB31778, sample SAMEA3449382) | human gut metagenome | biome: human gut; feature: human-associated habitat; material: faeces | place: United Kingdom | collected 2010/2012 ... | reverse complement strand
AGTCCGCCAGCTGGGCCTGGAACTTGCCGATGCCCTCGCCGCCCTTGCGGGCCAGTTCCGGGGAGTCGGCCTTGTTGTAGGCGATCGTGTCGCTGATGAAAACCGAAACGGCCCAATATTCGCCCTGTGCGTCCACGTGATAGAGCTTTCCGTCGCGGGTCGCAACCACGGTCATCGCCTCGCGTCTGGGGTCGCCCCCGGCGGCTGCGACGCGGCGGCGGATATGATCCGTCACTTTGCGGATGTTCTCCATCATGGCCGGAACGTCGGGAAAGATGCTCTTGTTTTTGCGCTGGAGGATGTAATCCGGCGCATCGCCCGCCGTGCGGACGATGAACGTGTCGTTGATGAATCCCTCGCCCAGCGAGTCGATTGCCGTGATAGCGCCTTCCAGCGCGAACTGCGACGCTATTTCCTGTAATTCAGCCTTCATACGATGAGGTTGTTTCGGTTTTGGTTGTTAAAGGTTAAGTTTCGCCTCCAAAGTTACTGGAAAAAACGCAGAAATGCAACCGGATATTGTGAAAAAGCCCGCCTTTCTTGCTGAAGGGCGGGCTTGCGAAAACTTTCGGACGGGTTATTCGATCGGGTCGATCACCGTGAACGTCACCTCGTAGGGAGCGGGCGCCGACTGTCCCTGGTAGTTGCCGCCGGCGACGATGAAGGTCACCGTGTAGGTCCCCGGCTCGGTGTAGGTGTACGAGTAGCTCGGCAGGTCGTCGGTCACGCCCTTGATGTTCAGGCCCGTGTCGGGCGAGATCGTGTTGAGCGCGACGGGCTGCATGAAGGCCCATTGGTCGATCTCGGGGAAAGCCCCGGCGCTGAAGCCCTGGAAGACGATATTGGCAGTGTTGTTCGCTCCCGGCCGGCCCTGGAATTTCAGGTTGCCGTTGCCCGATACATTATGGATATAAGGGTTGTCGGCGTGCTGCGAAGCCAGCGAGAAGGGGACGAACTCCATGTCCGGGTAGTTGTAGACCTGCGTGTCGTGGCCCTTGAACTTGACCGTGATCTTCGGATTGATCCGATAGGTGCGCATCGTAGTCTTGGGGTCCGGATAGAAAAGGTGCATGCCCCACGAAAAACGGTCGGCGAACCGGGTGATGTCGTAGGTGTAGGTTTCGAACTTGTTCGCGTTGTTCGGCGTGAACTCCAGTTTGGTCCAGTCGGCGCAGTCGTTCGCCGCGATGGCTTCGACCACAGGGCGGTCGGTGGCGGCGTCGCTGCCGTTCAGCCCCGCGAATTTGTTGCCCGCAAACAGGTCGAGGTTGTTCAGCGTGCCGTACTGCTGGCTGATCTCGATCTCCAGTTCGCACGACTCGATGTCGGCGATGTCGACCTTCGTACGGTTGCGGTGCTTGTATTCGTGTCCCGTGTCGCCCGTCCAGACGGTGATGAAGTCGGCGTTGCCGCTGAAGTTGAAGACCACCGGGTCGCCCGTGCGGTAGGTGTTCGTCGGCGCCAGCTGCACCGAGAACTCCAGCGGCTCGTAGATCTCTTCGTGTTCGCACGAGGCTGCCGCGGTTGCGAGGGCCAGCGTCGCCGCGAGGTATGTGATTCGTTTCGTATTCATCGTATGCTCTGCAATTAAGCGTTTTACCATAAGGGGTTCTGTCGGAGCGCGTGGTTCACCGCCAGCTCCTTGGTCGGAATCGGGAGGTAGATGTGGCGTGCCGTCACGTTGGCGTAGTTCGCCGACGCATAGTTCGTATAGCTGACGTTGCGGTACTTGTTCTCCGTCGGCTGGTTGGTCCCGGCGTTGTGCATCTTTTCGACGAACGTGCCCCAGCGGATCAGGTCCCACTTGCGAAGCCCCTCGAAAGCCAGTTCGCGTCCGCGCTCGTTGCGCACCAGGTCGCGGAATGAACGGTAGTCGCCCAGCAGACTCTCGTCGGTCTTGACGCCCGCGCGTTTACGGATTTCCCGGATGGCCTCCTTGGCCTGGTCGTCCGGCGCCCCGGCGTATTCGTTGATCGCCTCGGCGTACATCAGCAGCACGTCGGCGTAGCGAAGGATCGGGAAGTTGATCGTCGTGTAGAGGCTCTTGGCCGACATCTGTTTCTCGTAGACCGTCTCGCGGCGCCATTTGCCGGCGTTGCGGACGGCGCACATCACCGTCGGGTCGTAAACCAGATCGGCGGGGTCGAACGCGTTCTCGATCGTCTGGTCCAGCCCCTCGATGTCGGGCATGGCGAAATTGTTGTTGTAGACCCACGGCGTCTTGAACATGCTCTGCGTCTGTTGCAAGTAGCGCGTCACGGTCTCGCCCGCCTTGTTCTTGTACGAGATTTTCTGGTTGTTCATTCCGCGGTAGTTGTAGCCCGGCAGGTTCCACGTCAGCCGCTTGTCGATGACCGTGGCGCTGGCCGTTTCGTCTGCCGTGCGGTCGTTCTCCCAGTAGAGCTGCCAGAGGGTGTAGGAGCCGTTGTAGTAGCCGTAGGAGTAGTTGCAGGCCCACTCCGAGTAGTTGGTCGTTCTCGACTGCGAACGCAGGCCGATCAGGTCACCGATGCGGCCGTTCGTCCAGTCGGTCGCGCTGGTGCGGTCGCCGAGGAATTCGGCCTCCCACATTGATTCGTGGAACTGCGTGTCGTACTGGTCGCGGATCATGTTGATGAAGATCTCCTCGTAGCTCTCGTTCAGGTCGTGCTTGTGCGAGGCGATCACCTCGTTGGCCCAGTAGGCGGCGCGGCGGTACATCTCCTTTTTATCCAGTCCGTCGATCTGCTTGACGCTCTCGCCGGCCATGAAGAGATAGACGCGGGCCAGAATGCCCTGGGCGACGGTCTGGCTGACGCGCGAGGGGGTGTTGTCGATGGGCTCGTAGAGGTCGGGAATCGTGGCTTCGATCTCGTCGGCGCACCATTTGAGCACCTGCTCCTGCGGCGTTGCGGCCATCTGCACGTCGTTGGGGTTGGGCGAGGTGGTCGCCTTGACGCGCAGGGGCACATCGCCCCACGCCTGCGCCAGCAGGAAGTGGTAGTAGGCGCGCAGGAACCGCGCTTCGGCGATGTAAAGCCCGATGTCCACCGAAAGTTTCCCGGGGTCGATCTCCGTCTTTTCGACGGCCTCGATGTAGCGGTTGGCGTTCTTGATGCCTTCGTAGAGCTTCGACCAGGTGTCGTAGATCGCCGCCGTGCCGGCGCTGTGGTTGTAGCGGTCGGGACGCGATTCGCTGTTGTTGTAGTTGTTGAAGTAGCAGAGGTCGTCGGCGTTGGCGATTTGCAGCGAGTAGTAGTTGCCGTAGATCGCTTCGCTGTTCAGCACGCCGTAGACGCCCGCCAGACCGTAGATCAGCTTTTGTTCGCTGTTGTAGTAGCCGTCGTCGGGGATGATCTGCGGATCGGTGTCGAGGAAGCTGCACGCCGGAAGGGCGGCGGTGAGCAGCGCCAGCGTTCCCAGTTTCAATATACTTTTGATTTTCATGGCGTAATGTTGCGTTTAAACCGTTAGAATGTGAGGTTTACGCCGGCCGTGAAGCCGAATGCGCGGGGATATGCCGACCAGTCGAATCCGGGCGTCAGCACCGAGTTGCGGGTCGATACCTCGGGGTCGGGACCGCTGTAACCCGTCAGGGTCCAGATGTTGTCGGCCGAGACGTAGACGCGCATCTGGCTGATGCCCGCCTTGCGCAGCGAACGGCTCGGCAGCGTGTAGCCCAGCGAGACGTTCTTCAGCCGCAGGAACGAACCGTCCTCGATCACGCGCGACGAGTACTCCTCGCGGCCGACGGCGTTCACGCGCGGAATGTTCGACGCGGGATTCTCCGGCGACCAGCGGTCGGCGTAGGAGGCCAGCTGGTTGGTCTGGCTCCTCCATCCCGATTCGAAGACCAGCCGGTTGGCGTTCAGCACGTCGTTGCCGTAGCTCCACGCGAAGAAGATGTTCAGGTCGAAATTCTTCCAGTTGAAGTTGTTGCCGAAGCCGCCCGTGTTGAGGGGCTGTCCGCAGCCGATGATCGTGCGGTCGTAGTCGTCGATGACGCCGTCGCCGTTCATGTCGCGGTATTTCATGTCGCCCGGCTGCATCGCGTTGCCCTTGAACGAGGGAACGCCGCTGACGAGGTTGCCCTTGTCGTCGAAATCCTCGGCCTTGTAGGTCCCGTCGTAGATGAAGCCGTACATCATGCCCGTGGGCTTGCCCACCTGCGAGATGTAGGGGAACTGCGAGTTGAAGCGCGTCTCCCACGATACGGAACTCTGGAGCGTGTTCTGTCCGTCGACCAGCCCGAGAATCCGGTTGCGGTTGAAGGCGATGTTGAACGACGTGGACCACTGGAACTGACGGGTCTTGACGTTCACCGTTTCGAGCGTCAGCTCGAAGCCGCGGTTGCGGATCTTGCCGATGTTGAGCATCCCCTGCTCGAAGCCCGACGAGGCGGGCAGCAGGGCGTAGAGCAGCAGGTCGCGCGTCACCTTGTCGTACCAGTCGGCCGTCACCTTGATGCGGTCCTCGAAGAACCCGAGGTCGAGACCCGCGTTCCACTGCTCGGTGGTCTCCCACTTGAGCCGCTCGTTGGCCATGTTCGAGACGTAGTAGCCCGGCACGCGCTCGCCGCCGAACACATAGTCGAGCGAGTTGCCCGAACCCGGGTTGACGGTGATCTGCGAATAGAAGTCGTAGGGGGTCTGCGTGCGGTTGTTGCCCGTCAGGCCCCACGAGAGGCGCAACTTGCCGTTGCTCATCCACTCGCTCTTCTTCAGCAGATTCTCGCGGTTGAAGTTCCACGAAAGGCCGGCCGAGGGGAAGTAGCCCCAGCGGTTGTCGGAGGGGAATTTCGACGAGCCGTCGGCGCGGAATGAGAAGGTCAGGTAGTATTTGTAGCGGAAATTGTAGTTGGCGCGCAGGAAGGCCGACATCATCCGCCAGTCGTAGTAGTTGCTCTGGACCTTCTGGTAGTTGCCCGTGTGGATGCCCGCGATGCCCAGCTCCTCGGAGGTGATCTGCGTCGACGCAACGCCGTCGTAGGTGTTCTTCTGCCCCTGGAGCGAGAGTCCCGCCATCAGGTCGAGGTTGTGGCTGCGCCCCAGGCGCTTCTTGTAGTTGAGCGTGTTTTCGTTCGACCAGCTCGTCTGGTCGGTCCAGTAGATGGCGCCGTTGACGCCCTTGCCGCTGGGCGAGCCGGCGTAGCCCGTGTAGGTTTCGCTGCCGTTGAACTCCTCGCGGCGGCGTTTGTTCAGGACGTAGCCGCCCGTGGTCTTGAACGTCAGGTCGGGGGTGATCTTCCACGTCAGCGCCAGGTTGGCGTTGAGGTAGTCCACCAGCGTCTTGCGGTATTCGTTCTTGGCGGTCTTCACCGGGTTGAAGCGGTAGTCGTTCGATCCGTCTACGGCTTCGTCGAGCATCGAGTCGAGGATGTCCTGCCCGGGAGGCGTTACGGGGCGGTAGCCCCAGACCGAGTACATCAGCCAGCCCGACGACGACGAGGTGGTCTGCGCCGTGGTGGGGGTCACGCCGTTGGTCGCCGTGCGCGAATAGTTGGCGTTGGCGTTCAGCGTGAGTTTTTTCGAGATGGGCAGCGTGAAGTTGGCCTTGCCCTGGTAGCGCTGGAAGTTCGAACGGATGATGATGCCGTCCTGGTCGAGCGCCGAGAAGCCCACGTTGTAGCGCAGCCCCTCCTTGTTGCCGCCCGAGAGCGAGACGTTGTAGTTCTGCTGGAAAGCCGTGCGGTAGAGCTGGTCCTGCCAGTCGATGCCCGGGATGTGGCGGTAGTCGTCGAGCGTCAGTCCCTCGCTGAAATAGCTCTTGTTCATCGTCTCCTCGCTGATCAGTTCGCTCTGAAGCCGGACGAATTCGTAGGAGTCCATCAGGTCGGCCTTGTTGGCGATCTTGTTCAGGGAGAACGAGGCGCTGAAGTTCACCGAGGGCTTGCCCTCGTTGCCGCGTTTGGTGTTGATCACGATGACGCCGTTGGCTCCGCGCGCTCCGTAGATGGCGGTCGCCGAAGCGTCTTTCAGCACGTCGATCGACTCGATGTCGGCGGGGTTGATCGACGCGGCGAACGACCCTTCGGACGGGAATCCGTCGATGATGTAGAGCGGGGCGTTGCTCTGCGTGAGCGAGTTGTTTCCGCGGATGGTGATATTGGCTTCGGCGCCCAGCGAGCCGTCGCCCGTGGTGACGACCACGCCGGCGATGCGTCCGCCCAGCGCCTGGTCGAAGTTGGTGACGTTGGCCTTCATCATCGTTCCCAGGTCGGCCTTGGCCACCGAGCCGGTGAGGTCGCGCCGCGTGGTGGTTCCGTAGCCGATGTTGACGATCTCGACGGCGCCGATCTGCGACGCCTCTTCGGTCATCTTGACGTTGATCGCCGTGCGTTTGCCGACATACTCCTCGACGGTCGTGTAGCCCAGATAGGAGAAGACCAGCGTCTGGTCCTCCCGGGCCTTGATCGAGTAGCTGCCGTTGGCGCCCGTGGCCGTTCCCGACTGCGTCCCCTTGATCAGGACGGTTACGCCCACCAGCGGTGCACCGTTGGCGTCAACCACGCGTCCGTCCACGGCGTTCTGCGCAAAGGCGTCCCCCCCCCGGAGTACCGATAGGGTCACCAGCGCTGCCGCGGCCATGCGTTTAAGTGCTTTTTTCATAAATAAATCAGGTTGTGGGTGAAAATGGTTATTTCTTCTTAAGCCGGAACTCCACGGGCTGTCCGTGGCGGCAGGTTATCTTCAGCAGCGTTCCGGTGTCGTGGGAAACGGCCTCCACGCCGGGATATTGTGCGGCAAGCTCCCATGCGCCGTCCAAAAGCACCTCTTTTTCGATGGGGCGGCTCTCCTGACGCGTGGTGTAGGTCTTCTCCGTGAGGCCGAGGTCGGGCGTGCAGACGCTCATCACGACCTGTCCGTCCGTGTCGGTGCGCTCCATGACGATCGACTCTCCGGTCGCTTTGCGCACAAGCCCCTGGCCCGTGTATTCCCCGAAGCAGACGTAGCCCGTGATGCCCGTGGCGAGGTCCTTCACGACGTGGGCCGTGTTGTCCCGGCGCAGCACTTCGTAGCCGTCTTTCTTGATCAGGCGCGTGATCTCCTTGTTCGTGGGCTGGATGTAGACCGCATATTCGTAGGCGGCCTGCTTGGGGGCGCGGCCGTGGTCGATCCAGGCCGTGGCGAAGTTGCCCGTCTGGGGTGCGCGGGTCTTGTCGTTGGGCGAGGTCTGCTCCTTTTTGGTGATGTTCACCGCTGCGGCGTTCTTCACCACGTAGAAATTGCCCTTCGTGTCGGAGAGCGCCAGCCGCTCGCCGCCTCTGGAGAGGTTGAGCGGGAAAGCGTCGTAAAGCTCGCCGTCGACTTCTATCTGTTCGGCCGGGCTGTCCATCCGCAGCTGGAAAAGCGTCGTTTCGGTGGGGTATGCCTGGTTGTCGTTGTCGATGCCGCTGCCGAGGAAGACCATCCGGTTGTCGAAGCAGAAGACGGATTTGTACGCCGTGGCCCCGGGGGTGAAGTTCTTGCGGTCCTTTTCGACGAAGTGCAGGGCCAGTATGCCGTTGCGGCCTTCGAGCGACGAGGCGCCCGAGAAGCGCTCGGGGTTGCGCTCCATGAGCGTCCCCGGCAGCGGGCTTTCCAGTTCGGGGTAGGGCAGATGGATGGTCGTGGCGCCCGGCACGCGGTTCCAGTCCCAGCCCTCCTGCACGAATCCGCTCGCCGCGGCCGAGACGGGATTGCCCGAACCGATGATCGGCGCCGAACCGTAGCTCTGGTAGCGTCCGTAGCGGTTGTCCTTGGTATAAATCTCCGATCCCCAGACATCGGTGTTGAATGCTTTGAGCGTCACCATCCAGTCGCCGCGGCGGTGGATGCCCGCGGCCCCGTAGTTATAGACGAAGAATCCCGAGGGCGTGGGACCCGCCGAAATCCCCTCTTTCCTGAAGAGGCTGTTCAACTCCTTGTCCGTGCCTTTCAGGCGCAGGTAGGCGCCCGCCAGTTCGGGGTCCGCGCCCTTGCCGCTGCCCGTCAGGTCGCCCAGCGCGGCCAGATAACCGAATGCGTTGACGTCGGCGTCGGGGATGCGGCCGTTCTTGCCGAAGGGATGGCGGCCGGCCAGGCCGAGTCCCCAGTCGCGCAGATCGGTGTAGCTGGCCATGGTCATCAGCGCCAGCTTGAAGTTGCGGCGCGCCTGCTCCGAGAGGGTGAAATCCGTTCCCCGGGTTGCTTTGCAGAAGTAGCCGATCATGGCGAACGCGCCGGTCGAGTAGGCGGGGTAGAAGCCGCCGTGGTGGAAGGTCGTGCCGTCGGGCTTGATGCCGCCGATGGTGCCCGGCGTGAAGCCGAGGCTCCCCGAGAGCCATACGCCGAGGCTCTTCATGGCGCGGTACTGTTCGGCCTCGTCAGGCAGCATCAGCGCGCTGACGATCTTGGGGATGAGCAGCGTGTGCCACGAGTCGAGCAGCTCGTCGCGGCCGTAGACGTAGGGTTTGCGGGTCTCCGCCAGGCCGCTCCAGTAGGCCAGCACCTTGACGTATTCGTCGGTCTTGCCGCGTGCGGCGATTTTGTCGCGCATGAGCCACATGGCGTCGTAGATCTTGCGTATGTTGTAGCCGTAGTGGTGGTTGGTTCCGTTGCCGTGGCCGAAGGCGAAGCCCTGGTCGATGGCGTGGTCCATCACCAGAAAGAAATCGTCGTCGTATTTCGGATCGTTGTTGATATGGCTGTTCAGCGCGAAGGCGTTGAGCATGTTCTCGATGTCGTCCAGGCGCAGTTCGCCTTTCGGGCGGTTGCACTCGTCGTTCGAGAGCAGCGGGGCGCCGATGATCCCGCCGTCGTCGGTGCGGCGGATCGCGGCCTTTTCGAAGGTCGCCCGGGCGCGCGGGATGATCGTGCCGTTGATGTAGTTGGCGCTCGACATGTTGGCCGCGACGATGCTTTCGATGCGCGATTTCACGGCGTCGAGCTGGGCCTTTTCCGCGGGCGTGACGTCGCGCAGCGGCTCTTCGTATTCGTACTGCTCCCACTCCCAGAGGCGCGCCCAGTGCCACAATTCGCGAGAGAGATTGCAGTTGTTGCCGGGAATCTGCTTGTCGGGGGTGATCTGGTCGTGGAGCTTGACCTCGGAGAAGGTCAGGCGGTCGAGGAACAGTTCGCCGCTTTCGACCCCGGCGGGCGTCGAGATTGTCAGCCGGGATACCTGCTGCGAGGCGTGGTCGCCCGGCATGTCGTTGTACTTGATCCAGCAGGCGCGCCAGCCCGTGAAATCCATGTGGAAATCGAACCGGTAGGGGACTTCGCCGGTGGGCGTCTCGAACGAGAACCGCATGTCGGCGTCGACGGCCCTGGGGTTGTAGATCCAGAGCATGACGCCCGCACCCTTGACCCGCAGCGAGCGCATCAGCTGTCCGAAGTCGTTGAAGCGGAGCGTCGACGGCGCGCTCCACGACCAGCGCAGCGAACGGCTCCCGTCCTTGTAGTGGAGGCCGCTCAATTCGGCCGTGCTGTTTTCGCCGCATACGAAAGCCTTGGGAATTTCCGTTTCGAAACTGATTTTGGCGTCGATTGCCGCAGCGGCATGCTGGCCCCAAAGCGTGCCGAATAGTATCCAAATCGCTGGTACAGCGTGTTTTAATATATTTTTCATAGATTCATATTTGGTCAAAAATAAACAAAGAAATTGGTTCGCCAAAATTTTTCAAAGAGAAAATAATAAAAATTTTACATTCATCGGAAAATGTTATTAAAATATGTTGCATGTCCGAAAAAAACTTTACCTTTGTCCGAAAAGCTGGTTTGGTTTACCAAAATAATCATGTTAATCACCTAATTTATGAAGACCTTATTTAAATATGCGACCGTTGTGCTCCTCCTGGCAGGGACTTCCGCCTGCTCGCAGCCTTCGAAGCGCGCTTCGATCATTGACGAAAACATCGCCGTCGCCGAAAAGCAGATCGGCATGCTGGCCGATTCGAGCGAGACGGGCGGTGTGATCCGCATCCCCTCGACCTGGAAGAACGGGCGGATCGACTACGTGCCCGTCGACGACTGGGTGAGCGGTTTCTTCGCCGGGACGCTGTGGTACATGTACGAACTGACGGGCGACGAGACATGGGCCGCGCGCGCACGGAAGCATACCGAGATCCTCGATTCGGTGCAGTACCTGCAATGGCATCACGACGTGGGCTTCATGGTCTACGACAGCTACGGCAACGGACTGCGGCTGAAAAACATACCCGGCTACGAGGATGTGATCGTCCAGACGGCCAAGTCGCTTGCGACGCGTTTCCGGCCGGTGCCGGGCGTCATCCAGTCGTGGGACGCCGACCGCGGCTGGCAGGGCGAGCGAGGCTGGCAGTGCCCGGTGATCATCGACAACATGATGAATCTCGAACTGATGTTCAAGGCCACGGAGTTTTCGGGCGACAGCACCTATTATAATATCGCGGTGAAGCATGCCGACCGAACGATGAAGGAGCACTTCCGCGACGATTACAGCTGCTATCACGTCGTGGACTACGACCTGACGACGGGCGACGTGCGCGGACGCTGCACGGCGCAGGGCTATGCCGACGACTCGGCGTGGGCGCGCGGACAGGCATGGGCCGTCTACGGCTATACGGCCTGCTACCGTTACACGGGCGACAAACGCTACCTCGACCATGCGCGGAAGGTGGCCGGTTTCATGCTGGGCGACAAGAACATGCCCGCCGATCTGGTTCCCTACTGGGATTACGATGCGCCGAACATTCCCAATGAACCGCGCGACGTCTCGACGGCGGCCATCATCGCTTCGGCGTTCTACGAAATGTACACCTATACGGGGGACGGGCTGTATAAGCAGAAGGCCGACCGGATCGTCGAGTCGCTCTCGTCGCCGGCCTACCGCGCTCCGGTGGGCGGCAACGGCGGGTTCCTGCTGATGCACTCCGTGGGCAGCATCCCGCACGGCAGCAATATCGACGTGCCGCTGAACTACGCAGATTACTATTTCCTTGAGGCACTGATCCGCAAGGGCCGTGTGGAGGCGGGCGAACCTTTGTTTTAAACCGGATGCCCATGTATAAACTGTTGTTTCTCGCCGCTGCGTCGGTGTGGTCGTGGGCCGCACCGGCGCAGTCGGTGCGGGAGGTCGCCGATGCGCGGATTCTTTCGTTCGAGGAGTCTGCGGCGCCTTTCACGGCGTCGGAAGGCTCGTCGCTGTCCGTCTCGGGCGACCATTACAAGCACGGCGCCCACGCGCTCCGCTGGCAATGGTCGCGGGCGGGCGCCCGAGTGCGCATCGAATCCCCGGTGGGTTACCTGTCGGAAAATCCCAATCCCAGGGAGACCTCCGTTTCGACCTTCGTGTTCTGGGTCTACGCCCCGAAGGCGCTCGACGGGAAATTGCGTTTCGAGTTCCGCAAGGAGGGGCGCACCTGCGCGTGGTTCGACTACGGACTGGAGTTCACCGGCTGGCGCGGGGCATGGGTGGCTTTCGACCGCGACATGCAGGGCCGGCCCGAGGAGGGGATGGACGAACTGGTCGTCACGGCGGAGGGCGTCGAACGGGGCGAGTTGTATTTCGACCACCTGATTCTCTCCTCGTTTCAGGACGTGCGGCACCATACGGCCGATTTCCAGGCGCCGTTCATCAACGCCGCGACCACGAGCCACTGGCTCACGCTGCTGCAATCGTGGCGCAATCCGATGCCCGCACTCCCCGCCGCGGTCGGTGAGGGGGAGCGGCGCGATATGGCGACCGTCGAACGGCGTCTGCGCGAACTGCTGCTCGAAGGCCGGAAGCCGATGGCGATGAAGACCCTGCGCAAACGCTTCGACGCATACGGCATTGCGGAAAATTCCGACGGGACGCTTCGGGGCAAGCCGATCTGGTTCGTGCGCTATGCCGAGACCTATATTAATCTGGGCCATCCCGATGTCGGCAAACTGTTCAACGACAACGGCCAGACGCTGCGCAAATACAACGACTTCCTGTTCCAGGTCGCCGTGGCCCACGATGCCGCTGCGGACGCCGCCGAGCGGGCGGAGCTGGAGCGGATGTATGTGCTGCTGACGCGGCATCTTCTGGATCAGGGCTTCGCCGCGGGAAGTGCGCAGGGAACCCTGCACCACCTGGGGTACAGCATGCGCAATTTTTACACGGCTCCCGTCATCATGCGCGACGTGCTGCGTCGCGCCGGGCTGGAACACGACGTGCAGCAGGCTATGGAGTGGTTTTCGGGCGTGGGCGAGGTGAAACTTCCGCCGGCGGAGCCGGGGATGGACATCGACGCGTTCAACACCTCGCTCGTCGGCCGTCTGGCGAGCATCGTGATGCTCCCGGACACCCCGGTGAAAGCGGCCTGGCTGGAGGCGTTCTCCCGCTGGGTCGACAACGGATATAAGGTCACCGAGGGGACCGGGCCCTGCTTCAAGAGCGACGGCACGGTCTTCCACCACCGGCGTCACTACCCGGCCTATGCCGTGGACGGGTTCAGCGGCGGGGCCGTGAATGCCGTGTGGCTGTTGTCGAAGACGCAGTTCGCGGTGAGCGCCGAAAGCCATGCCGTTCTGAAACGCGCGCTGCTCGAAATGCGCTTCTACTGCAACCTGCGGTCGTTTCCGCTGGCCCTTTCGGGCCGTCATCCCGACGGCCGCGGAGAACTGGTCCCGTGGCATTATGCCCGGCTGGCCGTCGCGGGTACGCCCGACGGCCGCGGGGAGATCGACCCGGAGCTGGCCGCCGCCTACCTGCGTGTGGCCCAAGGAAAAGACGCTTATACGCGGCTGTTCGCCGAAAAGGGCTTCGCTCCCGAACCTTCGCCTGCGGGGAACCGCGTCTACGGCTACAATGCCTCGGTGTCGCACCGGCGCGCCGACTGGCTGGTGACCGTCGCGGGCCACAGCCGCTATCTCTGGTCGGCGGAGATTTACCAGGGAGCCAACCACTACGGCCGCTACCTGACGCACGGCAGCATGCAGCTGCTTGCAGACGGCGATCCCGTGAGCGCCTTCGGCAGCGGGTTCCGGCAGGAGGGCTGGGACTGGCGGCACATTCCCGGGACGACGGCGCTCGAAATCCCGATGGAGCGGATGAAGGCCGACATCCGGAACGTCGACACCGCGTCGGGCTACGAGGAGATGCTCCTCTCCGACGAGGCCTTCGCCGGAGGCGTCAGCCACAGGGGCCGCGACGGGGTGTTCGCGATGGAACTCCACGAGCACGACAAATACAACGGTTCGCTGCGGGCGCGCAAGTCGTGGTTTTTCTTCGACAACCGCATCGTCTGTATGGGTTCCGACATCGAAAACAAGGCCGAGGGCGGTGTGCATACGACGCTGTTCCAGAATTTTCTGGCGGACGCGGCCGATCCGCTCGTCGTGAACGGCGAGGCGGTGACGCAGTTCCCCTACCGGGCCGAACTTGCAGGCGGCGCCGTCCTGCGCGACAACCTGCGCAACGCTTACTTCGTGCCGAAAGGTAGGGTAGTCGTTTCGAAATCACTTCAGCGTTCGCTCGACGAGGAGACCGACGCCCCGACGCAGAACAATTTCGCAACGGCGTGGATAGATCACGGCAGCGGCTCCGTCAGCGGCGGCGGGTACGAATACATGCTGGCCGTGCACGCTTCGGACGAAGAGGCGGCCCGCTACGCGCGGGAACTTCCCTACGAGGTGCTGCGCCGCGACGCCTCGGCGCATATCCTGCGCGACAGGCCGTCGGGCATTACGGGCTATGCCCTTTTTGCGGCCGGTAAGGTGGGCGAGGGGTTGCTGGAAAGCGTTTCACTGCCTTCGCTGGTGATAATCGGCGGGGATGGCGAAGGGCTGACGGTGAGCGCTGCGGACCCCGACCTGCGTTTCTACGAGGGGCCGAGCGACGAGGTGTTCGATGCCGACGGCAGGCGCGCCGAGCGGAGCGTCTACTCCCGCAAGTGGATCGACAATCCCTCGGGAGAGTCGCAGCTGGAGGTCGTGATCCGCGGCCGCTGGCAGTCCGCAGACGATAGGCCGGAGTGCCGGATCGAACCCGCGGGCGAAAACACCGCTTTGATCTTCACGTGCCGCGAAGGTGCGACGCGCGAAGTGAACCTGATTGAAATGAAATAAGACACGATGTTGAAAATTAGAATTGCAATTCCGTTTGCGGGCCTCGCCCTGACGGCCTGCGGGCAGTCGGAGACCGGGCGCCCCAACGTGATCTACGTATTTCCGGACCAGTATCGCAACTCCTCGCTGGGGTTCTGGAGCGATCCGGAGTTCGCCGCCGAGGTGGGGTGGAAGGGCGATCCGGTCGCAACGCCCAACCTCGACCGCTTCGCCCGCGAAGCCACGGTGCTGACCGAGGCGGTGAGCAATTTCCCCGTGAGCAGCCCCCACCGGGGCATGTTGCTTTCGGGCATGTATCCCGAGCGGAACGGCGTGGTGCTGAACTGCATGTCGGAGCGTCCCGAAAGTTCGCTGCGCGAGGACGCCGAGTGTATCGGCGACGTCTTCTCGGCGGCGGGCTACGACTGCGCCTACATCGGCAAGCTGCACGCCGACTTCCCGACGAAGAACAACCCCCAGCGTCCGGGAACCTACGTCAGCGACGCCGTTCCCGAGTGGGACGCCTACACGCCGCCCGAACGCCGCCACGGGTTCAACTACTGGTACTCCTACGGCACCTACGACGTGCACAAGCATCCCCATTACTGGGACACCGACGGCAACCGTCACGATGTCGACGAGTGGTCGCCGCGGCACGAAGTTTCGAAAGCCATCGAATATATCGAAAACAAGGGCGGCGTGCGCGATCCCGAAAAACCGTTCCTGATGATGATCGGCATGAATCCGCCGCATTCGCCCTACGCTTCGACCGACGACTGCGACCTGGAGGGGTATGAACGTTACAAGGACAAGTCGCTGACCGAACTGCTCGTGCGCGACAACGCCGACACGACGATGGCCAAGGCCGCCGCCGTGCGTTACTATTTTGCCAACGTGAGCGGTATCGACCGCGAGTTCGGCCGCCTGCTCGCTGCGCTGGACAGGGCGGGGCTTACGGAGAACACGATCGTGGTCTTCGCTTCGGACCACGGCGAGACGATGACCAGCCATTCGACCGACGACCCCAAGAACTCGATCTGGCGCGAGTCGCTGAACATTCCCTTTCTGGTGCGCTATCCGGGGCGGGTGCCGCACCGTGTGGACGATCTGCTGCTCTCGACGCCCGACATCATGCCGACGCTGCTGGGGCTGGCGGGCCTCGGGGAGCGGATTCCCGCGAGTGTCGAGGGGCGCGACTACTCGGCCGTGCTGCGGCAGGACGCCGTGCAGCCCGAACGCCCGCGCGCTGCCCTTTACATGCGCAACCTCGACGGCGGGCGCGATGCCGACGGACTGGTCCGCGGCTTCTTCGCCCAGGCGCGCGGCGTGAAGACCGCAACGCATACGATGGAGCTGCGTATCGGCCGCGACGGGACGCTCGAACGCGTGCTGATGTTCGACGATGCGGCCGATCCCTACCAGCTGCACAACCTCGCGCCGGAGGAGCATCCCGCGCTGTTCGCCGCGCTGTGCCGCGAACTGGCTGTGTTGCTGCGCGACAACGACGACGTGTGGTTCCGCGAGGGCGTCTTGTCCGACGTGGTTCCCTATGATACGAATAACTAACAATCAATCGGATATGAATAAATTGTTTTTGTGGATTGCAGCGGCCTCGGCCTTTGTGCTGCAATCGTGTGAGAACACCGACGGCATCCGCGACGAGATCGGGAGCCTGCGCGACCGGGTGATTGCGCTGGAGGCGAAGATCGGCAGCGTGAACACCTCCATTGTGGCGCTCCACAAGTTGATGGACGAGTCGACGATCATCGTCGGGATCAAACCCAACGCAAAGGGGTACGAGATCGAGTTGAGCGACGGAACCCGGCTGCCCGTCATCCTCGGTGAGAAGATCGAGGCGCTGGTTCCCGTCATGGGCATCGACGCCGAGGGCTACTGGACCGTGAGCCTCGACGGCGGAGCCACTTCCGAGCGGCTGAAGGTCGGCGGAGAGTACGTTTCGGCATGGCCCGTTTCGGGCGGCGACCATAAGCCCGGCGCCGAGGGCGTCACCCCGCAGCTGAAGGTTTCGGCCGACGGGGAGTGGCTCGTGAGCCTCGACGGCGGGGCGACCTACGCGCCGCTTTTGCAAAACGGACAGCCGGTCAATGCCTTGGGGGATAAAGTCGTCGTCAGTTACAGTTCGGCTTTCAAGTCGGTGACTTACGACGCGACGACCGGACTTTTGGCGGTCGAACTGCTCGACGGCGAAAAACTTACGCTTCCCGTCTTCGACGATTTCGGACTGACGGTGACGGCTTCCGACAACGAGACTTTCCGCCTCGGGGAGACCCGGGCCTTCGAGGTCGTGCAGAACAACGTCGCCGAGGCGGTGATCGACGCTCCTGCGGGCTGGACGGCCGTGCTTGGCGAGACGACGCTGACGGTCAAGGCTCCCGCGACGTTCGACGCCGCTTCGCAGCAGGCGGCGGTCTCGGTGACGGTCTATTCGGACAGGAAATACCGGAAACTCGTCACGCTGAACGTGACGCTGCTCGACGAGCAGGTGGATGCCAACGCCGCTCTGGCATGGCGGAATTTTAAGGCCGGAACTGCGGATAACGTCCTGCTCGATTATTCGTATGCCGGTTACAAGCACGGCGAGGAGGCTCCGGCCGATGTCTGGGGACTGGGCTACAAGGTTTACAACGTCGTCGACTACGGCGCCGATCCCACGGGCGTCAGGTCCTCGCGCGGGGCGTTGACTGCGCTGCTCAAGGAGCTGAAACTTTCCGGGCGGAGCGATGCGGGGGCGAACCTCGCGAATGCCAATGCCCGGGCGGTGATCTATTTCCCCGAGGGGCGTTTCGTCCTCCACAACGACGACGACAACGTGGTGGACCCAACCTCCGCCAACCAGAAATACACCGATTCGAAGGGGAACAACCGCAGCGAGGAGATTTTCATTCGCGGGGGGTATTTCGTGCTCAAGGGCGCGGGCCGCGGCAAGACGACGCTCGTCATGGACACGCCCAACCTGCCGAACAACTCGGAGCAGATGTGGTCGTCGCCCATGATGATCAATATCAAGCACAATTCGGGACTTTCGGACCTCACGACGGTGACGGGCGACGCCGCACGCGGCACGTTCTCGGTGGAGGTGGCTTCGGCGGCCGGCATCGGGAAGGGCGACTGGGTGTGCCTTTCGCTTTCGAACAACGACCCGACGCTGGTGGCGCAGGAGCTGGCGCCGCACCGGGTCGAGGGAAACATGACCGATATTCAGACCATTACGGTCGAGGACTATCACCAGGTGGCTTCCGTAAGCGGCAACCGCGTGACCTTCGCCGAACCGATCATGTACGCCGTGGAGGCCAAATGGGGCTGGAAAATCCGCAAATACCCCCATTATGAACATGTCGGCGTCGAGGACCTCACGTTCGAGGGTCGCTCGAAGGAGAACTTCGGCCACCACGCTTCGTGGGAGGACGACGGGGCCTACAAGCCGCTCAACATGATGCGTCTGACCGATTCGTGGATTCGCCGCGTCGATTTCAGGGGCGTCAGCGAGGCGTTGTCGATCGTGTCGAGCGCCAACTGCTCGGCCTACGACATCGAGATCAGCGGCAACCGCGGCCACTCGGGCGTGCGCTCGCAGTCCTCGTCGCGCATCTTCATCGGCAAGGTCTGCGACCGCAGCCGCGGGCAGGCTGTCTCGCCGCCCTATACGAGCACGGGGTATTTCGAAAACGCCGGACAGTACCACGCCTCGGGTGTGTCGAACACCTCGCTGGGGGCCGTGCTGTGGAACAACACGTGGGGTGACGACGCCTTCTTCGAGTCGCACTCCAGGCAGCCGCGCGCCACGCTCGTCGACCGCTGCACGGGCGGATTCGTGCAATGGCGTTTCGGCGGCGACGAAACCAACGTGCCCAACCACCTGGGCGACCTGACGATCTGGAATCTGAACGCCACGCGTGCGGCGCACGATTTCGGGGCCGAACCGTTCAAGTGGTGGCTCTCCTCGGACAAGTGGTGGAAGACCATGCCGCCGATCATCGTCGGATTCCACGGCGCGGCGGTCACCTTCGACGAGAGCGCCGAACAGGTGAAATACCTCGAAAGCAACGGCGCGGCCGTCGAGCCGCTGTCGCTCTACGAAGCGCAGCTGCGCCAGCGGTTAGGGTATGTCCCCGCATGGCTCAATTCATTGAAATAGAATAAAACCAAACATATTATGAAAAAGTATCTGATCCTGATCTTCGTCGCGCTGGCTGCGGTTTTCCAGTCGTGCGACAACAACGACGACCTGTGGGATGCGATCGACGACCTGAAGAGCCGCGTGCAGGCGCTCGAAACGCAGGTCGACGCGCTGAACGGCAACATCGAGGCGTTGCAGAAACTCTACGGCGGCGCCACGATCTCCAAGGTCGAGACCTCCGATGGCAAATATCTCATCACGCTGACCAACGGCGAGACCATCGAACTGGTGCAGGGCAGCGAGGCCGAGGCCGTGATTCCGATCGTCTCGATCAACGACAAGGGCGAGTGGCAGGTGTCGACCGACAACGGAGCCACGTTCACCTCGCTCGGCGTGAAGGCCGTGGCCGAGGACGGCACGACGCCCCGGTTCCGCATCGACGAGGCCACCGGCTACTGGCAGGTGAGCTACGACGGCGGCACCTCCTTCGAAAATGTGAAGGACACCAAGGGGCAGCCCGTCAAGGCCATCGGCTCGGGTACGGTGACCGACAAGTTCTTCGAGGAGGTGAAGGTCGACGGCGGCGACCTCTATATCAGGCTGCTCGGCGGCGAGGAACTGCGCATTCCGATCGTGAGCGATTTCTTCTGCCGGATCGTCACGCCGACCGAGGGCGTGCAGACGTTCGACGCCGGGGCCACCAAGCGTTTCGTGGTGGAGATCCGAGGTGTCGAGCAGGTGAAACTGTCGGCTCCCGAGGGCTGGTCGGCACGCCTGACCGATGCCGTGGATGAGAGGGCCGAACTGATCGTGACGGCCCCCGCAGCCGTGACCCGCGCCACGGCCGACACGTCGAAGGACGTGGCGGTCGAGGCCTTTGCGGCCGGCGGGCTTTCGACGGTGGCCAAAATCCAGGTTGAGAGCACCGGAACGGCTCCCGTCGCTCCGACGGTTGCGGTGACCAACTCCGCGACGGTCGAGCCCACGCAGTCGGCGCTGACCTTCGACGTTGCGCCCTCGGCCAATGCCGACGGCTGGAAATACCTCTGCCTCAAATCGACGGAAGCGGCTCCCGACGCCGCCAGGGTTCTTGCCGAAGGCACGGCCGGTGCGGGTACGGGCGTGACGGTCAGGAATCTCGAAGCCAATACGGCCTATACGATCTACGTGGTCGCCTATGCCGGCGATCTGACGAGCGAGGTGGCAAGCGTGCAGAACACGACGGCGGCGGCTCCCGTTACCGCCGAGACGGACTACTATCAGGATTATCAGGACGGGAAAGACATCGCGCTGGGCGACCTGACGATCAATAAGACGGTCTATCCGGAAGCGCAGCTGCTCAAGCCCTCCGAACTGACCGCTGCGATCATTACGGCCGGAGGTTTGATTTTCGTCGACAACTCCGATGCTGCCGATCTGTCGTTCACGATTTCGGGCGCGTCGATCAATATGGGCGACATCGTGCTGATCGGCCGTTATCCCGAACGTGCGCAGGCGACGATCTCCGGGCCGGAACTGCGTTGCAAGTACAATGCGGCTTTCAAGAACCTGCATATCGCGGCTTCGGGCAATTACAACCTCTTTACGACGACCAATGCCACCTATGATCCGACGCTGCATGTCGAGGATTGTACCGTGGATGCCGCCTACAATGTGGTTTACGATTCGCACAATACGCAGAATTTCAAGAGTGTCTATTTCGGGAATTCGATCGTGAAGATGACCGTCGCCAACAAGCCGTTCTATTCGACCAAATCGAAAGGAGCCTATACGCAGCAGTCGATCCGTTTGGAGAATAATGTCTTCTATGCCGAAACGCCTTTGCAGAACTACCTGATCAACTGCGGGGACAGGTCGCAGGCATTCCAGACGACCCGGCTTCAGGTCGAGGTGACGAACAATACGATTTATAACATTTACCAGCCGAACATTATGATCCGGGCTTATGTCCTCGCAGGGCTGACCGTGACCAAGAATGTCGGGTATTATACCGGTGTTACCGCGAAAAATTATCTGACGGGTGTGTATGACACGGCCGGATTTACGGCTGACAAGGCGGAGGTAACCTATAATTACCTCTACACCGCGCCGGTCAGCGATACGAATTTCTGGTCGGCGAAGCATACCGGAAGCTACACGCCTGCAAACAACCAGATGGGCGACGGCGTGGAAGCTCCGTTCTCTTCGATGGATGCGGCGAAGGGGTATTTCCCGGTCGACGCTTCGGTGGTGAAGACGGGTGCGGGAGCGACCTACGACACGAAGGCGTGGTTCAAGGCGGAGTAATTCCGGCTTGCCGTAACGAAAAACTCCGGCCTGCATTTTCGTTTCCGGGGATTTACAAAGCAATGCTGTAACTGAATGAGTTACGGCATTGCTTTTTTATGAGGTAATGATTTAGAAACGCAAGTCTCGAATAAACTTACATCGAGGTTCATCCTGTCAAACAACTCTATACAAATATACGAAATATCTGATAAAAAAAGCAAATATGATTTTTATTACTCCATTTGCCGATTTATGGCGGACATCAGCGTCACCGTCGATCATTTTTTCCTTTGAGCGGACTGGAACGGTCTGGAGCGGACATAGGAATCGTTTTCTGAAGGCTTGGATTATCTTGCACATCCTTAACGCAGAAATCACCTAAACCCTCAGCATTATGGATTGCGTCCTTATGGAAACGAGCGCCTATAAAGAGTTGCAGGCGCACCTTCAACGTCTTCTGGAGCGAGTGTCTGCGCTCCATTCCCTCTCCGCCCAACCGACAACTGTCCGGTGGCTTACGGCCGAGGAGGTCTGCAAGGCCTTGAGCATCACCAAGCGGGCCTTGCAATACTACCGCTCCGCCGGCATTATCCCTTATACAGCATTAGGGAATAAAGTACTGTTCCGGGACGACGACATCCGGCATCTCCTGGAAAAGAATCTGATAAAAAGCCTGTAGCATGCCCGAAGAGATCATCACCCGCGACAGCGCCGCGTTCAAGGAACTGTACCGCGACATCGTCAAAGCCATCCGGGCTGTCGATATTCTGATCGACACGCACCGCCCGACCATCGGAAATGAACTGTACCTGACCAGTGAGGAGATTTGCAGCATCTTCAGCATCTCGAAACGCTCCTTGCAGAATTACCGGGACAACCGCCAAATCCCTTATACTACTCTTGGTGGAAAGATTCTTTATCCGCAGTCCTCGCTTTATAAACTGCTGGAACAGCATTATATGAAAGCGCAGCGCTGATGTAGCCTGTATAAGGGGAAGATCAAATCACTCTTCCCCTCCTTTTTTGGACGTATAACTGATATAGTTGCTCGGATGGATCACGCATATCTGCCCATCCGGTGTCCCGAAATCAATGAGGATCGGATATTTGTAAAGCGGAAGATAGTATTTCTTTCCGAAGGACTTGCGGATTGCCTCCGCAGCCAGCAGGATTCCCGATTCGGCCGTTATGGGACGAT
>ERZ857969.2375-NODE-2375-length-21707-cov-4.096342_pt1 | contig 21707 bp, 20 predicted proteins | sample MGYA00519864_ERZ857969 | MGnify/ENA primary metagenome ERZ857969 (study PRJEB31778, sample SAMEA3449382) | human gut metagenome | biome: human gut; feature: human-associated habitat; material: faeces | place: United Kingdom | collected 2010/2012 ... | reverse complement strand
CAAGGATGGCGGGGAAGTTACGGAACTTTTGTGGGACAAAGGGAATACCGTTGAGACTATCGTGTTGCTACAAAAGAAAAACTCGTAGAAATCCTTTATTTTAGGCACTTTGCGAAACATTTTATGTTTACAGCAGAGGGCAAAAATTCCCGTAATAAGCACCTCAAAAACTATTTTGATGTTTCGGTGGTAGTTGATATCGGGTGTGGGAACACAAACGAAAAATAGCGGTTTTCACAGTATTACTTATCTATGTAGTGTCCACATTCGTCTTAAATTGCAGGCGACTGATGAAATAAGATTTTATAATAGGCGTATCATTAGAAATAGTGGTACGCTTATTTTTTGCTCAAATTTGCACCTTTGAATAATTTAGGACTTCCCTATATAATGAAGCCAGAAACGGAGGTGCTGTTTATGAAAGAGCAGACATATCATATATATCTGGATAGCCACGAAAAGACGACCTTATTACATAGCCTTGTGGAGCTGAAAAATCAGCTCATACAGCAAGGCAGATATACGGACTGCGTTGACGAACTTATCTTCAAGGTCATAAACGCACCTGTTAAGAGGTTGAGAATTGAATATGTTTAACCCAAAGGTTGAGCCGCTTATTCTTATTTTAGAGTAAGCGGCTTTTTTGCGTTCTCCACCGATTTACATAGCCGCCTTTGACAAAGCGGCTAAATTTATGCGAAAGGAGGACGCACAAATGTCAAATTGCAAAGTAATTGCTCTGACCAATCAGAAAGGTGGTGTCGGCAAGACCACAACGGCGGTCAATCTGGGCGTGAGCTTGGCACAGCAAGGCAAAAAAGTCCTGCTTGTCGATGCGGATGCACAGGCTAACCTCACAATGTCACTTGGCTATCCACGACCAGACGATTTACCCATATCCCTTGCCACCATTATGCAGGACATCATCGACGATAATCCCATAGATGTTCAGAAAGGTATCCTGCACCACGGTGAGGGCGTTGACTTGTTACCCTCTAACATTGAGCTATGCTCGTTGTCCTTGACAGTATCTTAAACCGTATTACGCAGAACAGAGCCAAAGGCAGGAATACCTTTATCTTCATTGATGAGATTTATCTGCTGTTCCAACACGAATACTCGGCAAACTTCCTCTTTACCCTCTGGAAGCGTGTGCGTAAATACGGGGCGTACTGTACGGGTATTACCCAGAATGTGGACGACCTGTTGCAGAGCCATACGGCGAGGACAATGCTTGCAAACTCTGAGTTTATCATTATGCTCAACCAAGCGTCCACCGACAGGCTTGAGCTTGCCAAGCTCCTTAACATCTCCGACCTTCAGATGAGCTATATCACGAATGTCGGTGCAGGACAGGGCTTGCTCAAAGTCGGCAGCTCTCTTGTGCCGTTTGTCAATAAGTTCCCACGCAACACCGAGCTTTACAGGCTGATGACAACCAAGTTTGGGGAGGTTTAGGAACGCCAAGAGAAGCCACCAAAAGTAAATTTTTTATGTCTGGTTGTCAGCCCTCTTGATTTTTTGATTGACTGTTGTTATAATATACTTGCATAACTCCCAGAGAGTTGTGCAAGTATAATAATATAACTCCGAGGAAATAATGAAAGTATGGAGGTGCTTTTATGGCTATTGTAAGCGATGAACAGGTCATTAAGGTATTACGGCAATACAATCCGTGGTGGCGTAATCCGTCTGCAATCAAAGAGGAAAGCAAACCGCAGAAGCGACTTGCCTATTATGAAGCACTCAAGATGATAAAGCATAAAACGCTCCGCCGTTTTGCGGTATTGTCTGGAGCAAGGCGTGTGGGTAAGACAACGATTATGTACCAGATGATAGATAATCTGATTGACGAGGGCGTAAGTCCGAAGAACATTCTGTATGTGTCTTTTGACAATCCGATTGTAAAGCTCGTCAATGTAGAAACGGTGCTTTCCATTTACGAGTCACTTTACCCTATCGAGGGAACAAAGTATATCTTCCTTGATGAAATCCAATATACGGATAATTGGGAATTGTGGATGAAAGTCATCTATGACAGCAGAAAGGATATTCGTCTGACCGCAACAGGCTCTGCAAGCCCGATACTGGAAAAAGGTGCAACGGACAGCGGAACGGGCAGATGGAGCGTCTTGAAGATACCGACAATGTCATTTTATGAGTATTGCCGTCTGCTTCAGCTTGAAGAACCGATTTTGCCAGATAGCTTAAAACTCACAAAGCTCGTGAAAATGAGCAATGCGGAGCTTGGCGACCTAATGGACAGATTTGCTCCGTTAGAGGGGCATTTCAACCGCTATCTGATGATTGGCGGTTTCCCAGAGCTTGTATTGTCCGATGATGATATTTACGCTCAACGAATGCTTCGTGAAGATGTAGTTGATAAGGTAATCAAGCGAGATGTGCTTACCCTGTTCAATATCCGCAGTCCGCTTTTAATGGAAAAGCTGTTCTTATATCTCTGTATGAACTCAACGGAGATTTTCAGCGTAACCACGGCGGCAAAGGAATTGGAAAACACTTCGGTCAGCACGATTGACGGCTATATTGAAGCTCTTGAAATGTCTAACCTTATTTATCTGGCAAAGCCAATGGATGTGGGAAGTAAGGGAGCATTAAAGGGCAAGCCGAAAATCTTTATTGCCGACGCAGCTATCCGCAACGCCGTGTTGATGATAGATGATGTGTTATCCGATGAAAAGGAACTCGGAGCAATGGTGGAAACCACCGTGTATAAGCATATCGTATCTTTCTATCAAGGCAGTACGGCACAGCTCGGCTATTTCAGAAAGGCAAAGGACAACCAGAAAGAGGTTGATGTGGTGGTAGAGCTACCCCGTGAGAAAATTCTCTGCGAGGTCAAATACCGCAACAATTCCCATATTCCTGCAACCGACGCTATTGTTGAACTTTGCAAGGACGAAAAATCAAAGGTAACAAACGCTTTTCTTGTAACAAAGCAATTAGACGATTTTGGCATTGCAAAGCACGAAACAGCAGTACCGATTTTGCGAATACCTGCCATAGCATTTTTGTATCTGTTAGGAAAGACAGAAGCAGACGGACAAAACGGAAAAATGTAATATCGAAACCAATTCAGCGTAACGCTCACTTTTTTACAAGGTGGGCGTTCTTTTTTTACCAAAAATCGAAAGGAGAATTTTCAATGTCTAATATCCGATTTCGCTCTGCAGCTCATCGGGATTTCTTTCTGGAAATGATGAACAAGAGCAAAGTAAACGACTGTTATCACAGAGCCTTTTTCTATGTAATGGGCATTGCCGCCGAAACAAGGGCAAATATCAACCAGATGTTTGATTTTAAGACGGATTGCATTGAGCCAGAGGGTATGCACGGCGGCTGGCAGACAAGCGGTACGGTCAAGGTCTGCCACCTTGCCTTTAACCTCTGGAACGGTTACACGGAAAAGGAAAACGGACGGTATTTTACGCCAGATGAATTATTCTGTTGTGAATATGCTCCGTACTTTGTTGAGGGTATTAAGGTAAGGTATCCCGAATATTGCAGGGATTTACCTGCACCGAAACAGCAGACTGAACATTCACGATAAGAAAGGACGAAGCTATGAAAAAATATGTAATGCAGATTTGTATTATCGCCGCCGTGTGCCTGTTAGATGCGACGGCTTTTTGCGGTTATCACATTTATGACCATTATGCACACGAAGCGGAGCAGACAGAAGCCTTTGAGCAGATTGCCGAGGTTGTGGAGCAGGCTCAAACAGGCGAAGAAGCTCCGCAAGTTCCGCTTAACGAGGAAGAAACTATCCTGCCAGAGTACGGGGACCTTTTCTTGCAAAATCCCGATATGGTAGGTTGGATTTCCATTGCCGGCACGAAGCTCAACTATCCTGTAATGCAGACACCGAATAATCCGAATTTCTATCTGAAGCACAACTTTGAAAAGGCATACAGCGATTTAGGCACACCGTATATTCAAGAAAACTGCAATATCGCAGAGAGCGACAACCTTGTTATTTACGGTCATCATATCAAGGGCGGCAAAATGTTCGGAGCTTTGAATGATTACAAATCCAAGAGCTTCTATGAGGAACACAAAACCATTCTGTTTGATACGCTGACCGAGCAGGCGGAATATGAAATCGTGGCTGTATTCAAGACCGTTGCGTACAGTTCCGAGGGCTTCCGCTACTATGATTTTGTCAATGCGGAAAATGCAGAAGCATTTGACGAATATATCGCCAAATGCAAGGAGCTTGCCCTGTACGATACAGGCGTAAGTGCTGAATACGGCGACAGGCTGATTACGCTCTCTACCTGCGAATACTCAGCACAAAACGGCAGACTTGTGGTTGTGGCGAAAAAGGTATCCTGATGTGACCGCAAAACTTATGGGAAAGGAGGTTTTGTATGGCTGATATAAAGACCAGAGATGCGGTCAAGGGTACAATTAAGACTATTGACAAAGCCGCTATTGCTTCGGAGCGTATGAAAGCCGCTTATGCCAAGACAAAGGACAAGGCGGAACAGGGCTATTATGTCGATGAAAGCTCTGCTACCGAATATGCTTCGGATAAGGTGTCCTATACCGCCGAGCGTGTGACGGAGGAAGGCGTACACCAATTTAATAAGCAAGGTCAGAAAGGTGTGCAGACCACAAAGGAAAATATCGTCAAGGCAAAGGACGGTATTGCCGATTTTAAGACCAAACGGGCAATGAAATCGGCAGAAAAGCGAGCTTCCAATGTTCACACTCAAACCGTGCGAACAAAAACGCAGGCAGAAAAGACAATCAAGCAGTCTGCCCGAAGTACAGGAAAGACGATAAAATTCACGACCAAAGGTACGGTCAAATCTGCCGAAAAAAGCGTTAAGACGGCTCAATCCACCTCAAAGGCGGCTATCAAGACCGCCGAGCATACCGCAAAGACGGCACAGAAAACTGCACAGGCTTCGGTCAAGGCGGCTCAACGAGCAGCACAGGCGGCGAAAGCAACGGCAAAGGCTACCGCACACGCCGTAAAGGTTGCAGTGAAAGCGACCATTGCGGCGGTCAAGGCGATTATTGCAGGAACAAAGGCATTGATTTCTGCGATTGCCGCAGGCGGTTGGGTTGCTGTCGTGATAATCGTCGTTATCTGCCTTGTCGGTTTGCTTGTTGGCTCGGTGTTCGGTATCTTCTTTTCTGGCGAGGACTCTGGAAACGGTATGACAATGCAAACAGTTGTGAGAGAAATCAATACGGAATACGATACCAAACTTGACGAAATCAAGAACGGTACAGCTCACGATGTTTTTGAAATGTCGGGAAGCCGTGCAGTCTGGAAAGAGGTACTTGCGGTTTATTCCGTCAAGACCAATACCGACCCCGACAATCCGCAGGAAGTCGCCACAATGGACGACAGTAAAAAAGAGCTTCTCAAAAACATCTTCTGGGAGATGAATGAGATTAGCTCCAGAACGGAAAGCAAGACCGAAACACAGATAATCGAGAGCGACGACGGTCACGGCAATATCATACAGACGGAAACTACCGTTACCCGCACCTATCTGTATATCACGGTTGCCCATAAGACAGCCGAGGAAATGGCTGACAAGTACAGTTTCAATGCAGACCAGAGAGAACAACTCTCCGAGCTACTTGCCGAGGAAAACAATTCGTTATGGTCGCAGGTGCTATACGGCATTTCTGGCGGCGACGGAGAGATTGTAAGTGTGGCATTGTCGCAGGTCGGAAATATAGGCGGTCAGCCTTATTGGAGTTGGTACGGCTTCGAGGGGCGTGTGGAATGGTGTGCCTGTTTTGTATCTTGGTGTGCCAATGAGTGCGGCTATATTGATACAGGCGTTATTCCGAAATTTGCAGGCTGCGTGTTAGGCTCACAATGGTTTAAGGACAGAGGTCAATGGCAGGACGGCAGCTTTGAGCCGTCGGCAGGTCATATCATCTTCTTTGATTGGGAGGGCGACGGAGAAACAGACCACGTCGGAATTGTAGAGTGTGTCGAGAACGGAACAGTTTATACCGTCGAGGGCAACTCTGGCGATACCTGCCGCCAGAACAGCTATGCTATCGGAAGCAGCGTAATTTACGGCTACGGTATCCCTGCTTATTAAAAAAGGGCAAAAGAAAAACCAGAGGATTTTATTCCTCTGGCTCTTTTGCCTTACATAGACCGTTTACCGTTGCAAAATACTGAATGAATGGACAAATACGCGTGTGGACTTGACAACAGGGTGTTTTCTGCGTATAATAAGTATTACAACTGTAAGATTACGGAGGGCGAATATGAAGAATTTACCACAAATTTCCGATGCGGAATTTGAAGTGATGAATATAATATGGAAATATGCACCCATTAACACTAATGATATAGTTGAACAACTTTCTAAAAATAAAAGTTGGAATCCTAAAACAATACAGACAATGCTTTTTCGCCTTGAAAAAAAAGGCGTTATAACACACGAAAAAGAGAGTCGTGTGTTTGTCTATTCTCCGCTAATAAAAAAAGATGCATATCTTGAGAGAGAAAGGGACACTTTTATAAACCGCTTTTTTGATGGAGCGTTAAACCAAATGGTTGTTAGTTATTTGAATAAAAACGAATTGACTTCTAAGGAAATTGAGGACTTACAGGCGATTTTAGATAAGAAACGCCAAAAATAAGAGGTGGTGTTTATGTTCCTTACACGCTTTATAATTAGCAATGTTTTTAGTGTGTTCCTCATCGGTGCTATTTTGTTACTGAAAAGAGTTTTAAAGAATAAAGTTTCGCTAAAATTTCATTATCATATATGGTTTGTGCTTTTACTTTCATTTGTGGTTGCTTTTTTGCCAACAACCTTTTTCAAATCTATTGAATTGGGAAATATAACGCAGGAAATCACAGCTCCTGCGAACCATATAGAGGACGATACACTTATGCCTCCCGATATGCCAAATGATTGGAGATATGATTTTACAGATTTGACAGATAGCTCTGATAAAACGGTATTAAATATTGGGTGTAAAATATTCTGGATTATAGGTGTTGTGGTAGTAATTGCTTTTTACATTTCTGGCAATAAAAGGCTTAGAAAAATAAAAAAATTTACAGAGCCTTTACCAGATAATATAATGAGTGTGGTTAAAAATTGTTGTGAAAAGACAGCTATAAAGCGAAAAATATGCGTATTGCAATCAGATATGGTTACATCACCGTTGAGTTTTGGGTATCGGCAATCATATATTATTTTACCAAGCAAAGAGATACATACATCTTCCCAAAGAGAAATAGAGCACATTATTTTGCACGAATTAACGCATATTAGACACAACGACATATTAGTAAATCTTTGGCTCTGCATAGAACAGATGATGTTTTGGTTTAATCCGCTTATTTGGTGGAGCTTTTCTAAAATGCGACAAGACCGTGAAGCTTACTGCGATTGGACAGTATTAAATGGTTACGATACCGATGATGAGCGATTAGCTTATGGAGATACACTCTTACGATTTGCAAGCAAAAAGAATAACACATTGGTATATACTGCAAATGGGCTATTTAGTAACAAAAAGCAAATAAAATATCGCATTGAGAGAATAGCAGACTATAAGGCTGAAAGTAAATTGAAAAAAATTGTTGGTAAAAGTATTATTATGTTGTTGTCTTTTGCAACTATGTTGCAAGTACCAGCGTTTGCGGCAGTTGCTTCCGATTTTGGTCTGTATTACAATCCAAAACAAACTATGACTGTTATAGAGTTTGATTACAGTAGTCTGTATGGTGGTGCTGATGGCTGTGCAGTTATATATGATACGAATGCCAATGTTTATAATGTGTATAATAGAGATGCTATTACAAAACGAATTGCTCCTTGCTCAACTTGCAAAATATATAGTGCCTTAAATGCTTTAGAACAGGGAATTATTAGTGCTTCTGAAAACACGGTACAATGGGATTATCTCTCTCGTGATATTCCATCTTGGAATGGAAATCAAAACCTTAATTCGGCAATGAAAAATTCTGTTAATTGGTATTTTCAATATTTAGACAATTCAGTTGGTGCTGATGAACTTGAAAGTTTTTATAAACGAATAGGGTACGGGAACGGATTTATTGGAAATGATACTATGTATTATTGGAACGGAAGTAAGTTGAAAATTTCCCCGCTTGAACAGGTTGACTTATTAAAGAAACTTTACAATAATAAACTCGGAGCGAACAAGGATAATGTTTCAGCAATAAAAGATGCTATTTTTATTGCCGAAAGGAATGGCTATAGGCTCTATGGGAAAACTGGTACTGGTAAAATAGGAAATAACGATGTTAGTGGTTGGTTTATCGGTTTTGTGGAAACTAAGGACAATGTTTATTTCTTTGCAGTAAATTTGCAGGATGACGCTAATGCAAACGGCAATGCGGCTGTTCTGACAACTTTCTCTATTTTTGAAACAATGGGTATAAAATTAAGTGAATAAAAGCAAGATGAGCTGTTAATTGCTAAAAATCAGCTTTAACAGCTCTATTGTTTAATTCAAACTATTACAAAAGTAAGATTTGGAGGACGATAAAAATGAAAAAGTATTTATTGGGAAGCTTATCAATATTGATACTATGCCTTTTAGTGGCATGCTGTACCGCTAACCGAGAAAGTGGTTACAACGGTAGAGATTTAGGCGATTATGACCTTGTTTATACAGAAACAATATCACCTAACGAAGAATATGTTGAACGAGAAGAAGACGTAGTGTATTATACCGTGAATGTTTATCAGAATAGTGATAATAACTGTGTTGTTACAGCTACATCAAACTCCCACTTCTTTGACGGACTTGAGTACGAATATCAATGCAATGCAAAACTATCAAAATCAGATATTAGTATAAAGTGGCTTACTATTATGGGGACAGAAGAAGCATCAAAAGAAAATCAATATATCATTGCGGATGTGATTTTATCAGCAGATGACAAGGTTGTAAGCGAACGAAAAATTAACTTTGCAAAAAAAGCTATTGAAAACATCGGCGATGTATTGAATAGCAAGGAGAATACAAAATGAACAAAATAGTTAATAAATTCTGGGGAGTGCTTCCTTTTATAATGATTGTATTTTGCGGTATTTTAGTAACTGCAATAGAAAAAGTGACAGACAATACATTTAGAATACTTCCACGCAATATATTGATATGCTTAGGAATAATCAGTTTTGGAGTATTGCTGTTATGGTTGAATACACGCAAAAAAATAAAAATGTCTGACCATCGCATATTTTCGCTTATTCTAAAAATTACATCAGTTTTTCTGTTTGTGGTTATTACCTTAATCTGTTTGTTTGTTATGGGGTTTTCGCACCGTCCAGAACATATCGTAACAAAAAATGGAGTAAAGATGGTTGCAAGTGTTAATAGCTATGAGTATGTAAATTACTATGAATATAAAAATATATTTTTCTATGGTCAAAATTTAGGATATGAGTATTATGGAAGCGGCGGTAATGACCCACTTGCTCAAAAACCAAAGCCAGACCCTATCCGCTGGACTTTTTATGACTTAAATGGAAATGTTATTGATAGCGGCTCTAAAGGTGACTATGAGGAGTATAATTATGATGATACTACGGGTACGACTGAAAGCCAGCAAGAAAACATATTGAAGCAAAAGGCAGATATTAAGGAGCTTGATTTTGAAGTCATAGAAAACAGGAGTGGCGAACTGGTTTTTTCTGTTTCCATAGATGACTTTATTGATAGCTATAACGGTTATTATTGGAACGATAAGAATATCCGCTATTTACTCCCCTCTACCGAATGGCGTTCTCAAATTTATGATACAGCTATTCATTCAAACTACGAAACTAAATATTATAATTTTACCGAAGATGAAAAAATATGGTCGCTTCCGACCATATCTGTTTATGTACCGACAAATAATGATTACATACAGGAAATCACGCTAAATTTTGATGACCATAGTTACACCAAACAAATGTACACATTGTATGAGGAAATGTGTTTTTATACATTAAGAGTGCTATTTCCCGATTGTTCAAGTGATAAGATTACCGAATTGTATATGTCGCTGAATAAATTGGCTTATGATAATGTTTTCCCAAATGAAAAAGGGTATAATAGCAATTCCACTCCGTGTGCATTGTATTACAAAAACGGCATAGGGTTATACCCGTATTTTGCTATCGGAGAGTGTGTTCATCTATGTATCATTCCAGTAACGCAAGAAACTATAAGTGACTTTGAAGCGAGAGGTGTGAGAATTTATGAAATTGAATAAAAAATTTTTTACCGTAAAATCTTACAAGTGTAATATAAGTTCGATGAAAGATATAAGGACTATTTTCTTTTTTGGAGTTATCTGTTTCAGTATGCTTATGATTTTAACAGGCTGCAATAATTCTGAACAAACAAATACATCACAGCCAGACAAAACCGTATCCGAAACAAAATTAGAAACGCAGATAATTACCAAAGCAAAAAATCGAAGTCTTGAAATAGCAAATTTTTATAAAAGCATTTATGTAAAAGCAGAAAAAACGACCTCTGATACTTTCCCTAATGAAACGACTATACCTCAAAAAGATATAGACGAAATCGAAAGTCTTTTAATCGAGCAAGGATACTCTGTAATAAATACGGACAATAAATATCCTGCATATCTTGAAAATAACGAGGGGTTTTATTCCTTTTGGAAATCAGTTTGTGAAAACAAAAAGGCTGAACAGGAATTTATAACCGTAACAGAGACAGGAGGATTATACTATTCGCTTATGTTATATTCCAACGGTGAAAAAAATCGTGTTTTCATATCTGTTGACTGGGACAAAAATAACGAACCAATGGTATCTTCAAACGAATATCAGACAATAACAGATTGGGAATTATCAGATAAAGGCGATTTCTATTATAAAAGTTATTTCACAGGAGTTCCTTTTGATGACTATGCATTAATACGATTGAAGCCAGTTGATAAAACGCTATATGACCTAACTGACAAGTATATTTCCCCGATTGGATATTTAAGCAATAATATGTTCGTCTGCGATTGGACTTCAGATGATTATGGAGACCTTGCTTTTAATGACCTCCTCGAGTTTTTCTATAAAGTGAAGTACAACGCTTACTTTAATGCACAAGACTATGAAAGTATATATGAGCCTTACTATCATTCAAATATACCCGCAGAATTATATGAAAAAACGGTTTTTCCCTACTTTGATATATCTCTTGAAGAATTTAGGGTGCGGAGCTTGTATGATGCCGAACACAATACTTATCCGTGGCAGGAAATTTGTTGCGAAAATGTAACATATTACCCTTCTGTTGAGCCAGAGGTAATTAGATACCAAGATAATAAAGATGGTACATTTATGTTCGTATGCTAAAGGAAAAGGGTATCGCTGTTTTCTTTGAAGATGAGAATATCAATACGCTGACAATGGACGGAGAATTACTGTTGGTGGTACTCAGTTCAGTTGCACAGCAGGAGGTTGAGAACATCTCATCTAATGTCAAAAAGGGATTAAAAATGAAGATGAAACGAGGAGAACTCGTTGGCTTTCAAGGTTGCTTGGGATATGATTATCATAAGGAAACAAAAAGTATATCCGTGAATGAAAAAGAAGCTGAAATTGTACGCTATATTTTTAATAGGTATATTGAAGGTGCAGGTTGTACGGTTATTGCAAATGAGCTTGAAAATCTGGGATATAAAACAAAGTACGGCAGTTCAAGATGGGTACAGTCCACGGTAATCGGTATCATAAAAAATGAAAAATACAAAGGCGATTTGCTTTTAGGTAAGACTTTTACGGTTGACCCAATTTCAAAAAGACGATTAGAAAACTTTGGCGAGGAGGATAAGTTTTATATCCAAAATCATCACGAGCCTATTGTGAGTGAGGAGGTATTTGAGGAAGCACAAAAGATATTAGCAAAAAGAAATGTTAATCGTGGAGTACATCAAGATGGACAGAAGCGAAATAAATTTAGTAGGAAGTATGCTTTTAGCTGTATGATTAAATGTGGTTTTTGCGGCGGTACATTGACACGAAGAAACTGGCATAGCAGCTCCGCATATACAAAGACAATTTGGCAATGTGTTACCGCCACCAAACAGGGTAAAAAATATTGTCCTCATTGCAAAGGCATTCCCGAAGAAGTAATCGAAAAAGCCTTTGTAAAAAGTTATCAGCTTTTATGCTCTGACCAACAGCAAGTTGTGGAGGAATTTTTGCAGAAAGTCGAGGGCGTTCTTAACGAAGATACTTCTTTGAAGCGTTTACCAAAGATTGAAAAAGAAATGAATGATTTGCGTAAGCGAAAAGAAAAGCTCCTTGATTTACGGCTCGATACTACTATTGATAGGGATATTTACGAAAGTAAAAACCGAGAGCTATCAGAACAGTTGAAGAAGCTCCAAGAGGAGCAGGAGCAGTTGCTGGAGTTAAGTAAAAATCGAGAAAATACAAGAACACGATTGCGAGAATTTAGAAAAAACTTGAGTTCTGGTGAGATACTTGAGGACTTTGACAGAGTGGTTTTTGAAAGTGTAGTTGAAAAAATAATCATTGGAGGTTATAATAAAGAAGGAGTGGAGGAACCTTTGAAGATAACTTTCGTGTATAAAACAGGTATCCACTCTAATTTTAATGGAAAAGATTTTAAGCCAAAGCGTAGAAATGCTGCGGCTTTACATAGTGACGCAGAATTGTGTTCCTATGCAAGTGACGAGGCTGCCGAATTGTGTTCACATAGTAGTAACGACACACGTTGAGACAGTAGCATTACTTGAAATTTAATTGAAATATTTTTAATACGAAAGGAGCTCTTTTAATGCTTACAGCACTGTGTTTTACCGTATTCGGTTATCTTTCGGGCAGCATACTTTTTGCCCGCGTTTACGGCGCGCTTTTCGGTAAGGATTTAATATCAAACAGCACCGACGGCAACCCCGGCACCTCAAACGCATTTATATACGGCGGTATGCTTTGCGGAACGCTTACACTGCTGGGCGATTTAATAAAAGGCTTTCTGCCTGTTTTTCTTTACCTTTATATGACCCGCGGCAACACTGATATTTATTTCATGCCTGTGCTTGCAGCGCCCGTACTCGGGCATATTTTCCCCTGTTTTTACCGTTTTCGCGGCGGCAAGGGCATTGCCGTCTCGTTCGGCTGCCTTTTAGGGCTTTTGCCAATACCCCAACCGCTTTTAACGCTCGCGGCAATTTATATAATTCTGTCGGTTGTGGTTCGTATATCGCCGCATTATTACAGAACAATACTAACCTATTGCATTTTTACTGCAATTACGGCGCGCTTTGCCGTTTCTTACGGCATTACGCTGGGCTGCGTTTTAATTTCGGCGTTTATTATACTGCGCCACTTAAAAAGCCGCGAAGAAAAGCAAAAATTCGCCGTTTCAATACCGGTATTTAAAAAGTTATTTAATATTTAAAAAAATATTGACATTCCACCGCTTTTATGATAGAATAATTTGGTCATTTGAATAAGGAGAGGTATCGAAGCGGTCATAACGAGGCGGTCTTGAAAACCGTTTGCCCAAAAGGCACATGGGTTCGAATCCCATCCTCTCCGCCATTCAGGGTGTTCTTATAGTTACTGAGAAGTAAATTGTAAGAACGCCCTGTTTTTTTTAATTGTGCTACGCTGTTACAGAGACACTTGACGGCAGATACGAAAGCTTTACTCCTTTACGGGTATTCAATGTTATATCCGGCTCGGGTATGGGAATATCCTCCGGTATTTCTATTGAGCCGATGCAATTATAATAAATTACCAGCTTTTGAGTTTTAACTCCATTGATTTTTTCAGCGGAGTGAACCTCTATATGTTCAATAAGCTCATTCAACATATTCGCCGTCAACTTTTTGACGCGGGTATATTTTTTTATTGCTTTAATGAACTTTTCGGAAGTCATTTCTTTTCCCATAATTTCATCTAAAAGATTTCCGAGATGAGTAAGCCTTTCGCGGATTTCCTTTTGTTCGTTATTGTAACTGACAGACATTTTCCCGAATCGCTCATCGTTTATTTTACCTGATAAATTGTCCTCGTAAAGTCTTTCAAATATTCTGTCAAGATCCTTATCTCTTGCGGTCAGTGACCTGATTTCGCTTTGATAAGCAGAAATTTGTGCATCCATTGATTGTTTAGACAATGCACTTGCCGTCTTTACGAATTCTTCTTCATATTTACAGGCAAACCTAGCGAGGCGATGGATTTCCGAAAGAATCACTTCTTCTAAAAAATCCGTTCTTACATAATGAGTAGAAAAACATTCCTTGCGCTTGCCCTGATTATAGGCAGGACAATTGAAATATGTTATTCCGCGGTTATTACCGTGATAATGCAAATTACTGCCGCAATCGGAGCATACAAGCAAACCCGAAAACATATTGTTTTCACCATTTGCCATAGGGCGCTTTCTGAGCTTTCCCCTTTTGAACTGCACTTCTTCAAACAGTTCTCTGTCAACGATAGCCTCATGCACATCTTTAAATATCATCAAATTTTCGGAATCACTTTTATGTCTTTTTTTGTTTTTATAGGAAACCGAATATGTTTTAAAATTGATAACATCACCGCAATATTCCTGCATGGCAAGTATTTTTTGTACCGTTGATTTTGCCCAGTAATACGGGTCGGTATGTGTTTTGCCGGAAGCCCCTCCCGGCTTTTTTATACCTTTTTTTATGGCATAAACTGATGGTGTCAGTATTTTCTCATCTGTTAATGCCAAAGCAATTTGAAATGTACCCAAGCCATCATGGAACATATTAAAAATACTTTTCACCACATATGCGGCTTCTTCATCTACTATCCAGCGTTGCGGATTTTCGGGGTCCTTGATATAACCGTAAGGAGGCGGACTTAGCGGTATTCCTGATCCGCCCTTAATCTTATTACTGATACGGCGCTTTTTGCTTATATCACGCGAGTACCATTCGTTAAAAAGATTCCTTATCGGGGTCAGATCGTTTTCGCCCTCGTCGGTATCAAGATTATCCGAAACCGAAACAAGCCTTATATTGTGTTCGGGGAAAAATTCCTCGGTAAGTCTCCCGACTTCAATATAATTTCTGCCGAGTCTTGATAGATCCTTAACGAATACTGCCGTCGCTTTTCCAAGCTCTAACTGCTCCATCATTCTGTTGAACTCAGGTCTGTTCATTGTAATGCCTGAAATACCGTCATCAAAGAAATGGACTGTTTTTGTGTACCCTTTTTCCTTTGCAACCTTAGCAAGAAGCTTTTTCTGATTAGCTATGCTGTTGCTTTCACCGTCCAGTTCGTCATCCCTTGATAAGCGCTCATAAAGAAAAGCTACATCGCAACATTTCATTTCATTTTTCGTTCTATACATGATTCCTCCTTCCCGCAGTCAAATAAACAGTACATAAAACTATAAGCGGCTGCCGAAAGGATTTTAGGATTGCTTAAAATCTTTGAAAATCATACGACCGAGTGAAGAAAACAGCGTTTTGCCCGTTTCCCTGAATTTTGGCTCAACCTTTATAACCGTGCCGTTTATGTTGTAAATCTGCGTTTGCGCGGGGTTAAGCTCTTTCGGTCTTTTACCTTTGCTTTCGATCTGCATACAGCACCTCCGTTATTTTCGCATACCGAAGAATGCCGGCAATACAGCCACCGTTCTTCAGTATACACATCTGATCTGTTTTGTCAAATTTGACTTTCCGCTTTTTGAGTACACAACAACAGTGTGAGAAAATAATGTTAAATTAAAACAATCCACGGAGTATTTGGCCCCTCCGCAGGGACATACTGCAACGGGCTGACTTTTACCCGCTTGCCGTCCAAGCCCACGGCAAGTGTCTTCACAGGGTCATCGCAAGCATATATTGTCGCTCTCCCTCTGTTTTACAGTATGCTTTCTATAATGCCAACAGGCATATTTTTCAAGGTTCATATATAACACAGTGAAAACCGTTGTTACATCAATATTTTTTTCAAATGCTTAATTGCGGAACATTTCTGAACATAAATACTGTTCAAATCCGTTTCCAAAAGATAGGCTATTTCAGATAATTCCATGCCGCACAAAAAATGTAATACAATTATAATCCGCTCTACTCGCGCTAATTCTAAAAGCGCCTGCATCAACATTTCGCTTTCAAGATTGTTTTCAATTATATTTACCGCTAACTTATCCAGTATTTTTCTAAACTCAAGCTTTACCTGCTTTTGACTGATTGTATGTAAATCCTTTTCAAGACAATTGCGGCTTACCTTGCCGCGTGACAATAATTCCTCCAATAATATATCTAAATAATTACGCATTTCACACCTCCAAACCCAAAAGTTAAGAGGTTATGCGTATTTACATTTATATTAAAACAAATTTCCGAAGCAAATCTTAAGTTTTGCAAAAAATTTTTATCAAAAACTTTTTTGAATTTATTTCAGCAAGCGGATAAATTTTTAAAGCACTGCTTTTTGGCAGTGCTTTAAAAATTTAATATTTCTTAATTTCTTGCAAAAATTCAAACTCGATTTTCACATTTAAAATATAACCTTCTCAACCTTTGCACAAAGATAATGATATACGGGTCTGCATCTTAAATGTTTCGATTCCGAGCGAGCATGTGCATATACTTTTAATCCTGCCGCCTTTTTTCCATAAGCCATATTGTTTTAATCCCCAATGTCTTAATGATAGATGTTGCCACATATAAACACCTTATTGTCGTTTCAGAAGATGTTATAAGCGCTTCTTTCAGACTTTGAAGTTTTTTTATTAAACTCATTTTTTCAACTTACTTTTGCAATAGAATTAAGGTTTGGTAAGAAGAAACAGTAAATTCATCTTTAATTGAATGACCGTTTTCAGCATTCATCCAATGACATTCAGTCTTAATCGTTTTTTTCTCAGTTGTAAAATTCTGTATAAACACATATGTGTTTTCCCCGTCAGTTCGGCTATGCGCGGTAACCCCCTCGGGCAATTCCCCGTCAAATGCGCCGCCTATACCACATTCTTTAAGCAATTCAGACACAAGCATATCCGCAAATGCGCCGCCGTCCCTAAACGCCTGATAATATGCTTTGCCGCTGCCGTAGCTGTTTACCGTAAGCGCGGGCATATTGGCATAAAAATCCTCGGTATAGCGCGCCAAAACCTCAGCGCCCTCCGTATGGATAAGCTCGCAGTAATCGACCACCTTGTATTCTTTGCCGTCATTCGTTCTTACGGTGTTGCTGTCCTCGGGATAAAGCGTGTCAATTTCTTCATTCCAAATACCGAATACCTTTCTGAGTCCCGATCCCGGGAAACCACCCAAGTAACACAAATCGTTTTCGTTCACCATAGCGGAGATATATGTGAACAGCAGCGTTCCGCCGTTTTTAACAAAATCATCAATCTTTTCACCGAGCGCCGCCGATACAGTATAACGCATAGGCGCAATTATAAGCTTATAATTACTGAAGTCATCCTCTGCACCTATAATATCGGTGTTGATTCCGCGTTTCCAAAGTGCCGAATAGTAGCTTTCGAGCGTTTGCATAGTCTTTTTATCATTTTTAGCAAATCCTTCTGCCCCCTCAAGTGCCCAGCGGTTATCCCAGTCGTATAAAATCGCCGTTTCCGCTTCGGGCATTGTTCCTACTATAAAATCAAGCCCTTTAAGCCTGTTGCCCAGCGCGGAAACCTCCTTAAACACCCTTGTGTTTTCACTGCCCTCGTGGTCTACCACCGCCCCGTGAAATTTTTCCGATGAGCCGCGGCTTTTGCGCCACTGAAAATACTGCACCGAATCAGCCCCGTGCGCCATCGCCTGGAACGACGAAAGTTCATTCATACCGGGGCGTTTGAGTTTATTGTATTCATGCCAGTTTACAAGGCTGGGTGTGCTTTCCATAAGGAAAAACGGACGCTTTTTTAAAGAGCGCATAAGGTCGTGTGCCATAGCTGCCCCTATCGCCGCGGAAATATCGTTTTTATCGTTCCCGCGCCACTGCGGGTATGCGTCCCACGAAATAAAATCAAGGCTTTTTGCGAACCTTCTGTAATCCAGCTCATCAAAAAAGCCCATTAAATTTGAGGTTACGGGTATATCCGGCGTGTATTTGCGCACGGCGTTTATTTCCGCGTTCATAAAATCAACCGTTTGGTGGGTCACAAACCGCCGCCAGTCTATGTTAAGCCCGTGGAGGCCCTTATCCCCAAGCGGTCCGGGCGGCACTATCTGCTCCCAATCGGTAAATGTATGCGACCAAAAGGCGCTCCACCACTCGCGGTTAAGCCTTTCAAGCGTGCCGTATTTGGCTTTCAGCCACTCTCTGAACGCCGCGCGGCAAAGCAGACAGTGACATTCGCCGCAAAACTCGTTTGAAATATGCCAAGCTATAAGCGCGGGGTGCTCGGCATAGCGCTCAGCTAATTTTTCGTTTATTATGCGTACCTTTTCTCTATAAATCGGTGAAGTGTAACAATGGTTTTCGCGGGCGCCGAATTCATTTCTTATACCGTCAGGGCGCACGCGTAAAACCTCGGGGTATTTTTGTGCCAGCCATGCAGGGCGCGCACCGCTCGGTGTTGCCAGTATTACCCTGCCGCCTGCGGCATAAATATCATCCATTGCTTTATTCAAAAAGGAAAAATCAAATTTTCCTTCCTCAGGCTCCAGTGCGCTCCACGCAAAAATCCCGACCGACATTTCATTGCAGTTTGCAAGCTTCATAAGGCGCATATCTTCTTTAAGTATATCAGGTCTGTCCTGCCACTGGTCGGGGTTATAATCTGCCCCGTGAATTATGTGCGGAAAGCTTTTTATAATAATATCCTTTTTTATTCCGCTTGTTGAACCTTTTTTTTCATTCTTTCTTTCAAGTTGCATTTTAGATTCCCCTCTGTTTTTAATCAAATAATAATATGCGGTCAACCTATATTTTTAGCCGCAACCGACCACCTTCCGCTTTTCCACCTTATTCTAAACAGTATTCCGCGTACCGTTTCATCAATTGCGGAAGCAACAAAATATCCGTATAGACCAAGCCCGAATTTAATGCATAGCAGCCAACTGCCAAACGCCCCGAACACAATGCAGGAGGTAATTGTAACAATCGCGGCAAATAATGTATCCGCCGTACTGCACAAAGCGTTTTCGCCTACATGCGTATTTCCACGCGCAGTTTCAATTATAATATCAATAAGAAAGATTATTCTTGCCTCGGAAATATAGTCGGAATTATCGGTAAAAAAGGACATAAGCGGTCCTGACATTACAAATACAATAAAGGCAATCACAGCATTGAGCAGCGGGACAAACCTTGCGTTCAATTTAAAAAGTCTGTCTGCAAGACCGTTTCGTCCGCTGCCTACGCATCTGCTTATCATAAGCGCTCCTGCCTGCGCTACTGCATAACCGAAAAGATATGTAAAGCCCGAAATATTTGAAGTGAACACTTTGACATTTACAGCCGCCTGACCTAAAGAAGCGATTACAGCAGTCGAAAACGCCGCAGTTATAACATATGTCAATAAACTCATTCCCGCAGGTATTCCGACTTTTAACACCAGTTGCAAAATGGGTGGTGTAAAGCGTCCTTTGCACGGAACATTTTTGCATCCGTAAAGTTCGGCAAAAGCATATATAAGCCCTATAAGCTGACCTATAACCGCTGCAAAGGCAATGCCGGCGACTTTGTTGGCAACAAAGCTTGAGTTTATCGCCGCAAGCGAAACCAATACATTTATACCGTTTGCAAGCAGACCTGAAATTAAGGTCGGACGCACTATTCCGTATGCTCGCAATACCGCACATATGCAATTTGTAAGCGCAGTAAAAACGATAAATATCATTCTGATTCTGAAGTACAAAACAGCTTCCTTGAGTATCTCACCGTTTATATTCATTATGCTTAAAATCGGATTTGCCGCCGCATATGATACTACCGAAAGAAAAATTGAAAGGGCAGCATTTGCAATCATTCCGGTAACATATGCATCCCCTATATTTTCCGTTCTGCCGGCTCCTAAATAAATGCCGAGAATTATGAGCATGCCGTTTGTTATCATTGCTATCAGGTTAAGCGGAATGTTTATTATCATATTTGCAACATTAACCGCTGTAACCGCATTTTCCGAAACGCGCGCCAATATCACCGTACTTACCGTTCCGAGCATCATAGTACAAAGCTGCTGAAAGAACATCGGCACCGCAAGTGCAAATAAATTAAGTGATCCGCTTTTGTCCGTAAGATTGATAACTTCTCGAAAATTTAACCTTTTCATAGCCATCACAGTCCTATAATATTTTCTTCAGTAAGAACTTTAAGCTTATCCGGTTTTCCCTGTTGTTTTTCAAAACCTGCCGCACTTAGGCAAACCATTCTCGGCTTGAAATTATCCGGGTTTCCACAGTGGCAGTGAAAAGCGCATATAAATTTATCTTTATCCGTCGTCGGCATAAAGCTGTGGTGCCCCGTTCCCACAAGGCCGGCGGGTTTATGCAAAATTGGGTTGTTTTCTGCCTTTACAAAAGGTCCGAACGGTTTATCCGAGACGGCATAACCCACCGCATAATCCTCACACCGCGTATGATTTACCGAGTAAGATAAATAATAAAGTCCGTTATGTTTCAGTACAAACGGTCCTTCCGCCACCCTGCAATCAAGCGTTTCCCAAGGCTCTGTCGCCTCAATCAGCACATTTTCGCATTCGTATTCGATTTCGGTAAAATTGGCGGACATTTTGCCCGCGAAAATGCGGTTATTATTTTTAAGGTCTGCAAAATAAATATAAATACTGCCGTCATCGTCAAATAAAAGATTCCCGTCAATGGTGCGGTTTCTGAGCCACCCGTCCGTGAGCTTTACAAACGGTCCCGTCGGGCTTTCTGAAACGGCTATCGCCAAATTTTCCTCAGCCGAATAAAGCATATAGAATTTACCGTTGTAATACGATACCTCGGGCGCCCAGAACCACCTGTTGCCCACGACGTTTTTCTTATCAAGACAAAGCCCCTTGTTTTCCCAATTTATGAGATCCTCGGATTCATAAACATAAAAGCCGTCGTTTCCGTCCTTTTCTGTATCAAACGCATTGGCGGACTCCAATTTCCTGTTGTTTTCGGTGGTACAGTAGATATAATACTTCCCACCGTAGGTCATTAAAAAGGGGTCGCCGCCCTCAAAAATTCTTGTCAACATATAATTTTCTCCTTCGCTTAGACAATACAATCAGGGCACAATACTTCCCATAGCGGAAAATTTGTCCGATTATATTGTCTCGTAATTTGAAATACGGCAGTATTCCTACATTCCTCGACTTCATAAACGAAAAAATTTTCTCGCTATGGGTCAGAGATTTTGTAAGAAAACGGCGCTGTTTAGCGGCGCGGCGCCCGACCGAAGAATACCGGCGTATTGTGAGCGGAGGGCAACAAAGCCGATAACGGCACCGCTTCTTCAAAAAAGCATAGTACCCTGATTGTATTGTCTATGCTCTTTTAACTTCTTTTTTCGTTCCGAGCTTTATCTGCTCAATCCAATTATCTACCGTTTCAGCATCGGGCGGCTGTATATCTGCATACTCCCTGTTAAGCGCCGAATATTTGCTTTCGCCGAGCGGGTGGAACGGCTCGATTTCTATATGCTCAATTCCGCTGAATTTGTCAGCGATTTCGCTTATTCCTTTAAAATGCTCCGCACGGTCGTTAAAGCCCGGAATTATGGGACAACGCAGAA
>ERZ857969.2355-NODE-2355-length-21840-cov-9.024971_pt1 | contig 21840 bp, 17 predicted proteins | sample MGYA00519864_ERZ857969 | MGnify/ENA primary metagenome ERZ857969 (study PRJEB31778, sample SAMEA3449382) | human gut metagenome | biome: human gut; feature: human-associated habitat; material: faeces | place: United Kingdom | collected 2010/2012 ... | reverse complement strand
GAAAAGGTGCGGCTTCAGACAGATGACATCCTGTACATGGAGATTGAAGACTACTTTGCCTTTGAGTATCTCTCTCCCCATTTGGACGGGTTAGAGATCAGCCTCAACGAGCTCAACGACCTTGCCGCACAACTTGCAGCATTGGACGAAGTGCAGGAGGTTGCCTTTGACGGTTTTCTACGCATGGAGGTGCAGAATAAAGTCGATACCAACGGCGGTGTCATCACGCTGCAGGATCTGCGGGATCTGGCTGTCAGCGCAAAGACCGACTGTTATCATGTAGTGGATGCCGCAGACGATGCTGCCCTCGGCCGGTTTTAGGCAGAAAACGATTTTATTCCAGAATTGGAGGGAGTACCGTATGCCGTCTTTAAAATGCTGGACTTTGCCGGTATCGGCAGAATGATGCGTCATGGGGAAAACGGCGTCTTTGTTGGAAACTGTTATGTGCTGCGTGACAGTGAGCTGACTGCTGCGCCGCCCTGCGCCAAGGGACTGCCGTCGAAGCCAAGCTACTTGTTCCGCCTGACCCTTGGCCTGCATCCTGACTTCAAAGATGCGCGCACGGTGATGTTGATCCTTCCCGCAGCAGAGGCGGAGTTGCTGGATGCGCAGGCGCAGCTCGGCACGGAGGGCTGGGAGGGCGTCGCGGTCATTGATTACGACGGGATCATCCCCTATGCGGCAGAATTCACCGACCTGCCCATGGAGCTGGAGGAATTCAACGAGATCGCCAAAGCAGTGCAGGATATGCCTTTTCCCGAAAAGCAGCTTCCAAAGTTGAAGGCCCTGCTGGAGCAGTTTGAGGTGCTGGATATTGCAACCGCCATAAGCCTGACAGAGCATCTGGAGGACTATGTTCTCACGACGGAGATCAGTTCGCCGCAGGAGACAGCCATCGACCAGCTTCGCTTTATGACGGACGATCACTCGGCGGAATTGCTGATTTCCCATGTGAACCTCTACGCCTACGGCTGCGATATCATCAAGGAGGACAACGCAGCCATCACACCTTACGGTCTTCTGCACCGCGCGGATTATCAGCCCATGCTGACGCCGGTGCAGGAAAAGATGGAGATGACAATGTAATGGATAAAGAACAGTTTTGGAATATTGTAAACGAGGTCCACTCGTCGACTGACCCGAGGAATCAGAAAGAAGTGCTCGCAGCGCTTCGGAACCGGCTCAGAAATCTGCCGTCAGAGGAGATTTTGGAATGGAAGCAGATTTTCAGCTTTTACCAGGATGCTGCAAGGAGAAACGACTTGTGGGCGGCGAGCGCCGCCATGGGCGCACATAGCTCCGATGACGGTTTTATGGACTTCCGTTCCTGGCTGATCTCGCAGGGGCACGATGTGTACATGTCCGCGCTCGAAGACCCTGAGTCGCTGGTATCGGTGGACACGGATGGGCAGGAACTCAATTTTGAGGACTATGCCTACGTTCCGTACAGAGCTTATGCTGAGCGGCGCGCTTACGAAGAGATGTCCGTGGGAGATATCCTTGCAAGCTATATCGAGTGGTCGGCCAGTGAGCAGCAGAAGCAGAACGATCCTGCCGCAGGAGAGAAGGCTAGGCCTCAAAAGTCAACGGACTTTTTTATGCAGACGGCGATGCTGGGGAAATACGATCTGTATGACGAAATGGAGCGGCGGGAGCTGCCAGATGACATTCTGCGCAGTTTAAAAGAGGATATCCCGCAGCGCGGTGATATCGCAGACGGCTGGGAATACGAAGACCTGCCGCGGATCATGCCGAAGCTCTCGCAAAGGTTTCAGGAGAAGCTGGAACGTATCGAGCAGCGGGCAAAGGAGAACACGGTACCGACACAGCGCAGAGAGCTAAAAGACAAAACGCTCCGACGCTTCCTCGGGACGCTTCCGTGTACATCACAGGCAGAAGTAAATCTCCTGAGCGACCGCATGGCCGAGATGACGGAGCAGGATGAGACGATCCTGTCAGCCATGATCGAGCAGCACGATCCCCGCACGGCGGAGCGAGTGCTGGAGCTCATGGATGATATGAAAAACTGTGAAGTGCTTGCAGGCGTCGGCAGCTATAAAGCCCTGGGAGAATACTGCGTTGCGCAGGAGACCAACGTGCCGCGGGAGCTTTGCGAATACCTTGATCTGGAAGCGCTGGGGAAGCACTATCAGGAGGAATACCCCGGCGCTTTCATCGGGAACGACTACGTGCAGTTCCTGTAGATGTCACAGGGGATGGAGATGAAGATGAAGATGAAGATGTGATGGGGAAACGTGTACTTCCATTTATGGTAGCACATCCTGTAGGAGCTGTAGAAGACTATATCATTACTTGAGTAGTATTCAAAAATATTTTGCCTTATCCCGCCTATCCGGCGGATGAGAAATAATCAACTTAGAGGCCGATTTTCCGAAAGGGGATCGGCCCCTTCTTTTTTTATGCCCTTTTTCGGGAAATCACCCCGGAAAGGAGAAAACATGCGCGATGAACAACTGTTGGCTTACCTCAAAGGCTCCTGCTCCGGCAGGAAAAACCGCATCGGTGGGACGGAACTGGAGCGAACGCTCCATGTCAGCGGGACCGACCTGCGAAAGCTGGTGAATCAGCTGCGGCGCAAGACCCATCCCATCGCCAGCGACCGCAACGGCTACTTTTACGCCACAACTGCCGGTGAGGTCTACGACACCATCCGCCAGCTGAAACGGATGGCGGCAGGACTGGAAGCAGCCATCAATGGTCTGGAACGGTCTATGGATCGGTTCCGTGAGGACGAGGAGGCCGGACATGGCTATTCTCGTGCCTGCTCAGTACAAAGCTGTGGCTACCTACGCAGGGAGAGCATCTTATCGTGCGGCGACCGGATATGTTACAACTGCGAAATATATCGGTGATATCGTTGCAGAGGGTATCGAGAGTGTTACTTATACGGTGATCTATACCGGTACACCGTCGAGTATCCTGCAGCGAGTAGTTGCCAAAAGCACAGAGAATTTTCCCATTATTTTAATTTTCCTTGTTGTTATCGCTCTTGCAATTACTGCCGTTGTACTCATTTGGCGTAACCACAAGAGAAGTCAAGAGGATACAGTTTATCACGAAGAATTTTCAGAGGAGGAAGATGAACATGAAGAGTAAAAAGTGCTGGTTTGTCACGGCTCTCACCGCCTGCTTAACGCTTTCGCTGGGAATCTGCGCAGAGGCATTAGAGTACAACTTTGACGGCGTAGAGGATACCGAATATTATCCCTCCACGAGCTATGAATCTCTCTATGGTGCTAAATACAATTATGGTGGGAGCAATGCAACGGACTACCAGTGGCCGGCATTACCCTATGGAGTGTCCAGCAATACAAGTGTCGGATGTATGGAAAAGGTTCGATTTCCTGGCTTGGTAGGCTCTATCGGAGGAAGCGGTATCGAGAGTAATATCACGAATCCGATTCAGCAGGAACCGCAGATTCCATCAACCAGCTACCAGCCTTCCGCCTATACAAGTGTTGACGGTATGGAACGCAAGGATGGCAGTATCGGTACGCTGAAAATCCCATCCTTGAACATCAATATGAAGGTCTGGGAGGGCGAAACCAACACCAGCATGGCAAAGGGACTCGGCCATTATAGCTCTACTTCTGGGTGGGATGGGAATATTGGCGTTTGTGGGCATAACCGCGGCGCCAAGTACACCATCGGCAACATCAAAAACTTGAAGGATGGTGATACAATCACTTACACAACGGTCTATGGAACCCGTACCTATGAGGTTGTAACGATAGAGACAATTGACAGTTCAGACTGGAGCTACCTACAGGCGACATCCGATAATCGTATTACCATCACCACCTGTCTTGCAAATCAGCCCAGCAAAAGAGTTTGCGTTCAGGCTGTAGAGGTGAAGTAAAACCCTTGCGGCACTAAGGCTTTCGTCAGGTGCGTTTTATCGGCGTAGGCATTTCAAATAAACCTTTGACATAGCATGATTTCTGTATTATTCTCAAACCACTCCGGAGAATAGAAGTACAAAAGGAAGTATTTGGTTGATACAGGAATTTAAGTCCCCGAGGAAGGACGATGAGATCAGAGTCCAAATGGACATTACGGTCGATCTTCCTGCGGAAGTAGCGGAGCAGGCTGAGCGGCTTGGCATTTACGAGTTTGAGCGCTGCGTTTTCAATCCGGATACCTGCCGCATGACTGCCAGTGTAACCACTACATTTTATCGAAAGGGAGCGTAGTCAAATGAAGAAGAGCCTTTACTTAATTGCCGGTATTTTGATTGGCATTACACTTTTTGGCGGATCGTCCGTTTTGGCTGCCGGGATCACAGCGGAGCGCAGCACCAACCGCATTTATGTGGATGGACAGGAAGTACACCTGACGGCGTACAACATCAACGGCAACAATTACGTTATGCTGCGTGACGTCGGCAGAACGGTCGGCTTCAATGTCTATTGGAACAGCGATGCCAAATGTGTACAGGTCGAATCGAAAAAGCCGTACACCGGCGAAGCGCCGGTAACGTCTGCGGAGGCAAAGCCCGTGGAGCAGCCTGCGCAGACAGATGTCGCCGCTGCAAAGCAGGACATCATTGACCGCACCAATGCGCTACGGCATCAAAAAGGCGTTGCCGCGCTGCGCGTCAACGACAAGCTCATGCAGGCGGCGCAGGTTCGCGCGGATGAGATGGCCGCCAGCGGCGTCTACTCTCACACCCGTCCGGATGGGCGCAAGAGCAATACCGTCACCGACAGCAAATACACTGGAGAAAATATTCACAGTATATCGGAGTTATACCTCGAGCAACAGCACAAAACGCTCTCTGAGGCGGTGGTCAATCTGTGGTCCAATTCCAAGGCTCACGCGGACAACATGACAAGCTCCCGCTACGGCGAGATCGGCGTCGGACTGGCGCGCGGCGTTAACCAAAACGGTCTTGACTGCTGGTACTGCGTGCAGGTCTTCCTGCTGGACGGCTGTGAAGTCACCTGGGTGGATACGACTGCAATGAAATGATATATCAGAGCTGTCAGAACAAAAACGTGGACATTCCGGCATTTGTTGGGTATAATGAAATCAAAGGAGGAGTGCTTATGATTTATTCAATCTACGAAATTCAGCAGCGAATCGCGCCGGTGGCAAAGCAGTACGGTGTGAAAGCGGTATTCCTCTTTGGCTCTTACGCAAGAGGTGAAGCCCGCGAGGACAGCGATATCGACCTACTGGTCGATACCAGCGGAACGAACCTGCGCAGTCTTCTCTCTTTGGGAGCACTGTATTGCGACCTTGAAGCGGCGCTGCAAAAGCCGATCGATCTGATTACTGTCAGCGCGCTGGAACAACGTGCGCAAATGCCCAGCGAGGAAATGTTCCGTGAAACCGTGATGAAGGAGAAACTGAATGTATATGACGCAGCCTGACCGCCAGCGCATCCAGCATATCCGCGATTACTGCGAAGAGATCCGCAAGACCATCGAACGCTATGGAGAAGGCTTTGCGGTCTTTGATCAGGATGCAGATTATCAGCGTTCCATTGCATTTTCCATTTTGCAGATCGGTGAACTGAGCGGCGGATTATCCGAAGAATACCGCAAAGCGACCAGCAGCCGCGTGCAGTGGGGACCGATGAAGGGAATGCGAAATCTTGTCGCGCACAGCTACGGCAGTATGAACCGCGAGATCATTTGGGAGACCGCGGTCAATGACATTCCCACCCTGAAGCAGTTCTGCGAGGAGCAGCTTGCAGAAAACTGAAAATTAAACGATATACAAACAAAGCAGACCGAGTTTACTCGGCCTGCTTTTCTTTTACAAAAGGAGGAATAACCTTGAAAACGATTCGAACAAAATTCTTGTCATTATTGCTTGCACTGGTGACGATCTTGAGCCTGCTGCCGACTGCGGCTTTCGCTGCGTCGAACACGGGTTCCGGCCTCAAAATTACCACCAACCAGGCATATTGGAGCACGCGCCTGCTTGCCAACGGAACCCCGTACAGCTACCGCCCGCCGCTGGTGGACGGTAAGCTCGTGTACTGCATGGATAGCGGACTTGGCTATCATTACGCAACGCCTTCGTACCTCAATTCCTTTACTTGGACGTCCGGTACCGGCGCGGACGCAGATGCCGTATTGCAGTCGGCTGTCACGAACAGCGGCCTCAGCGAAATGGACGCCGCGACCGTTGAGAATGTCAAGTGGATGATGACCTATCTCAACGACTGCAAGGAATCCAACGTCGGCCAGCTTTTTATGGCGGTACAGACCTACGTTTGGGAGAACCAGTCCTATAAGGGCGAACCCGGCGGAGACGGCGACGCGGGCGGCTATGCCAACGCCGACACCTACGAGCTGTATCTGAGCCTTATCGACTCTCTTCTCGCAAAGAAAGCAGCTGAGGATGCCGAGTTCCAGCGCCAGATCGAAGAGTATAAGGCGCAGGGCATTGAAGCGTCCATCGTGGAGGATGAGAGTGCAAAGTGGGCGGTTTTTGCGATCTCCAGCAACCGCAAAAATCAGTCATTCTTTAACTACTATGGACCGCGCAAGCTCGTAACGGGCGAGCCTGCGCCTGACCAGCCCGAGCAGCCTACGGGCGGCACAGGCAAGATCGTGCTGAAGAAAACTGCCGGTGGAACCACAACCGGTCTTGCCGGCGCACGTTTCAGCATCTATTTTAACGGGCAGATCGTCGGCAGCGACATCACCAATGCGCAGGGCGAGATCTATGTTGAGGATGCCGCCACCGGCCTTTGGAGCTTTGTCGAGACCTCCGCACCGGACGGCTATTGCGTCGATCCCACGCCGAAGAGTGTGTACGTAGATGTAACTGAGGGTGACCGCGAATACACCGTTGCGGCGATCAACTACGAAAAGCCCGATATGAAGATCATCAAGCGCGACGCCATGAGCGGTAAGCCTATCGCGGGTGCGGTGTTCTCGGTAAAATCTGTCACAGGGAGTTATTCCACCTCCGTCACGACCGGGACGGACGGTTCCGCAACGCTCTCGGCCATTCCTGCCGGTGTCTATGTTGTGCGTGAGGAATCCGTTCCCGAGCCGTACATCGTAACCAATACCGAGCAGACCGTGGCGCTGCGCCCCGGCAAAACCTCCGAGGTCACTTTCGTTGACTATGAAAAGCCTGGTCTTGAAATTGTCAAGAAGAACATCGCCAACGGAGAGCCCATCGAGGGCGTGACCTACCGCATCGAGCAGATCGACGGCAGCTTTTCTACCAGCGCCACGACCGATAACCATGGGCGGATTTTCCTCGACTCTGTTCCTGTTGGCACATTCAAAGTAACGGAGATCAATGTCCCCAGTCATGTCATTCTCTGCCCCATCCCCCAGGAAGTGGCGTTGAAACCCGGCGAAACCTCTACCGTCACCTTCTTCAACGCCCTCAAGCCCAGTCTGGAGATCCGCAAGGTGGACAGCGTCACCGGTGATTCCGTCAAGGGTGCCAAGTTCCAGATCTGGTATGCCAGCAACCATACTGATACCGGAGAGCTGAACGATCTCGGCGTTCATTACACCGATGAGAGCGGCAAGATTATTCTCCCCGAAGTCAAGGATGGCTGGTACAAAGTAACGGAATTGGAACCGGCGTCCGGGTACACCATCAAGGAGCCTGCCACGCAGGAATGCTTCATCTCCGGTGGTGAGAGCAAAGTCCTGACCTTTGAGAACATGCCTCTTTCCGCAATCATCATCCGCAAGGTGGATAGCGAGAGCGGTCAGCCGCTGGAGGGTGCATGGTTTAGAATCCGCTACCTCGGCGGCACCTCCGGTACAGGCGGCACTGTGGTTGGCGAGTACAAAACATCCAGCAATGGCACCATCGTCGCGACTGGTCTCAAGGCAGGCACTTATGTCTGCGAAGAGATCTCCGCGCCGGACGGGTATGTGATCACCGACGCCGCGGAAACGGTCTATCTCTCTGGTAAGGATCAGGACGTCATTACGCTGCCTTTTTCCTCTCAGCTGGCCGATGCAGTTCGAGAGGCTGTCAGGGACTATCACGAGGGATCGATGTACAAACGGGATGAAGCTGTTCGTACTTTTAGGAGAAATTTATTCCCTCGATGGAAGCCCGGCTTGGGCAATGTTCTGGCGTGCTGCGACATTTTTCAGATTATTCTTGAAGCGGCGTATGAAAAATATGTCTCCGCCGCTAATCAGAACAATCAGAACTATCAAGAGATCGCCCGCCTTGGTTATGTCAGCAAGGCATACCTTGTTTTGGCTGCGATTGGGACAAGCGGCGGTGCGTTGAATCTGCTGGCACAGATGTTGATCAATCAGGCAAATCAGTATGAAGCTGACCAGAGGATTTCTTTTTTTAGGAGGCATCCTGATATCGACACCTTTGTCCAGCAACATGCCGCACCTTATGGTTGGCCTTTAAACGACAACTATGCGCTTGCCTACCGTGTGCTTCAAAGCGTATGCGGCATTCAGCGCGGCAGCCAGCCGTATTCTCACATGAAGAAGGCTGAGCTTGTGCTCAAGGGCTACGTCTCCGAATCGAGCAGCACACAGTTGACCTCACTTAACATTGCCATCAACGGCGGGCTGGCGATGGGACATTACTGGAAGGGACGTCTTCTGTTGGAACAGGCAAAACAGGACCATGACCGCTGCAATGACTATAAAGATGCGGCCATTGCCAGCTTCTGTGCAACAAATGTGACAGAGCGCTTTGATCACTTGCCTGAAAATGCTGACGAGGACGCTGCTCCCCAACTGTCGCCTCCGCAATGGCTCTCTGCCATCGAGCTTTTACGATATCCAGACAGAGCGGTTTTTCGTGTTGATCGTAGAATGGTATTTCAAACGATTTATCAAAAGCTCACTCAGCAGGTTGAAGAGGTGCAGAGCGACAATATCCAGATACATAACGAGCGCTATCGCCTGACAAAAAAGGATGTCAGAAGCAATCTGGAGCGCTGCTTGGATATGGTGAAGGCGCAGTTCCCTGACAAGGAGCCCTTGATCCAAAAAATGATTCGATCAATAAGATAAGCATAGCAACGATACGGTTTTGATAATCTATCTGCTTTTGCAGACCTGCTATCGACCAAGAATAAGCAAAGAGACACCGGGAGTATACCGCTCCCGGCGCCTCTTTGCTTATTCTATGCAACGACGGTTCAGAGTTTTTCGGGTATTTGCTTTAACCGACACGCCCAGGCATTCAGCCAAGCCTTTGCTTTTTCCGATTCAGGCCACTTTACTAACATTCCTTCCAGTATTTGAATCTGCCGCTGAGCTAAAATGAAGGCGTTGCGCGAGCGATGATAATCGTAGTTTTGCAATTCTGGCTCTGTGGCGTCCTCAAATGTGTTCCAATCTAAAATATCCTTGAAAATGTGATTTTCTGCATTTTCACCGTATAGCGCATCTACGCAGTTCAAATAGAGTGCTATTGACCTAGGAATATCCGAGGCGGTTTGGCAGTCTTGAATTTCTCGTTTTAAGATTCGTTCTGCCCTTGCCAGCAATTGCTTCTGCGGATGAGAGTTTTCCATTCTTTCAGCAAGTGTCATAAGAAGAGTTGCTCGTGATACGGCATTGCTATCATGCAGCCAATCTAACGCGGTATTTATTACCTCACCGCTGCACGCAGGAAGGTCGGATGCTAATTTGGACAGCAGTACCTCTTGAATTGCTTGCCACTGCGCCTCTGATTCTAACCGCCGTGTCCTAACGTGAAATACAACGTTAGATAGCACGATAGCTTCCTGTAAAGCTCTCACATCCGGTTCGAAGCGATTCCAAATCTCTCTGGCAACTTCAAACTGTGACCTTTCGTCGCGAATAGCATTAAAAAGCCATTCTGCACTCAATAAGCGGACATATAGCAGTTCCGAGCCAGCTGCTGCACAATATAGTTCTCTATCGAGTGGCGAGATTGCCATTTGAAAGGCCAGGGTATCAAACATCATTGGAGAACGCAGCTGACTTAGCAGCGTCAGGAATCCTGTAATATCTAATTTGAGCGCCATATGGTATCCGCAGGTTAACCATGTGAGTCCGCGTAAATGGATTTGTCCTGCCTGATCAATCAGCAAGTGGTACCCCTGTGGGCTTGGCCGGGCTTTTCCGTTTAGTAGTGCCCACAGTGTATATTCTGGAGAAGATGCTCCACACTTCCGATAATCACACTGCTGCTCAGCAGCCTTTGCCAAATTTGGAAACTCTGATAAGAACAGAGCCTTAACTCCACCCGCGGATTGAAGCATTTCCGTTAGCAGTTCCACTTGGCTCGTGCAGATATTGCTCAGCGCATAACAGAACATTTTACATGCATCTATTCGATCACTTTGTGCTCGCTCTGCTACGGCCGTAAGGACTGTAGAGAAATCATCTTTGCAAATACATATCTGCTTTGACGATTCATCATACCACTGCCGCAAATACCTTTCCGCTGCTGACTCTGCTGAAGTTTCGCTTTGAACCTGACACCGGTATGTCTCAGAGCAAAAAAGGACCTCATTTGAGATTCTCAATGCTCTTGGCTTCTGCTGTTGGATATCGGAATCAGAGAGACTATTCAGGTACTCACAAACTTCCATGCATACCCGATGCTCCAGCGGAGCTATGACAAGCGGAAACTTTTGCGCCATAGAGTTGAGAGAATTACTCAGAAGGAATCCATCGATCGTACCGTCCTTGTGATACCGAATTAGATATCGGTCGTGAAAGACGCCTTTTTCACCACGTGTCAGATTTCTTACCAGCAGATTGTTGTGGAGAAGGGGTGCTGTCCGCTGTAAAAAAGCGCGAGTTTCCTCGCAAACATTACTTTTTTGATTTGTGTCCGGATCAAGCGAGCCAAGCGAGGTAATGATCTCCAGTTCAAGGTCTGTTCGTTGTATTCTTGTCAACAGCTTTTCTGCTGCCCGTGCAGAGAAGTATGGATCGGCAATTACCGCCTTGCAAACAGAGGATTGCTCAATATATGCTCTTACCTGCAAAAAGCTATCGATCTCTCCGGTTGTGGGGGTGTTAGAAATAAATGCCCCAGTTTCTTTTTTTTCCTGATAATCTTTAAAAAGAGAGTAGCCGTTCTCCATCGCCTCATCTAACACGGACTCATGTTCGCTGCGGATGCTGATTGCACGATCCGTGGTGATGCGTTGGACTTTCATGAGTTGAGTTCGAATCAGTTCGCTGCTCTTTGCTACAGAATGTAATAATTTATTTGTCCAAGAGTCTCCGATTTGATATGGAGTACTGCCCCAACTTGAGATGATGGAGAGTCCCATCATCAGCGCAATGCTTTGGGAGACGATTAGCTTTCCTGTGGCGGTATTCCATGCGTGGACCACAACCGATGTCATTGGCTCATTAGCCTCGAAGTAGATTTCCTTTTTATTTGCAGGCCACACTTGTGTCTGATTGCAGATCACATAGTCTTTATACTTTCCAATACAGTTAACAATGATATCTTCTGCAAAATCTTTGCACTTACGAATCGTTGTAACCCGCAGGCCTTGATCCTTGTGGATATCTATTTCAAAACTGCTATTCTCAGGGGTACGATAATAAACTTCGTAGTTGCCAAAACGACGTCCATCTATACAGAAGTCAATTCCACAGTTGCATTTTGCCCATTCAAGAAGTTCAAGTGTCTGCTCGTAGCGCGTTCTGCCATCTGCACTGAATTCATTTTGTATCTCACTCAAAAGAGAAAGCTTTTCTCTGTTCCAAAATTCAAAGAGATAACAGAATTCGGATATGGGCACAGCCTGCTGTTCTTCATCATCGGAATATAGGAGCTGCTCTCTTTTATACAACTGCGGCGATTTGAGAGTTACCCTTTCGCATAACATGATTGGTTCGGTGCCCGTCAGACTTATCAAGAAATTATCTGCTTCGCTTGGCGATAGAATCGCCTTTGCAATCAGCTTTTGCCCCTTCCTGTCAGCAGGAAAGGTCTTCCACGGATATGAGGATTGCTCGGTTTCACTGCTGAACCCATAGAGAAGTCTGTATTGTGTATCCACCTTAAAAAGTAATAATTTGACAAACCTTTTCCGCATTTTGCATCCCCTTCGTCAATGTTGAGCAGGCTTTTCAAAGTGCGCTGCTATTTTACCGTTATGATCTGGTATCATTATAGCAAGTATACCCCTCCACTATCGATGCTCGCAATATTGGAATCCAGCAATCTGCGAGATTCCAATATGCAAGCATTTTATAGTAGACAATATGCAACGTTTTTCGACACGCAACACACACTAGATACGGGAAGTCGTTTCACGGCTGCAATTCAAAATGGAGGGACTTTTATGAAAATCAAAAACGTGGCTATCAAAAACTTTAGAGGCTACAGCGATGAGATTAATAGCGACTTTGAAGATTTAACAGCATTCGTTGGGAAAAATGATATTGGAAAATCAACTATTTTAGAGGCACTTGACATTTTCTTTAATGACGGGAAAGGCGTAACAAAACTGGACAAGGCAGATCTGAATGTTGAAAGTAAGGCGCGTCAGGAAACAGATATCTCAATCCGGATCTGCTTTACAGATCTTCCTGAAAAGATTGTTATCGACGCAACAAATGAGACATCACTTAGCGCAGAGTATCTGCTTAATTCGGACGGCTTGCTTGAAGTTGTCAAACGTTATCCTAATGCAGGTACACCAAAAGTTTTTATTTGTGCGATGCATCCGACGAATCCGGAATGTGCAGACCTACTTTCTAAAAAAGATAGTGATCTTAAAAAAATAATTGAGACGAGAGATATCCCATGTGAAGATAAGACGAGAAACGCTGCAATGCGAACGGCAATTTGGAGCTACTACGGTGATGATTTGCAGGTTAATTCAGTCGAACTGGATGTAACTAAAGGTGATGCCAAACCCATTTGGGAGAAGCTCCAAAAATATCTTCCGGTCTACTCTTTATTTCAAGCCGACCGAAAGAACAGTGATAGCGACAGTGAAGTTCAAGATCCTTTGCATGCGGCCGTAAAAGAGATATTACAAGATGAAGGTATCAGCCAAACCTTAGATCATGTCGCAGAAATTGTAGAAGGAAAGCTGCAAGAGGTTGCGACGCGTACTCTTGAAAAGCTGCGAGAGATGAGTCCTGATATAGCCAATACATTGAGTCCTGTCATTCCACCTGCTTCGAGCCTGAAATGGGCAGATGTGTTCAAATCAGTCACTATTTCCGGAGATGAGAGCATTCCTATTAACAAACGTGGCAGCGGATCTAAGCGACTGATATTGCTTAATTTCTTTCGTGCAGAAGTTGAGCGTCGCAAGGATGAAGCAAATGCTCCCGGCATTATTTACGCCATTGAGGAGCCGGAAACGTCACAGCATTCAGAAAACCAGAAAAAACTTATCAATGCATTGATCGCACTCTCCACTGAAAGCAATGTCCAAGTAATCGTCACTACTCATAGCGCGGTACTTGTTAATGCGCTCGACTTCAAAAATATCCGACTGATTTGTGCGGATGGATCTCAAAAACGTGTTGAGGCTGTGCGCTCGGGACAGTTACCTTTTCCTTCACTTAATGAAGTCAATTATCTTGCATTTTCCGAGATATCTGAAGGGTATCACGACGAATTATATGGCTACCTCGAAGAACAGGGATGGCTTAACGAGTATAAGCAAGGTAAGACAACCGTTCCTTATAAAAAAATCAGCGCCAATGGCACAACGCGAGAGCAGCAGATATGCATGACAGAATACATTCGACACCAAATTCATCATCCTGAAAACACATATAATGCGCGGTTTAATGATTCGCAGCTCCGGAGGTCTATTGAAGACATGCGAGCTTTTGTTACTTCTAAAGCCCAAACTCCGGAAACCACTTAAATACTTCCATAAAGATGAGAATTCTAATCCGAACAGGGATTGCCTTTCAGAAAATTAAAGCACTATTTGTCTTTGACGGAGCGGATGAATTGAAAAACGCAAGGGATAGAATCGTTGGTAAATGAAAAATAATTTATAATCGCTGGACACATTCTGAAAACACATATAATACGAGATTTAATGATTCGCAACTCCGAAAGTCTATTGAAGACATGCGAGCTTTCATTACTTCTAAAGTCCAAGCATTAAAAACCATCTGAATTTTCCTTTAAAAATGAGAGTTCTAAACTTGCCTTTCAAAAAAATAAAGCATCATTTGCCTTTGTTAGGGCAGATTGATTGAGAAAAACGCAAGGATTAAAAATCGCTTGGTAATAGAGATTTATGCTGAACGAACTCTAACAATCCCTTATCATGTGACAAGTGCATTCCGGTTTTAGTCAGGCTGATGAAAATCAATTCATAATCACTGGACACATTTTTGGTACCTTGATATAATACGAATATAATAAGTAGGAGTTAGGGCTATGCTGATTTATCTTCAAGTAATCGAAACAGAGGAAGACAAAAACAAGTTTGAAGACATATACCAGAAATATCGTGGCCTTATGTATTATGTCGCTTACAAGCGCTTACATCATGAACAAGACGCAGAGGACGCAGTACATCATGCATTTATGAAAATAGCTGAAAATATTACGGCTATTGATCCAGTGAGTCCAAAAACAAAGCAGTTCGTCGTAACTATAGTTGATAACAGAGTAACTGATATGCTGCGAATGAATGGCCGGCATCCCGCCGCAGAATACAACGATGAAATTCTTAGCGGCCTGAGTTCCGAACTTCACACAGATGATTTGCTTACAGAAGCTATCCTCAAGCTTCCGGAGCAACAGCGTCATGTTATCTGGCTGAAGTACTATCACGGTTACAGTTTACGGGAAATTTCAAAGATGCTAGGCATTACATTATCTTGGGCACAGAAAATTGATCAGAGAGCAAAAAAGCAACTTGAGATACTATACAAAGAAGGAGGCGGTGAATTTTGATCACGGATGCGCAGCTACGCAAAGCTGCTGAAAAATCCAGCGACTTATATCTGCGTTACGTAGAACATAAAAAGAATCCCATATGCTTTCATCGGTACTATATGAAATGCATCCATCTTGAAACTTAATAGAAGCTATGAGTTTACTGTTTGCCAATGACAAGTCCTGGACTGGAGGAAATTTAAGACCCGTTGATTGATCTCTTAAAATTGATTCAACCATATCGGATATTACGATACTTCGATTTTCGGGATTATCCAAGAAAGTTATCTTTTTTTGCGTTTCATTGACCGTTGCAGAAAAATATCCTCTTGAATAACTAATATACGCACTACAAATCGGCGAGTATGGCTTTGCTTGCAACTCCAGTAGCTGTGCAGCTTCTAAATATCGCTCAAATATGATTTTCATTTCCAAAGTATCTGTGTCTTTATGCGAACAGTCCTGGAATATCCCATTGAATTAGAACATTTAATGAATCTAGCTGCTCTCGGATTAGCATTGAATACTCCAAGCTATCACCGATTAGTGCAAGATTTGTTGTGCCACCCAAGCGGCAAGCATCCTCAAAGACGGTTAGTGCATTATATAATGCTGTTTTTCTATTCAGAGAAAATAATGGATTTTGTTTATGATAGGCATCAATAATTTTTTCGACTTCACGAATGTATTCTGCCATATTTGGGTTACCTCCTAACGCATATGCCGCTATTGCCTATAAGTATATCAGTATTTACGATAAGATTCTATATAAGAGATTGTTTTATAAGAGATTACTTTAGGACTATATTTTCAAATTGCTCCTAAGTGATATCGGTGGTGTCCTCATAGGGAGGAGACCGCCTTCTTGAAAAAAGTTTTAACACTCATCTCACTGCAATACTACGACGACGCGAAAGCAGGTATAGCTACACTATTTATAACTATATGGGCCAAGGATAAAGAAAAATTGGCAAGAAAAAATAGTTAACTGATTGAGATAAAGCTCGTCCATCTTCTTTAATTTCTGTTAATGGACAAATGATCCCTTTTATAAGATTTATCTATCTAATAAGTGTAAGAAAAATGCCTTTGCTAAAATATGAATTATTTGTCCAAAATCAATTTATTTCATCGTATAAATAGGAAAATGAGTAAAGAAGGTGATAACAATGGGCTAATTATTTATTAACGGCAATACCAATTCACTCTGTCGTATATTTCAATAGATTTGGAGGATAAAATGAGACAGTATAAATGGAAAAAGAGTTTATGCATGTTTTTGGCGTTGTTGATGCTTTTTAGCACTTTTTCAACACCTCAGGCAACCTTTTCTGCCGATAATGTGGATGTAATCGAAAACGCTGTCGAAGAATATGTGAAATCATGGTTTTTTGAAAATTTCTCAGAACATTATATCTTGTCAGATTATTCTTCATCTGTCTCAGAACTCACAATTACTGGGGATGAAATCTTAGCAACAGTGCCTTTGGGGGCTTATACTACCTTAAAATATACAAGTGTTGATTCTTTGCCATACATGTTAGGAATTAAGGAAAAACTAAATATATCTTCTCTTGCTGAGATCGTCCCTGCAGACTTTGCGCAAAAATATGGTAAGGCGGCTGTTGCTGAACTTCGTAAATCTGTTGACTATGGAGTTGAGACAAGCAGTTCGTCTGCAGTAGCAAGCAAACTTTCGATGGACAGCAAAGGAAATAGTGCGCTTACTACAAAGAGAGCAGTCGATACTTTGAAGAATTCGATGCATATTACTTCAGCCCAGGCGGAAGATATCATCTCTTTGGTAGCAAATAATTTCGTTGACGCAGCTGAGTGTATTGGAGTACCGACGTTATTAACACTCGAGATTTCCTTTGCAGCGAAGTACAATAGCGACGGAACATTTAGCAATGTCACAATTGAGCAACGTCATGGGGATTACGCTGTTGAATCAGAGAGTGAAATCAAGCCGCTTTCCTTTGAGGACTTGAAGAAATCTGCGGAGGAAGAAATTGATGTTTGTTTGGCATCTGATTTGAGTTCCTTGCAGGCGGTAGTTCCTCTTGCCGCAGCTGATAATTATAATCGCGTAGCTGCGAGAGATTACGCATGGCAACACACGGCCCCTGGCTATGGCTATCATCAGAACGATCCTGATCTTGGCGGCTATACACCTTCGACAACATGCGGGCATACATTCTATGACAAGAATGGCAACAAAATGTATGTTTATGTGGACCGCAGTTTTTGGAACACCACAGATTATCCGTCGTGTATGGCGCTTGGCCATTGCCATAATGATTGCGCTTGCTTTGTGTCTCAATGCATGGTAGCCGGCGGAATCTTACCTACAAGTGATTGGTATTATGGATCACTCACATGGGTAAGTGCGTCTAGGTTAATCGATTTTATTACGAGTAATGAGGTCGGCGGATATGCTGTGACATATAAGACTTGTAATGCTGGCAATATTGTTTACTGGGAAGGACATATTACGCTCTGCACTTTGAATGATACTGTCTCGCATCGATATACTGGACACACGAATGATCGTAATAACTCAAAATTCAGCTCAGCAGATGCATATTACGCTATTAATTTAGCGTGACGTGAATATCTTGGAGGAGAACTCCGTGAATAGAAAATGCTTTTTTGCTTTGATGTTACTTTGGCTAATTTCAATGGTTAGTGGATGCTTTAATAAGCAAGGAAACGCTGCATTTGAACCTCAAGAGACTGTTTTCACCAATGGTGCATTTTCCCTTGCGTTGCCTTGTGAGTTGTCTAATCAAGTAATCGTTAATCCGTCGGAAAGTTTTTACATCACCGATCAGACTGTTTTTTCAGTATTCCATGCTGATACTTTTGCGGCGGAAAATCTAGGATGGATTTTTTCAATCTGTAGATATACTGAAAGCGAGTACTGCGAGGAATACTTGCAGAGCGAAAGTCGTCAATATGTGTTTGCAAGAGATGAATGGGGATATTACTGCGTCCTCTTTCCAAGTGATGTACAGTCTTTAGATCCTACGGTAAATAGCTTTATGGAAAACGTCCGCCAAAATGAACTGGACGGCATCTTGGATGATTTTATTTCCAGAAATGCTCTTGAAGAATACGGTGAGAAATCCTTGGGGGCTTACGAAGAAATCGAATCGAACGAGGAAGAAAAACCAAATACGACTATGATTCCCAATTTTTCCGTGCTTGTTTGCGACCAACCAACATGGGCTGGTATCTGTGATTGGTTTTATTCCAATTCGATGCATCAAAAGACTATGCTTCTAAGTGATTTTTGTAACCGTGCGCCTCTGGAGGAGTGTATTACATCTCTTTTAACTAATAGTAGTGACGTCATTTTAATTCCCTGCAATGATGAAATCTTGGAAGGGTTTTCACAGTTTCGAGCAATACCGATTCAAAAAGATGCAATCGTATTTGTCCGTAATAATAGCAGTGAGTTGTATAACCTGAATCAGTCGCAGATTGTGGATGCGTATACAACAGATGCACAGATTTATTGGGATAGAACAGGGGGCGAACCCATTATTCCGTCAATGGGATATTTGGACTTGGAAGTTGAACTTTGGCAGGAACTTTCAATGTGCTTTGACCTCGTTGCAACTTCGAAAAACATAGTTTCGGCGGCCGATTCTGATAACCCTGCACAGGCCATTATAGAAAAAAACCTAAATGGAACGGGCGTGTGGCCATACTATTTTAGCTTATTGACCGGAGAAGTTGGTATTAATGGTTCTGTTGTTACAGTTGACGGGGTTTATCCATCTGCACAAACAATTTTGAATGAAGACTATCCATATACACTGAGCTATTATGCCATTTTTTCATCGCAGAATCCATACTGCAACCAAATCCTCGATTTTGTTGAGCGGCTCGAATCAGTGCTTTTGTAAAGGAGAAAGATATGAAAAAGAAGATAACCAAAATCATACTCGCAGTATGCCTTGTTGTTGCAGGACTTCCCCTTTTTGCTATTGGAGCGAGGGCTAACGACGATGCGAATACGAACAGCGAGATGATGATCTCGGTTGATAACTATTTTGATTATAGAAATGCTAAGCTAATGACAGCAAGCTTTGGTGCAGGATACACTGCTGATAGTATGGATTATCCTGCGTTAGTGTGTAATGATGTTGAAGCTCCAGCGATGGCCATGGAGGCGAAGACGAACACAGATTTAAGAACAAGCGGCATGATGGATTACTTTGAATCATGCAAGCTTCATTTGCTGAGCTGGGAAGCCTTTACTGGGGAGCCTCAGGACATTACAACAATGGAAAACGGACTTGTGTCTTGCAAAGTATACGAGTGGGTGGAGTATACATGGTATAGTGATGATTTTCCTGATCCGGTTTCGTCTGGATTTGGAACGTGGCATACATTAACACTTGCTCCGAATGCTGGAGATACTAGCTATCAAATTGTCCAAGATATTTATGACGAAAGTGATATTAGTGGCTTTAACAACACCGTTAGTAAAGCGAATGATTTTGACAACGAAATTTTACCACACTATGATACAAGAGGTAATGTATCAACATTCTCTGCGTTAGCATCGTCGTTTTCTCGTTCTGCAGCAGTTAGTTATGCAGACGCCTATGTTGGAAACTACTCGTTTTCATCTGGGGATGTTGCAGATTATACTTACTATAATAAACAATATAAAAACTTTAATGCATCGGGCGGCGACTGTGCGAACTATGTGTCGCAGTGCTTAAAAGCGGCCGGACTTGGCACAACGAGTAACTGGTATTATAACAATAATGGCAGTATTTGCACAGATAGTACCCATGACGCAAGAGTTGGTCATACGTGTACGAATACGCATATTTGCGGAGAGGCGTGGAGAAGATCAACTGAACTAAGAAAAGAACTTTCTTCATATTATGCATCCACTTTTGATACTGATCCAAGCCCAGATTCTTTCTGTGTTGCAGATGTTGGCTTTTTTGGGAGAGGTGCAACACAATCACACTCTGTTATTTGCGTTGCAACTGGTGGCAATTCTTTCCTCATCAATTCTCATAACAACGATAGAAAGAGAGTTGAATATAATGCGAGAACGATTGCTAGTAACAGTTTAAGTAGACTACACATTCATAGCGGCAACTCTTGGACGAAATATAATGCAACTTATCACAGAGGGCTTTGTAATGGCGGCTGTGGTGAGTTTGTTTTGGCACAGCATTATGCTAGAACGCCCGGAAGTAATGCTACTTGTTTGGGGTGCGGCTATGTTGGGAACATTTCTATTGGACTTATGTCTATGGGGGATAAGTTATCCTGATAAGCGGCGATGGGGAGACAGCCTGTCGCAAGCACACTTTTACAAATGGCAGTCTACTAAGCAATTTTATACAAGGAGGTATATTATGAGGACATCTATTCGAAATATCCTTTCTGCGATTATCATTATGTCAGTCTTGCTCTGCAATGCTATGGCTATCGAAAAAGAGAATATCAAAATAAATTCCGCTGCTGAGGAATTAATTGTAGACTTTCTTGATGTATATTCAACATCTCTTGTAGAGTTAACACCGCTCGACTATTCTGATTTTTTTTGGGATACGGAGAGCACAACTGTTTTTGCCCTACTTACTGACTATCGAATTGAATATGACAGCTTATGGGATAGCAGATATAGTAACATTTCGATTGATCCTGAATTTAGTAATATCAGCGCAGTTGATGACGAAATCGTTGCCGATGTAAAATTGAGTTATGAGGCAAATATTTGGCATGATGGTAAGAGCGAGAAAACACTTGGGGTAATTGATTTTACATTTACGTTAAAAGCAAGCGATGATAATTGGAAAATCTCGGCTATAACTCGCGAAGGCGACGAAGAATGGATTGAAGATGCAAAGACTTCTTCAGCGAAAAAAACTGGAACGACTGTAGTTTCGGAATTGAAGCGCTTATTAAATGAAGAACTTGCGAAAGCAAAAGCATTGCCTCATACTAAAATGCTTTATGGAACGCCTATAGATCCCAAGGAGACGCAGGTACTCAATACATCCGTCGAAGATACTAAAGCAAGTAGCATGCGTAATGCTTTAATTGTGGCATACGATGCAAACAAAGCGGTTAATTATAGCGATTGCTATGCGCTTACAGAAAATTCACTTTTTTATGTAGCCGATAAGGATTGCACAAACTTTGTGTCACAGTGTGTATGGGCCGGATATGGCGGTTGGGTAAATGGTGATGAGACTGCCAATGCACAAAACATTGCAGCTCACTACCGCATGTATCATCACAATAACAGTGATTGGTATACGACCAGTTGGTTTGCACACAAAAACGGTGGTAGCAGCCCGTGGGAAAGTGCAACATCACATGGAAATTTTGCTTTAGGAAATACGGGCAGCGGTTTGGGTCCATTTGGACTTGGAAGTACTACAGCAGTTCTGTATAGTAACTATGATGCGAGTTCGATTCAGAGGGGAGATGTTGTCCAACTAGGTAGATCTGCAAATGACATACGGCATTCTGTGATTGTTCGAACTGCAGGAAGTTCATTCGAAAATATCTTTGTGAATTCGCATAATTCAAAACATTATAACTATCCTCTGAGTAAATATTTTGAGACATATTCCTATATCCGCGTTATTCACTATCGCCCTGCTTTTTTTGCAAATTAAGCTGCTTTTAGCATACGAATACGAAAAAGGGCTTTGTTAGACTAATGTGAGGTAAGCGTCAAACCTCCCCGCGTATAAAAAGGCCGCCATCTCAAGGAGCTTTTGCTCACCGAGATGGCGGTCAATTATTTTTGCGGCACATAACATTCTTTCGGGGCTCTCGCGGGAAGCAGCTTTTCAGCCCATGCTTTGCCAGTTTCACTCAGCTGCGGCGCGTTTTGCAGAACCCACGGCAGATAACGGTACGGATCAAGGGCATTCTCCTTCGCCGTTTCAATCAGGCTGTAGATCACGGCGCTGGCCTGCGCGCCGCCCGGCG
>ERZ857969.2353-NODE-2353-length-21861-cov-3.928598_pt1 | contig 21861 bp, 32 predicted proteins | sample MGYA00519864_ERZ857969 | MGnify/ENA primary metagenome ERZ857969 (study PRJEB31778, sample SAMEA3449382) | human gut metagenome | biome: human gut; feature: human-associated habitat; material: faeces | place: United Kingdom | collected 2010/2012 ... | reverse complement strand
TTCCGAATAGTAGGCGTCAAGCTGTGTCCCCGGCGTCATGTCTCCGATCGCCAATTTGAATTTTGCGAGAAGCGCCGCCTTGTCGATCGCCGCCATAACTCACCTCGTGCTTATTACGCTCCGGTCTTCGGGACGGTGACCACGAGGAATCCGTTCTTTACTTTGACGGAACCGCCTGCCATCACTTCGCCCATGACCGTAAGCAGCCCCTCTGCGAACTTATACTCGCTGGAAACCTGTACCCCGAAATCGCCGAAGATGGCTTCCTCGAAATTCATGGGCGATCCGTAAATCATCGTCTGAATGGCAGACGTCGTCTGTTTCGTCCCATTGAGCGCGGTCAACGTCGGAACGATACAGTACGGTACGGAAAGCCCGCCGTCCTTGATAATGCCGATATTCGGATTGTCTCCGTTCGGCGTGATCTCGTAGATCGCTCTCTTTTCGCTCGTACCGCGGACATCGCCGAATGCGATAAGGTCGTTTTTATTGAGATACAGCACGGCATTGCCGTAGATATTTGCGTCCCCGCCGTAATTCATCACGATCTGGCGCAGCGTCTTCTCATTGATCGCTCCGGCGGTACCCGAAAGCATGCCGTTTGCCGCGCTCGCTTCGAGCGTCTGGTACATTGCCGCCGAATCGTCGTCCGTACCCGTTTTGATTTCGGTGACGATTTCCTGCGCAAGTTTTACTTTGAGCGCGTCCATCGAGGTCTGCGTTACCTTTTCAAGGTAGTTGAGCGGCGTCGTTTTCTCCACTTCGCGGGAAATGTAGCTCGTAACGGCGATATTTTTCGGTGAAATCGTCACCGTTCCATATGTAGGGCTCGACTCCGTCTGCGCCTTTCCCTCTTCCTTCTCGCTCGCCGTCGACACGGTCTTCACGAACGAAATCTTGTATGCGCCCGCGCCCTGCATATCTACCGTATCGACCTGATCAACGATCGTAATGACCTGGTTGAGCGGATTTTCGATTCCTCCGACACGCGTCGGCTTTGCAATTCCCGAAGACGTGGAAAGAATCGATCTTTTATTTCCTTCCAAAACCGCCTTAATGTCTCCTGCGGAAATTTTCATGCGCCTTTCTTTTGCGAAATCCGCCGCCCGTTCCTCAAAGGCTTTACGAATTGCCGCATTTTCGGGGGCATACATGTCGTAGCGGAGAATATCAATACTCCGCAAATCTTTGTTTTCGAACATATAAGGTCCTCTCCCTTCTCCTTGATTTTTGTTTTTGTCAGCCGCAGCGGTGAGTTCGTCGCGGTGCTTGGTGCGGAGCGCAAGCTCCTTTTCGATGTCCTTACGTTCGGCAGAGAGCTTTTCAAACTCTTCCGCCGAAATGTTTCCGCTGCGGTGCTCTTCGAGCTTGCGCTTCAATTCCTCACGCCTTGCGGTGAGCTGTTCGATCGCGTTGTTCTCATCCCGCAGCATTTCGATAATGGGATCCATGTTGTTCTCCTTTTATGAAAAATTTTTGAGTTCTTCTTCCACGCGGCGCGCCATTTCCGACTGTGCGCGCAACGCTTTCCGGCGCTCCTCTTCCATGGCGATGACGACCGTTTCCTTGTACGCCGGGAACGCCGTAATGGTGACCTCCGGAAGCTCTTCGATCTTTGTGACGGTGCGTGTGAGCGTGGACGGATTGACCTGGTCATAGGTGCGGAGCCAGAAGCTCATGCCGTCGACGATCCCTGCCTCAATGAGGTTGTACAGGTCGCGCGCCTCCTGCGTATTGGGCATGACACATTCCATGAAAAGCCCCGTCTCGTCCGTTTCCAGCCGCATGTTCTTTCCCGTTCGCCCAAGCACGCGGTTCATGTCGTGTCCGTAGAGCAGGAATACATTCTGTAAGTCGACGCCGTCAAGCGCCTGCGGCAAAATGATCTCCGTGATCTCGTCGTACCAATAATCCCACACTTTGGTCGGAGTGTTGAACAGAATGGGATACCCGCGGACAACGAGCTCTTTCCTCCCGTTCTCCGCCTCCCGTGCCTCCGTCCGGAATTCAACGTTACGAAATTCCCGCTGCCGTTTCGGTTTTACGTTAGGTTGCTGCATTGTTTCCTCCTTCCGTCGCCTGCGTGCCGCCGCCCTCCGGTTTCTCCGTCTGACCGTCTGCGCCCGCCGCGCCGTTTTTTACGCTCTGATAAGCGTCCGCATTTTCTATGTTGACCGTATCGAGAGTTACCCTGTACTTTCGCCCCAGCCCATCGGGCAGCGGGGCATATCCGATCATTTCGCGCATCTCGTCGTTGTTCATCACCCCGTTTCGGGAAACAACATTGAAGAAAGCCGTCTTCGTCGCGAGCGTTGAAACCTGCAGCCAGAATGTATCCAGCTCCAACCGGTTGCCGTGCGCCTGTTCCATGCGCGAAAAGATCTTGCCCGTGAACTCCTGCTCCACCTGCCGCGCGACCGGCTCGACATGATTCTTTACAAAGAGCTGATATTCGATTTCCGTCGCCTTATTGTTGACGATATCCGCCGTGATGCCGAAATAGTTGTAGACGATGTCGATGACCAGCTTCATGAGATCGCGGTTGACGTCGTTCTCGTTCCAGTTGATGGGCGTGATCTTCCACTGCGGATCGATGTATGCAATTCCGCGCACCGACTTATCGAATCGCACATCCAGATCCTTCATCGCGCCGTCCGCGTCTTTCTCTTTCAACTGTCCCTGCGCTGTTGGATCGGTCTGCATGAGCGCCCGTACCTTGTTCGGATCCGCAACGGCGATCGCCTGCGCCGCAAGCGCCTGAATGACCGTTTCATACAAGCCGAGATCATTCTTCTGTCCGCCGCCCAGCGCGGAAAAACGATTCAGATAGATGAGATCGCTCATGTCGTACGTCTTTCCGATCCTCCCGAACGTGACCGTTGCGCGGTCGTCGTACAGTTTGAAGTCGTAAAAATCGTGCGGCAACACATACAGCTGCGAGAGCCGCCCTGTGCGCGATGAAAAGCGCGGCTCGACGAACACATTGGAATACAGCATCAGCGAAGTAATGAGATTTACCCAGAACTGCGACGCATTCTGCAACGGATTGGCGCGAACGTTGATGACGCGATCCTCCTCCCCTTCGAGATAGGTGACATTCCCGTCCTTGTCCTTGCGCTCAAAGTACTTCGGGATGATGGAGAAGATTTCTGCAAACGACTGGATCGCCGTACGCACCTCCGGGATCTGATAGATGTTGCTCGCGTAATTGTAGGCAAACCATCCCACGTTGTTGCCGTAGTAATCGTGAATGATCGTGCGAAGCTGTTCCCGCGGCTGTACCTGCCCCGGCTGCGATTTACTCCGCCTGAATGTGTTTTTGAAAAAATCCAGAATTTTTCCCATGATCAGATCCTGAAAAGCTGTCCGATGCGATTTGCGTACAGAGGCATCTCCTTGGCCCGCTGGTAGGCGACAAATGCGTTGAATACGCCGACGGCACCGTCAATATGTCCCGTCGATTTCGCCTTGTGCGGCGAAAGGTTGTTGTTGACGTCCTGTCGGATTTTGAGATTATAGAAGCAGTACGCAAACAGCTTGTTTCTTACATCAGCAACGATTTTACCCGACTCAAACAGGCTTTTTACCACCTTGATCGGCTCGGACAGTGTCCAGCCGCCCTGCGCAACTTCGGTGAGAACGCCGAGATCGCGCGTGATACTTCCCGTCTCGCCGTCTCTGTGCACCTTCTCGTGCGAAAAACCGTGTTCCTGCATATCCGTAAGCCACTCTTTTGAAAGCGCACGGTCATAGCCGATTTTTAGGAAGCTGATCTTGTATTCTTCACGCAGCAGCGTAAACCATGCCGTAACGTACTCTTTCCGCACATAGCTCCCCGGCGTTACAATGACCACTTCACTCGTGACGCGATCCCCCGTTGCAAGGTTTGTCATGCGCTGATAGTCCTGTTTGTCCCGCTCGCTGTTGCGCGCGAGGCGATCCTCTGCAATGAAATACGCCTGCAGATAGATGAACTTTTCGCCCGTCAGAATCTGCGCCGTTGCGTTGCACAAGTCCGTCGTTTCTGCGAGGTCGACGCCCCCGACCGCGTATGTGTCGATATACTCTTCCGGCGCGACGATGCGCATGGCATTCCGGATGGCGACCATGCTGAAATAGTCGATGGACGCCCCGATCTGCCGATTCATGTGTTTGGCAATAAAGGTATTCAGCAGAACGGGATCGTCCTTCATCCCCTCCAGCTGCGTACGCAGGAACTCCATGGTCGGACGTCCCTCGTACATGGCGGGGTTTGCCTTGATCCAGCAGGCTTCATCGCGGTAGTCGTCCGTTTCGTCGATCCCGAACATGAGCGCAAAGATGCGATCATTCTGTCCGAGCCGTTTCTTTTTGAGAAATTTCTTGTTTCTCTCATAGAGGGACTCGTACAGGCTTTCCGGCGTAACGCCCGCCGAGGAAATGACGATCATCATCGGCTGCGACCTGGCCCCCATACCCGACTTGACCGCGTTGTACTGATTCTTGTTTGTGATCTCGTGCGCCTCGTTGACGACGGCAACGGACGGATTGGCGCCGTCCTTTCCCTTCGTCCGTCCCGAAAGGTACTGAATGACGCCGTGCGTCTCCGGGCATTCGATCGTCTTGGACGTCTTGCCCGTTCCCGTAAACCAGCAATCCAGCGGATCTTCCTTGACGTTCTCTTTGACGAGATCGAACGTCCGCTTTGCCTGCGCCTCGTTCTCCGCAAGAATCTGACACCATGCGGACGGCTCTTTATCGATGCCAACGAAATATGCGATAAGCGGTACGATGAATGTGTCTTTTCCCCACTTTCGCGCCACGAACAGATCGAGCTCTCGAAACCAGCGGACGAAGCGCTTTTCTTTCTTGTCCCACACCTTGATGCCGAGGATGCAGGCAACGATGTACTTTTGCTCACGGTTGAGCTCGACGGGCTGCCCCGCCCAAACGCCCTCCCGATGGCGGAACATTCGCGCAAAGTCGCGGAACGCGATCGGATCGGCTTCTTTATAGAAAACTTCTTTCCGGGAGATGAGCTCTTTGATCTGCCGGACATTGTTTTTGACGTGTTCGTTGAAGTCCTGCGGACGGTTTTCGACGTAACGGATGTAATCGGTGATCCACTTGAGCATAGCCGCCGCCCGTCAATCGTCTTTCCGCTGCATCATCTTGCGGAACGGATCGTCCTTACGCTTTGCGTTTGCCGCTTTCAGGCCCGCCCGCGCCCGCGCCTGCGGCGAGAGCCCAAGCTGATCGGCAAGGCGGATGCAGAGCGCGGCGTTGTCGTTCCGCTTCTTGATGTTTGGATTGGCTTTGAGCACATACTTGGGATTTCCGTCCTTGTCCTCGCCGCACTCGTACACGAGATAGGCGCGTGGATCTTCTTTGAGCGCCGCGTCCGCTTCGTCGGTGGCCACTTTGGCGCGGCAATATAGGACCATCATGTCAACGTCAGCGTCGGATACGCGGCAGTTGACCGTCTCCCGGAACACCTGCACGAGGAATTTCCATACCTTGCGCTCCTCCTTCGTGAGCGTCCTGGGCATTTTGAATTCCTGCCTCTGATAGATTGGCGTCTCCTCGTTGCGATCCCGGAGTTCCTCGTTGCTCCGATGCAATTTCTTGTCCGGCGTGATGCTCGGCAGCCGCCCCGCCATTCTCCAATTCCTCCCAGAATTTGCTGAACTTCTGCAGCGGGCTCTCCCTCTCGTGCTCGGCATTGTGACAAGCGGCACATAGAAGTTCCAAATTGTCGGGATCAAGCCGTCTGCTCCAATCGACCTCTATCGGCACAACGTGGTGGACCTCTTCCCCCATACGGACAATCCCTTTTGCCCGACACCGCTGACACAGCCCCGTCTCCCGCGCAAATTTGATCTTACGCAGCCGCCTCCATGCTCGGGACTGATAAAACGCATCGTATTTCTCGTGATATGTCCGCCGATCGTCCATATTTTTGCAAGGTTTTCCCCAAAAACGCAAAACATTTCAAAAAGCGGAAAAGTTTGCAAATGGGCATTTGGCGCGCTTGCGCGCGCGCCCGCGTTTTCGCGCGACACCAGGGGGGGATATGAAAAAATGCAGGCTTTTCGCTTTTTCCTGCGATTTGCCTGCATTATAACACGCTTCAATCTCATAAAATCTCATGACTTTCTCATAAAATCTCATAAAACCTCATGTCTTTTTCAGAAAACCTCATATAACCTCACATTTTCTCATGTTGAAACCCCTTCTCTTATCAGCTTCATGACCTGTGAGCGCCCTGAAAGATACTCGATCGCATCAGCTTCCACGTTTTGACAATAACCGACACTATACCGAAGCCGGTCGGCGATGTCCTTCATGCTCATGCCCTGGAGGTAACGCAGAGATACAACACGGTACATGGCGCTCTCCTGTGACAAATATCCCAGGATAAGATGAACATTCCGACAGTGCATCACAAATTCGCTCCTCGCTTGGAGCAGCATATCTTTGACGGCGTCGAGCACCTCGCCCTTTTCGATCTGCCGCGCAATCTCCGCCGCCTGGTCCTGGCAGATGCGGTACGCCTTCAGATATCCGCGCAGCTCTTTCTTTGCATCCTGCAAATCCCCTTTCATTCTTTCCTCCCCTGCCTTTGCATTTGACTGCAAATTTCATCTGCACTTTCCCGCTCTGCCTGGATCACAAAGAACGCCTCGCCGCACTCTTCACAGACAGTCTTTGAAAAGAGCGCAACGCCGTAGAGCCTCCGTCCGCAATACGGACAGAAGCTGATCCTCTCGTCGATATAGCCCGACGCTATGCCTGTCTCCATGAACACCCTCCTTGACTTTGAAACGGGTTTCCCGTTTTCACCTTCCCGAAGTCGGGATTTATCCCAACTTCCTTATCCTGCTCTCTGATTGCTACCACTTCCTTGCCCTTCCCTCCGGATAAGACGTGCGTATAGATATACCCCCGCGACGTCGTCGGAGAATTTCACTTCCTGAAATGTCATCCGATATGCAGGGTTGCATCTTTGAAAGAATGCTTCCGCCTCTGCATAGTCCATTCCCATGCGCTGCGCGCGGCGGCGTGAGACAGCCGTGTCCGACACAGTGACTTTCGGCTGTTTCAGATTGCGGGACGCCGACCACATCCGCGCATGTTTGACAAGGAACTCCTTGCCCTTTGTGATGTACCGTCCGAGCCCTTCCAGTCCCGCCTCGTCCGGCTGCAATCTTCTGGTGTGCGTCCGCGCACCGCCCGTCCACATTTTCTCGGCAAGATCGCGGTCGGGAAAATTCATCACGCAATGATGATGTACGCGGATCTTCTTTCCGTCGTCAAGGTACTCCGTGACAAATATGTATTTGAGTTCTCCCCATCTCTCCCGCCGCATGCGGTAGGCAAGCCTGCGCAGATAGTTGCGAAAGAACTTGTGCGCCGCCTTTTCATCAGTCGGGAGCTTGTCCGCACCGTATGTAAACGTCGCCCAGACATCTCCCTCCGTGAAATTGGCATTGAGCAAGCGAATGAGCCGCTTTTGCGCATTTCGCCTGTTGAGCCGTCTCTGCTTGTCGCGGGATTCTCTCGTTTTCTTTCCCCTTGTAAAATCCACCCTTTGGGTGAAGACGGGATAGATCTCGCATTCACGGATGTTCCCCGACGTGATCGTCTTCATGCGGTATCCGCATACACCCCTGTTGTCGATCTGCCGCGCTTCCGACTGCGGCATATCGAATAATTCTTCATAGTCCTCGCAAGGATATGCTTTGCGCTTCATCATGGCAGCTCCTTTGCCGCCGCCCGTTCGCTCTAAAGATAATACCTATTACAAGGCCGAGAAAGGCACTTCGTGCATATTTCTTGACATTTTATATAATAAGGTATATAATATAGGCAGTTGAAAGATTGTCTTTGGCGGCAGTCTTATGATTACGGGAATCCCTTTGCCGAGGGATTCCCTTTTTCGTTACAGAACGCGGACGGAGTCCGTCTCTGTATAATTCTTTTTGAAAAACAGCTTTCCGTCGTTGTCGAGCTTTACAGAAACCTTGATGCTTCCCAGCTTCACGGAAACGCTGTCAATGTGCCCTCTCACGACTTCCATCCCGACAGAAAAGAGCATCTTGCGGCTGTCCTCGTGCAAGAAATGTCTTTTGCTCTCACAAAACTGCCCCAGCGCATCGATCCCGTCGCGCAGCGCCTGTTCCGCACGGCGGCGCTCTTCTTTCATGCGCTCCTTTTCCTGATAGCCCTGCGCGCCCTTGCACTTACAGTGCATGGCCGCATAATGCTCCGCGTCCTTTTTGTCGATCAACTCCCGATCTGCGATGATCGCCTGCCCGCAGAACGGACAGCGCGGCATGACGAGATCTTCCCGAGCTTCCGCCTTCTTACTCTTGTTCATACCTTTTTCTCCTCCAGCCGACCAATTTCCCGATCGAGATACCACCTCGCTTTTTTCAGATCCTCGATTTCCTTTGTCGGATCCTTCTTTCCCGCTCGCGCGATGTACTTAACCGCATTCCCACGATGAAAGTTCAGTCCTTTGTCCTCGATGAAATCGATGACTTCGATTTTCCCGTCCGTGTAATGGGCGGGATGCGACACGGGATCGCTTGCCTCCCGATGCTCCCGCTCTCCTTCCGCCCTCTGTGTCATGAACGGAAATTCCGGTATGTGATTCATGCTTTTCCTCCTTTCAGCTTTTCTAAAAGTTCTGCGGCTTCTTTCTCGTAAAGAAAACCGTTCCCTTTCACCATTGCGTCACATATTCTATACAGGTTTTTTTCTGTGACTTTTTGAGGGTACATTTTCCACCCTTGCGATGTTACTGGCTCAAGATTATCGTTGTAGCCGTCACAAAAACACATACCAACAAGATATACCGTATCGCCCACCTTAACGGGCAGCTCCACCATCTTTTCGAGCCTCTCACGCAGGGCGGCGTTTTCGTTTTCAAGTGCTTTGACCGCTTCCCGCACCTGATCTTCCCATTTCGTTGCGTACTCCTCGGCATTCTCGCATACCGTGGTCGGCGCGAAACCCATTTCGTCAAACTCTATCAGCAGATCAAGCAAACGATTCTTCATACTTTTCCTCCTCTGCCTATCCAACATAAATAATAATTGCTTTTACAAACGCCGTCTCTGCGATAATCTTCTCAACTTCGGCATCGAACTCGTCGCTGGATAGATTATCGTAATCTTCGTCATCTGCCATATCGTCACGGATCGTTTCCTCGTACTCGTCTTTATAAAGCCACTGATTATCGTCGTATATCGTTATTTCCTTAATCACCGCATCTCCAGCGGCAACACTTTCATAGCAGACGTCTCCACTCCACGCTTCACCCCCCACAAAGATAAGAAGCGGCGCGTCAGGGTTTGAAATAATAAGTTCTTTTAATTTTTTGCAGTCCTTTTGTGTCATGAGGTCTTTGAGTTCATCTACATCTTTCGAGATAATCTTAATCATCTTTCCCGTCCTCCACGTTCAATTTATCCGCAAGCGCCTTCGCAGAAGCCTTGTCCGAGAACACCGCACCGCGATATTCCCGATTCCCGCTGTGATCGACGGCGAACACATCGATCAGGCGATAAACCTGATAATGATATGCGCCGTTGAAATAGTTGCTCGAAACCATCCATTTGCTCATCGTGCTCATAGTTCCCTCCTATGCGGCATGTTCCGCCGCCCTGTTTGCGATCTCTTCATGCGGCACTTCCCGTACAACGCGGAAGCGCCGCGTGCGCACCTGGTCCTTTGCGTCCGGCACGATGACGTCGTGGATGTCCGTCTCCACTTCGAGGATCGCGGCGTCCTTCCACCCCTTGCCGTAATTCATGGCAAATTCAAGCGATGCGACGTGCAGCCCCTTGACCGCGACACGGTCCGGCTCTCCGTCCGTTTCCGCCTCGATCCATTCGCCGACATGGTACTCCGTTTTTCCATCCCATCCGGACATGTACCGTCCGCCCCGCTTATGGACCGCCTTGTAATAGCGTACAATGATCGTATCGCCGTCGTACCCGTTCAAGGAACGCCGATTAAACCAGCGCGTGTACTTCCTGCAGAACGCATTCACCTCGTCCGTGGCGGCGACATTGTGTGCTCCACGCACCTGTACGATATGGCAGTGGCGCATGTCCTTTTTGATCTCCACCGTGTAGAAGTTCTTTTCGGGATCTTCCACGCGGCGAAGGAACAGGATGACGCTCTCGCCCGTTGCCACGCGCTCAACGTAGCGTCCGACGCAGTGATTCTGCCGTATGCCTTCCTCGACGATCTCCCGCGCCGAACGCGGCATGATAACGCGCAACTTCCCGTCCGACCATTCCGTGAGCGCATGGAGCGAATCGTACACAGCGGCTACAAGTTCTTCATACGCCTGTTTTTCCTGCACTTTCCGCTCTGTCGTCGCCCAGTTGTGCGCCTTTTTGAGCGAGTGCGGCATCTTTACCGCCGTATCGTTGACGTTGGCGCCGAGCAGACTGCACTCCGAAATGTAATCAGTATAATCTGCTATGAAGTTTTTCGCTTCGTGATAGTCCGCTCTCTGCGCCAAAAAATACTTGAACATGCGCTCGCGCGAAATGAAGTCATACCGAAAGTCCGTTCCCGACCGTTGATTCAGACACACGACAAATTCCAGCGCCGCCGCCCGCTCTTCCTCATCGATGTTCCATGCCTTTATCTCTTTGCGGGCAACGATCTGCCCCACCGTCATGCGCGCACACTCTGCCGCCTCCGCACGGCTGCCGATGCCGATGTCTTTGAGCGATCTGACCGCTCTCATCATGCGGCGGGCGTCGTCGCCGTAGTACTCCGTGATCTCTGCCGCCGCCCGGTACAAGCCCACTTTGTAGAGCAGTTCCAGTCTCGGCTCATCATCGTAATCATTGAAATAAAACATCGGATTGACGAGATTGTTTTCGGCGGCAGTTTCCAGCATGGAATACTGATAGGGCGTTCCGTGCAGAACGGCGGGAAGATTATAAGGATAGGTGTGGATCGCCCTGTCCCGCAGCCGCCACCCGCTCCATCCCTGTCCGTGTACACGTCCGCTCCCCGTCGTCCATTCGCCTGCGTTCCGCCCTTGCGTCTTTGGATGATAGCTGAACATCGTTGCCTTCCGCGCCGCACGGCGGAAATTGCGTTCTTCTTCGGTAAAATGGTAGTTGACGTCGATTTCAAGCCCATGGAAATAACACGACTTATAGCACTCGAACAAGCGCTGCGTGAAAGCGTCACCGTCCCGCTCCACATAGGCACACGCTTGGCTTGTCCCTACGCCGCCTGTCTTCGTTCCGTCTTTCAGCGTGACGACCGCCCTGCACGCGGGGCACTCGACGACGCGGGAGGAACGGGCGCGCGTCAGATGCACCTTTTTCCCGCACGCCTCGCACACGGCGATATAGCTTCCGCGCTTGACCTTTATGTAGAACATCCACTTCCCCATGCTCTTCTTCGCCCACTCCTGCACGAAGTCCGGAAGCCCCTCCGGCATCTGACGGATGCTCTTGAATGCCTGCTTCTTCTCTTTTCCGTATGTTCGTATCTCCGTTTCCGCCGCCTCGATCTGTGCCCTCGTCTGCTCAATGGCGGAATAGTCTGCATACATACACATGACTCCGCCTCACAGAAGATCTTCCAATCGAATCGTTGCGGGACGCTTCCCTATGCTCCGGAACAGATGCGCAAAGCGCTCGATCGGCCGCTGATACTTTGCGCCGAGCTTGGCGGCGATCAGCTCCGCCGCCCGGAAAGGCGAAACGACACGCGTTTTGCGCCCCTCGTCTTCAATGAGTTTGTACAGCTCGGCAAGCCCGACTGATTGATCGACTTCAAAGTCGGCATTTTCTTGGGAAAGTGCCTCTACCGTGCATTCCAAAACCGCTTCATGCAGTTCTTTGGTTGGCTCTTTCTCGGTCTCGTTGTCCTCATAAAGCATTTTCAGATATTCGTCGCGTTTCATAATCCCCTCTCCTTCAGCACCACTTTAAGCGCGTTGACGCACTTTTCGACTTTCTCCCTGTCCATCCCCGTCATAATGGCAAACATCTCGCCGAGAATGTTCTGAAAATCCTCAAACTTGACTTTGAAACGCATCATCGACTCATCGGACGCGATCTCCAACTGCTTCCTCGCGCTCTCATAGGCAGCGACCGCCTCATCCCGCGCCTGTTCCGCCGCCTTGAGCCGTGCGGCCGTCTCGGGATTTTCCACCTCCTGCACTTCGGGCGGCGTGTTTTTAAGATCCTGCACCTGCTTTTCCAACCGCGTTTTCTCTTCTTCCAATTTGATAACGCGCTCACGTTCTTTTGCAGCTGCGGCGATCTGCTTGTCAGCCGCCGCCTGCGCTTTGGCTGCATATTGTTCCGCCTTCGTCTTTTCCTCCTCGAACAGGGAGAGCTGCGCCTGTTTTTCGTCCCGCTCCGCCTCCAGCTCACGGATCCGCGCTTCCAGCTCCCGCGTGGTCGCATTCTCGACGTCCATCCCCTCCTCGACGCCCTCGCGCTCCGTTTCGGAAATAGAGGCAAGCAGGGCGAGCTTCGTTACGCCGTAGCCCGCGTGTTCTTCAAGGTACTTGTCCGTAAACCGTTCGGCAACTTTGATGTAATTGTACGCCTGCCGCTGTTTCAAGCCCACTGCCTGCTCGACATACTCCCCGAAATCGGCAAAACCCGCCGCCACATACAGTTTTCCGTCCCGCATGCGCTGAAGTTCACGGGCAAGGTCGATAAACGCCCTGCCCGCCGCATTCCCACAGGAAATAATTCTCCTGTGCGTTGTGATGAAGTTCTCCTGTTCTGCGGACAGCATCTCCTTATTCCCGTCCGCAAGCATCAACTGCTCAAACACCTTGTTTTCCATGATACCCTCCTGAATTTTTGTATTTGATTGCAAAATCACTGCTCTCCGTCGCCGTATTTGGCAACAAATTTTTTGTATTCCGCTTCATAGTCCTTGGCGAAGAACACGCGGGAAGCGTCTACCCATGCGCCGTCGTGAAAGCGGATGGACGCCTTGATCCCGCCATTCTCACGATCCTGCTCCACAAGATACCCCGTGATGCGGCGCGTCTTGCAGAACGGTTTCCCCGTCACAATGCTCTTTACCAGCTCGCACGCTTCTTTTCCGATCAGGCTCTGATCTACTGCCAGCATGATTCCGCCCTCCGATGCAGCCTGTGAAACCGTGTTACGGCATAGAGCGATCCCGCCGTGTGGCGTCTGATCCGTGCGTACACTGTGACCTTCCCGTCAATGCGGGCAAAATACAGCGCCGTCAGAAATCTGCGATAACGCTCGATCGCCGCCAACGCTTCCTGCATGTGCTGCGGCTTCCACTCCGTTCCGTTGATGACGACCTTGTCCACCGTTCCGAATACTTCCGCGATCTTCATACTTCGTCCCCCTCCATGACGCCGACACGGCGGCGTTTACTTTCCAGCCATGCGTACACGTCGGACGCCTTCACCTTGCGGGAACGCCCGTCGAACTGATAAAAGGGCAAGTCCCCTTTGTTGATGGCAGCGTCCAGACGATGGCGCGACAGCCCGCACCGCTTGGACGCTTCGGCGATGGAGAGCAGCTCCTCGATTTTTTCGCCGTTCTCCGCCGCCTGTCTCTGTCTGCGGGGCCCCCGCCGCCCGTCCCCGCCGAGCAGTTCCTGGAATGTACGCTCGTTTTTCGTTAAATCAATAATTTCCGCCATGATACCCCTCCTGAAATTTTATTCTCTTGTTTCGCCCTTCGGGCGTTCAGCTTCATCGGCAATTTCTGTCACCCGCTGAGCGATCGCCTCTCCGACTTCTTCCGCGATCTTGTCCGTACTGCCGCAACAGCAGCCATTCACTTCATTTAACTTGTTCTCGATGCTTTCAAGGCGCCGCAAAATCTGATCGTTGATGTCGGCTTTTAGGAAAAGATACTCCCCCATACTGACACGACACTTTTTCCCGTTAATTTCTACAATGAACTTCATCTTACTTCTCCTTTGCCTCGTTGATGCGGGGCGTTCCCTCTCGTTATTCCGCTTTCTTCGTTTCCGACGTAAAACATTCCAATACCTGTTCGACCGAGACATTTAAAGCTTTCGCTATTTTTGGTAAATCTGTTGTTTTCGGCGTGCTCCTGTCAGTTTCCCACATAGAAACAGTTGATACTTTTTGTCCTATGGCTTTCGCAAATTCTTTCTGCTTAGGAAATCCGTTATTTTTTCGCAGTGTTTTAATTTTCATTATTAAATCCTCCCGCAATTCAGTAATCTTGAAATTTATACCAAGATTATAATTGAGGTTTATTGAAATGTCAAGCTTTTTTTTCAAATTCATTGAAATTATTTTTTTTGTATGTTATTATCAGTACAAGGAAATTGAATTTTTATAGGACAATATAATGAAAAATCGCCTTAAAGAGTTACGAGATCAGAAAGGACTATATCAAAAGGATGTTGCATCATTTCTTAATATAGCCGTCAGCACTTATAGTTATTGGGAAAATGGCACTTATGAGCCCGATCAATCCGCATTATCAAAGCTTGCAGACTTCTTTGGGGTTTCCGTCGACTATCTTCTCGGCAGAGAAACAAAAAGCCCCCCTGCAAAACAGGAGAGCGGCGGAATTGTTATCCCCGAAAAATATAAAGACATTGCCGTAGCATTTCACGGCGGCGCCGATAATTTAACACAAGAAGATATTGACGATATCGTTCGTTTTATTGAATTTACAAAAAGCAAAAAACATAATTAACTTTCGGGGAGAGACTGATCTTTGAATACTTTTGGACTTTTGCGTTTTGCCGATAAAATTGCGATCCCCGTTTATAATTTTAAAATGACCGGCAAAAAAGCCTGCTGTACCGAAAATGCAATTGCCGTCGACTTTCAAAGCATCGGCTCGGAGAGGGAAAGCAAGCGACTACTTGCCGAGGAACTCGGTCATGTTATGAGCAAAGCTTTATATCCCCTCTCCTATTGCGGCAACAGCCTGCATCGCGGCAACATAATGAAAATGGAACGTAAAGCAAAAAACTGCGCCATACGCCTGACCGTACCTCTTCACGAACTAAAAACTGCCATTGCTGACGGCATTGATGATTATGACATCGCCGATCGTCTTGATATTGAGCTCTGGGAGCTTTCCGAAGCGGTCGAATTTTACAAAACAAAGGGATTATTATGAATAGTACGTTAACACACAAAGAAAAATTTATAGGAGAAAAAGAACCATGGAAGATTACGAAATAAACAATTTAGCTCATTCATTGGAAAAAACAGATATTAATTCTGCTATTTCACTTTACGAAGAACTTATTTCTAAAAAATTTGACGGTTCTATGCCTTATGATCGGCTTATTATTATTTACAAGAAATTGCACAAACCGCAAGAAGCTATTCGCATTGCAAAATGTGCAGTTGACATTTTTACAAATTATGTTCACCCAACTCGCGCGGATAGAGAAACAAAACTCATAAAATATCAAAATATACTTTCATCCCTTTTAACAGGTAAACCACTAAATAGAAGCATGGAATCATTAAATAGAGACGTAAAAAATAATCGGACAACAATCGAAAGAATCACCGTCATCGACTTTGAGACTGCCAGCAGCGCTTTTTTCAGCGCCTGTGCACTCGGGCTCGTCGTTTTACAGGGGCGAGAAATTATCGACAAGCAATACTTTTTAATTCAACCGCCTGACAACTTTTACGAAAAAGACAATGTTGCGGTTCACGGCATCACTGCTGAACAAACAGCTCACGCCGATACTTTCCCCGTCGTATGGGAAAAAGTTCGCCCTCTATTTGAAAATACATACGTTGCTGCTCACAATGCCAACTTTGATATGTCTGTTCTGAAAGCAACGCTTGAATATTATGGAATCAAGCAACCTTCATTCCAATACATGAATACCATCAGCGTCAGCGGTTATACGATTCCAAGGAACGCAAATGTAGGAAAATCGCTCGCCGATCGCTGCGCTTACTTTAATATTCCATTGGAAAATCATCATAACGCTCTCTGCGATGCCGAAGCCGCCGCCCAGCTCATTATCTACCAATTACAACACTCACGATATAAGTCTTTTGCAACGTTTGTATCCTGCTGCGTACAATTATATGATTACGATGACGTGAGATTAAAAAAGAGCTCTTCCCTTTTTGGTCATAAGCGTATAGACGTTGATGAACTTGCCGCAACGACAGCCGTTCGTGAAGAACAAGATGAAGATTTCAAAGGGAAAACCTTCGTCTTTACCGGTGAACTTACAAGATTTACCCGTGAACAGGCAATGAGCAAAGTAATTGCCGGCGGTGGCTTCGTGAAAAACGGCGTGAGCAAAAAGATTGATGTCCTTGTGCACGCCGAAAATGATATAACCTCGAAAGTCAAAAAAGCTATGGAATTACAAGCCGAAGGACATCCCATAAAAATCATTACAGAAGAACAATTCATGCAAATGCTGGAAAGCAATGAGGCTATTCAAATCTGATGGAAAGGAGCACACTATGAACAATAACGAGATCATCATCTATCAGACAGAGGACGGCGTAACAAAAATCTCCGTCACACTGGACGGCGATACCGTATGGCTCACGCAGGCGCAGATGGCAGAACTGTTTCAGACCACGCCGCAAAATATCACGCTCCACATCGGTAACATCTATCAAGAGGGCGAACTTACGCCGGATTCAACTTGTAAGGAATTCTTACAAGTTCAGCCAGAGGGCGGCCGCGAAGTCAAGCGCAAACGCAAATACTACAATCTCGACGTTATCATCTCCGTAGGATATCGGGTGAAGTCGCTGCGCGGTACGCAGTTCCGCATCTGGGCAAACGGCGTTCTAAAAGACTATCTCATCAAGGGATTCGCCCTGGACGACGAACGTCTGAAAGGCAACGCCGGCGGCAACTATTGGAAAGAGCTGCTCGACAGGATCCGCGACATCCGTTCTTCGGAAAAGGTCCTCTACCGCCAGGTGCTCGACCTCTATGCGACCAGCGTCGACTACGATCCTCACAGCGAGCAGTCCGTCCGGTTCTTCAAGATCGTGCAGAACAAGCTGCACTATGCGGCGCACGGGCATACCGCCGCAGAGGTCATCTACGAACGCGCAGACGCCGAGAAACCCTTTATGGGGCTCACGAGCTTTTCCGGGGATTTCCCTGCGCTCAAAGACATCGGCATTGCCAAAAATTATCTGAAAGAGGATGAATTAAAAATCCTCAACAACCTTGTTTCCGGATACTTTGATTTTGCCGAGATCCAGGCGATGCGCCATAATCCGATGTATATGGACGATTATATCCGCCAGCTCGACAGCATCCTTTCCTCCACCGGGGAAAAGTTGCTGGACGGTGCCGGGAGCGTCAGCCACGAAAAGGCAATGGAAAAGGCAAGGGCGGAATACCGCAAGTATCAGGCACAGAATCTTTCGCCCGTGGAAGAAGCCTATCTTCAAACAATCAAGGGTGTTCAAAAGAAAATTGAAAAAAGGTCCAAAAAATCGACGGGGGACAAATCATGATCATCGAAATCGAAAAAGGCAAAAATTATGCTGCCCGATTCTACTACAAAGACGTCTTTGGCAAAATGCACCGCCCATATAAGAGCGGTTTCCCGTCACGCAAAGCGGCCCAGCAGTGGGAAGCCCAGGAGCGCGCACGTCTTGACGGCGATCCCGTAACGACAGACGGAATCACATTTGCTTATCTGTTCAAGGAGTGGCGGAAAAACCTTGTAAGGCAAGCCGCCTCCCCGCGCACTTTGGAAAAATACGAAGACTATCATCGTTATATATCCGACTTCCTGGATCATCTCGCGCTTAAAAAAATCAATGAGCACGTTCTTCAAAAGCTGATTGACATCTATCAGGCATCCCCTGCCACCTGCAACGAGCTCCGCAAGATGTTGAGCGCAGCATTTAATTATGCCCGTAAAAAACGCTGGATGCGGGAAAATCCGATGGATTTTGTCGATGTGCCCGTGTATCGTCCGAAAAAGATTCCTGCTTATGACTTTGACGACATCCGTACTCTCTTTACTGCGCTGCGAGAGGACAATTCCAAGCTGTATGCTCCTGTTCTCTGCGCCTGTTTGTTTGCGGCAACACGCGAAGAGGTCTGCGCATTGCAGGAAGCGGATATCGTCCGCCTGCATGACGGGAACTATCGTATCACGCTCGACAAAGCGCTCATCACGGTAGACGGCAAGTCCATCATCAAATCGCAAAAGACGGAAAACCGGCGCCGCACCTTTATCTTCTCCGCCGCCGTCTATGACGAACTCCATGCCTATAAAACGCGCAACGGCATCGGTAGCCCGTTCGTGTGCTGCAACAAAAACGGCTCAAACATTCAGCCGAACACGATCTCCAATTCCTTTGCACGTTTCCTTAATGCACATGGCTTGAAATACACGACGTTCCACAAGCTGCGCGATGCGTACGCGAACGCCTGCAAGCGTCTCCACGTCGATCTTGACACCGCCTACCGCATGATGGGACATGCGTCCTACAAGACAACGGCGGAGCATTATGCTTCTGCAGACGATGTCCTTACGGCCGAGGCAGTATCCAAAATCGAGCATGAACTTTTTGCTGTAAGATAGTGTTTTTTCGGAGTTATAGACAATTTTTAGACAATAGACAATTGCGATTCCGCTCCATGGCACTATATACTGTGTAGAAGAATTGGAAATCTGCCTATATTTTGTGTTGATAGACAAAAATACAACTCCCCTGCTAAGGGCGTAGACGTGTAACAGCGTGCGAGGGTTCGAATCCCTCTCACCGCGCCATCTCAAGCAAGAAAGCCCGAACGCAAGATTGCGTTCGGGCTTCTTCACTTCTTCTTGATGGCGTCGACCATAGCGCGGAGCTTGTCCGCTGCCGTTTCCGTGGCATCGTTCAATTTTTCTTCCGTCGGCTTTTCCGCCGCCTCGGTTTTTATTGCAGTTGACTGCAAATTATTCTCCGCCGGCGCAGACACTTTCTCCTCTGCCTGATCAATCACCCCTTCGATCACATCGACGACCGGCTCTACATTTGCCTTTTTCGCAATCGCATGGATGATTGCCGTTGCGAGCTTGCGCGTAGGCTGGAACAGCAGCCAGTAAATCAACATCGTCCCGACGCTGAAACAGACAATGAGCAAAACAAAGAGCTCCTCGTCTTCTACATGCATGAAGTTCTCCAGCCATATGTACAGCCCGAGCGCCGCAAGGATAAGCGCCATCGGAGTGAAAATATATTCTTTCACATTTCCCGAAATGTCTTTTCCCGCCCGCTTCGCGATCGCACAAACAATAATCTTTGCAATGGACGTGATGCCGACCGCCGCGACGGAGATCGCCGCACAGACGCCGTACAAAAGCACCTGCTCTTTCATGACGGATTACGCCTCCTTTGCCACGGGAAGGCTCTGCTGCGCAGCCGCCAGGTGCTGATCCACCGACAGAAACGCCGCATCGACTTCCGCATCGAGCGCCGCACGCAGCTCTTCGGTCTTCTGCGCAATCGCCGTGTTCTTCTGCTGTTGCAGCGCAAGAATCCCTTCGGAGCATGTCTGTTCCTGCTTCTGCTTGAACGCGGCGAGCGTTCCGGCTTCGATCTGCGCCCAGCGTTCCTGCTTGAACGCCTGCTTTTCCGCTTCAAGGTTGGAGCGGAGATTCGCCAGCTTTTCCTCGAAATTGGTCATGTTTCCTTCTCCTTTTTTTGTATTATAAAACGGATGTCCGTTTTATTCCGTTTTCTTTCCGACGCTGATCCACGACGGAGCAACGGGGGCAGACAGCGTCTGCGGCGCATCCAGCCACTTTTCATACCAGACGGACAGCTCCGACCTTTGTTCCGCCGTCAGTTTGTCATACCACAACGCCCCGCGATTGACGATCGGAAAACATTCCGCCGCCCGGCGGGCGCGCAGCGCCTCTCTCTGCTGTTCCACGAGCTCTTCCGCCGTGTATGGTTTATAGACATAGATATCTTCATATTCGTCCCAGGCGGCCTGTTCCGGAACAGCGTCGATGTCCTTGATCGTCTTGACGTCTGTCCCGCCATTCGGATATTCTTTCGTCACCTCCATATATTTTGTCAGTACTTTCTTCCCTTCCGCACGCATCTGTGCCGCGATCTCCTCTGCGCTCTTTGCCTCTACGGCAGGCACAGACTCGTGATGTGCGACAAAACGCTTATCCTGCACAAGTTTGCCGGCCGACAGATCATATTCCGTCAGCTCGTTTTCTTTTGCCTGGTCATAAACCTTGATTCCCATAATTTACTCCTTTTTAAGCGACTTTTCGCCAAATATTACATGATACATACGGCGGCATCAACGATGCATCGTCGGTGACTAATTGATATGCGCCGTTGATGCTTACGTTATCCTGACCATATTTGAAATCAGTACCTGTAAAACCCCACGAGACATATGCACCTATCTGTGCAGTTTTCACTTTTACGGCAGCCTGATCGGTTGCAATTGAAAGTGCTTCGCCGTGATTATGCAATAAATTTCCGCCTGAACTTTCTAATGCATAATCCCCTCCTGCGCCGACAAGGACTCGATCGATGATTTTCTCCCAACTTCCGCCCCAAAGATTGGCCGGAGAAAACTCATCATTGAATGAGAAAATAACGGCTCCCTCCGTTTCAATGTATTTCCGAAATGCTGCGTCCGCGAAAGGATTCCCGTTCAATTGAGAAATATTCATAGCCTATAAAACTCCTTTGATGTAATTTCATAGGCTTTTTTGTTTTATGCAGCACACACCCAGGCATATACGGCTTCATATGGCGGCATGTTGTTATGTGGCTGATTGCCGCCTGCAGTCTCAATCGCATTCTGCAACTCAACATTAGGCGAGTCAGACGTTCTGCGCCCAAGCGCAAGAAAATTCCCGCTTCCTTCCGGAATAGCCTCATTATACCCAACCGCTCGATGCACATGACTCGGCATTTGGCCGATCGTCAACGTGACATTTGCCTCTCCGCCCCTTGTACCCGCTGCATAGATCGTCCCTGCACAAAGCAGAAAGACGTCTTCAATCCTTTCCCACGTTCCGCCTATGAAAGACGCGGGGGATTCGTTTACCGTTGAAAAATAAATACGTCCTTCTTTGTAATATTTTTCAAGTAATGCCTCCCCCCCATGATGATCGGATTGCCGTTTATCTTACTGATGTCCATTGATCTCTCCTTATTCGATTCGTTCCCAAGCGTAAAACGCTTTGTACGGCGGCATGTTATTGTGCGGCTGATTGCCGCCTGCCCCCGCTGTAACATAACCAAACTCCTGAAAGTGATTCCATGTTTCCTCATAAGTTATATTCCCTTCTGCGGATCCTCTGTCACCGCTTCCAAGAATGCTAAAATTATGAGAATGGTATGGCATTTCTGCAACCGTCAATGCGACCGACTCCTGCCCGCCCGTGCTCCCGGCCGCATAATTTGTCCCGGCAAACAGCGGAAAAACATCCTCGACACGCTCCCACGTCCCGCCGAGAAACTGCGCCGGCGATTGATTATTCGATGAAACGTACACGCTCCCTACGGGGAATAAAGCATCTAAAAGTAACCCCCCCCGCATTACGAGATCGTTTCCGTTGAGCTGACTGATTTGCATAATATCCCTCCTGTCACTGTTCAATGTCGATGATCAGATTGTACGTTCCGTCGGAAAGCAGTTGGTATTGACCGACGACTTTTTGTGCCTTCCCTGCCGTCAAGTTCGGAAATGTCCCGCTCTTGTCCGCCTTGTTGTTGAGCGCCTTTTGCGTTGCATTGGATATCGGCTTATCCGCGTCTGACGTATTGTCAACATTGGAAAGCCCGATGTTATCACGCGCCTGCTGCCTCTGCTGGTCCGTGAGCGTCTGCTCCTCGTTGAAATGCACCGCGCC
>ERZ857969.2341-NODE-2341-length-21952-cov-4.757410_pt1 | contig 21952 bp, 31 predicted proteins | sample MGYA00519864_ERZ857969 | MGnify/ENA primary metagenome ERZ857969 (study PRJEB31778, sample SAMEA3449382) | human gut metagenome | biome: human gut; feature: human-associated habitat; material: faeces | place: United Kingdom | collected 2010/2012 ... | reverse complement strand
GCCACTCTATGCATAGTTATTATTCTAGAAATTATAATGATTATCAAAATAGTGAGTATAGAATATTTGTTGCAGAAGTTGCTTCGACTGTTAATGAGTTGTTACTTAGTCATTATTTACTTGATCATAGCAGTGATGTAGAAGAGAAGAAATATATTTTGAATAATTTAATGGAATTATATAGGGCCACTATATATAGGCAGACTATGTTTGCTGAATTTGAAAGAGATATATCTAATATTGTTGATAATGATGAAGCACTTACGGCGGATAAATTATCTAATATGTATTTTGATTTAAATAAATTTTACTTTGGTGATGGTGTAGTATTTGATGATGAAATCAGATATGAATGGGAGAGAATACCACACTTCTACTACGACTTCTATGTATATAAGTATGCTACGGGATTAAGTGCGGCGACCGCTATTGTGAAGGGTATACTTGATAAGAAGGAAAATGCTGTGAAAAATTATATTGATTTTCTAAAGTGCGGTTCTAGATTATCGCCAATTGAATCTTTAAAAGTGGCTGGTGTTGATTTAACTAATAGTGGTGTTGTAGATACTGCTCTTGATGAATTTAAAAATATACTTGATATGTATAAAGAGTTAATATAAAAAGAGACAATTATAATGTCTCTTTTATTTAGATATAATAATATTAAATTAATATTTATTAAATAATTCATTTAGATAGTCTACTACACTTTTAGCATTTGTATAATATCTGTTTCCATCATTCAAAACCAAAACTATAGAATTATCATCTATTATTTTTATTTCTCTTTTTTGGATTACATTATTTTTTTCATAAGTTATAGTTACAGTACTATAACATTTGTCTTCCTCGCCAGTCCAAGGACCATTATCAGATAAACTGTTCCATTTATCAAATATTTTTGAAACTTCTTCTTTAGGAAAAGTAGTTTCTCGATTGTTACAATCTTTCATAGTTATTTCATAGTTGTTGGCTTCAGTTATCTCTTTCATCCAATTAGCTTTATTATTATTTAGTAAAAATAGAACTGCAATAGCAATTACTACTATAATACCACCTATTATAATATAATTCTTTTTATTCATATTCTCCTCCTAATTATACTTTCATTTTAATAGTAACATTAAGATTATTTTGTGTCAATATTTTTATAAATAATCTTTCTTTTTTTTTTGTTTTACTGTATACTAATACTAGGTGATATGATGGAATTGTATGAATTAAAAAAAGAATATAAAGATCTTAGTGAGAGAGCAGATATTCTTAGGAGGTCTCTTTGACTTAGATAATAAAATTAAGAGAGTAGAAGAAATTAATAAATTAATGCTTAACAGTTCTTTTTGGGATGATAGAGAGACTGCTGATAGAGTTGTACAGGAACTTAAGGTAACTAAAGAAATTATAGAAAAGTTCAATAATTTGAATAAAAAAATTAATGATAATATAGATATAATAAATAATTTTAGTGATGATTTAGAACTTGTTGATTTATCTATAGCAGAGTGTGATGAACTAAAAAAAGATATATATAATTTAGAACTTGAAACGTATTTAAATGGTGAATATGATAGTAATAATGCTATTGTTGAAATACATGCTGGAGCTGGTGGAACGGAATCTTGTGATTGGGTTTCAATGTTATATAGGATGTATACAAGGTATGCTGGCAATAATGGATTTATAGTTGAAGAATTAGACAGACAAGATGGTGAAGAGGCTGGAATTAAGTCTGTAATGTTTCAAATAAATGGTTTTAACGCATATGGCTATTTAAAGGGTGAGAAAGGAGTACATAGACTTGTTAGAATTAGTCCTTTTGACTCTAATAAGAGACGTCATACTTCTTTTGCTGCAGTTGATGTTATGCCAGAAATTAATAAAAATATTGATATTAAAATAGATGAAAATGATCTTAGAATAGATATATATAGAAGTAGTGGTCCTGGTGGACAAGGTGTAAATACTACTGATAGTGCAGTTAGAATTACCCATATACCTACAGGTATTGTAGTTACTTGTCAACAAGAAAGAAGCCAAATTAGAAATAAAGAAAAAGCGCTTGAAGTTCTTAAAGGTAAACTATTATTACTTGAAAAGGCAAAACAAGATGAAAAGATTAATGGTATAAAAGGAGAACAATTATCTAATGGATGGGGAAGTGCTAAGAGAAGCTATGTATTATGTCCTTATACTTTAGTAAAAGATAATGATAGTGATTTTGAAAGCAGTAATGTATCTGCGATACTTGATGGTGAAATTAGTACTATGTTGGAGGAAGGAATAAGAAAAAAATAAAGATGGTTATGTAATTTTAAATGGAGTTGGTTTGTGATGAGTTTTTTTGATTATTTTAGAAAAAAGAAAATTAACAATGTTGTTGAAATAGTTAGAAGAAAAAATGTTGGCAAAAGATATTTAATGTTAATAAGTGGTTGTTTAATAGTGGCTTTTGCTTTCAATTTATTTTTCTTAAGATATGGTATAGTTTGCTTTGGTGTTAGTGGAATATCTATTGTACTAAATAAATTCGGAGTTAATCCATCAGCATTTATTTTGATTGCTAATATACTTTTGATGATTCTTGCATATTTTGTTCTTGGTAAAGGAGATGCTAAAAATCAATTAGTTGGAGCTTTAACATATCCTGTACTTGTTGAGATTACTAGTAAAATTACACCTTATATTAGTTTAGATGGCATAGAGATGGTTGTTATTATATTACTAGGAGGAGTACTTGCTGGTATAGGATATGGTCTTATATATAAAAGTAATTTTTCTACTGGTGGAACTGATGTACTTATTGAAATAATATGTAAATATTTAAAGATGTCAATGGGGAATGCTGGTCTTATAGTAAATGGAATTATTGTTGCTCTTGGAAAGATTGTTTTTCCTTGGAGTACTATTTTGTATGGTGTATTAGTGTCATATTTAATATCTATATTTACAGATAAAGTATTACTTGGTATATCAAAAAGTAAAGCTTTTTATATAGTTGTTGATAAAAAGAAAGATGATTTGGTAAGAGACTTTTTAATTTCTCTTAAGGGAGTGGGAACTACTGTTATTGATGCTGAAGGAGGATATTCTAGTGATTCTCAGACACTTTTGTTGGCAGTAGTACCTACTAAAGACTATTTTATAATAAAAGAAGGTCTTAGAGAAATAGATAAAAATATTTTCTTTTTAGTATGTGATTCTTATGAAGTTAGTGATAGGAGTGGATCACTATGATATTAAAAAGAAGAAAATATATTAATTTGCCTCTTTTAGAAAAAAGAATAAAGAGTGACTTAGAATATAAAAACTTTTTTATGTTTATTATGGGAATGCTTGTTTGTTCTATAGCAGTTAATTTATTTTATGTGCCAAATGATATTGTTACTACCGGAAGTACTGGATTAGCTATTGTAATAGATCATTTTCTTAATATAGATTTATCAATTACTGTTTTTGCATTATCATCAATATTTCTTGTTTTAAGTTTTTGTGTTTTTGGTGCAGAGTATGGAGCTAAAAATATAATGGCTACGCTATTTTATCCTATATTTATTAAAGCTACATCACTTATTTGTAACTATATTACATTTTCAGATACGTCACTTTTTCTTTTAGTAGTTATGGGTGGAGTTTTAATGGGTACAGGTTTTGGTATCATTAAAAAAAGTGGTTATACTTTAGGAGGCTTTTATTTCTTGTATGATTTTTTATATGATAAATTGAAAATCTCTTTAGGTAAGTCTAGTTTTTTATGTAATTCAATTGTTATAGTATTAAGTTTATTTATATTTGGATTAGATAAATGCATTTATGCTATTATTGCTTTATATATATGTTCTTCGATGACAGATAAAATAATGCTTGGAATATCTAGAAATAAAGCTTTCTTTATTGTTACTAAAAGACCTTTATTAGTTAGAGATTATGTTGTTAATAATTTAAATTATACAGTTACTATAGTTAATGCAAGAGGAGGATACTCTAATCAAAAAAGGAAAATGCTTATTTGTATTATTCCGACGATTAAGTATTGTGAAGTAAAAGAAGTTATTAGAGAAATAGATAAAGATTCTTTCTTCTTAATAACAGACAGTTATTTTGTTTCAAAACAATTAAGGAAAAATATGTGAATTTCGTTAAAGATATTTTAAAAATATATAAAAAGTGATATAATTAATATTACGGATATGGAGGAGTATTGTGGAGTTAATTAGAGTTAGTGATGTACAAAAGACTTATAAGACTGGTACTGTTGCTTTATATGACTTCAATCTTACTATTAAAAAGGGTGAGTTTGTATTTGTTATAGGAGCTTCTGGTAGTGGTAAGTCTACACTTATAAAGATGTTATATAGAGAAGAAAAACCTGATAAAGGTTCAATTATTATTGGAGGAATTAATGTTGCAAAGCTTAGAAATAGAAAAGTATATATTCTAAGAAGAAAACTTGGTGTTGTTTTTCAAGATTTTAAATTGTTACCTAAATTAACAGTTTATGAAAATGTTGCTTTTGCTATGGAAGTACTTGGTTATGATAAAAAACAAATACATAGAAGAGTAATGGAAGTATTAGATTTAGTTGGTTTAAAGAATAAAGTAAGACAATTTCCTAATCAATTGTCTGGTGGTGAACAACAAAGAGTTGTAATAGCGAGAGCTATAGTTAATAAACCTAAGTTACTTATTTGTGATGAACCTACAGGAAATTTGGATCCTGACACTTCAATGGAGATTATGAAAGTTCTAGATGAGGTTAATGCAATGGGAACTACTATTATAATGGCAACACACGACAGAGATATAGTGGATAGAATGAAAAAGAGAGTTATCTTACTTGATCACGGAAGACTTGTTAAGGACATAGAAAAGGGGTGCTATTGTAATGAAAGGTTTTAGAGCAATAAAAAGATATTTTAGAGACTCTATACACGGAGTTTTTAGAAATTTCTCATTATCATTAGCATCTATTTCTTGTATAACTATAACTTTAATAGTAGTGGGTGTTTCACTTATAATGTCTGCGAATGTTGAAAATTTTTCAGATTCTATTAGAAAAGATGTAACTGTTGTTATGTTCTTAAAGAGTACTACTACTTCTGAAGATGTAGATAAAATAAAAAAAGAATTAGAGAGCATAGAGAATATTGAAAATAAAAGTATAGAGTTTAAATCTAAAGTTGATTCTGCGAATGAATTAAAAAAAGGAAATGATATATTCTCTAATACAGTAGACGGTTGGACTCCAGAGACTAATCCATTACTTGATAGTTATATGTTTAAAGTAAAGGATATAGAAAAAATAGATGATACTGTAACTGCTGTTAAGAATTTAGAGTTTTCTAAAGATAAGATTAATAATATAAATTATGGTGAAGATATAGTTCATCAATTGATAATTGTATTTAATGTAGTTAAAAAAATATGTATAGTAGCAGTAGTTGCTCTTATACTTGTAACAGCCTTCTTGATAGCTAACACTATTAAGTTAGCAATATATTCTAGAAAAAGAGAAATTGAAATAATGCGATTAGTTGGAGCTTCAAATGTATCTATAAAAATACCATTTATCTTTGAAGGGTTGTTTATTGGAATACTTGGTTCTATTATACCTATACTAATAGCAATATTTGGTTATACTTCTTTATATGATTTCTTTGGAGGTAAGCTATTTGGTTCTGCTTTAGCATCTTTGATAGTTCCTATGCCATTTGTATATTATATATCTGGTATATTACTTCTTATTGGTATAGTAGTTGGTATGATAGGAAGTTATCAAGCTGTTAGAAAGTATTTAAAGATATAATAAAAAAAGAAACTAGTTTGTTAGTTTCTTTTTACTTATCTTGTTAATTTTCTTACGAATGGTTTTTCAATTTCTTCAATTTGAGGTTCACTCATAAATAATCTTGCTGCTCTTTTAATATAATCATTTGTAGTTAACATTTCTACTTGTTGTAATTCTTCAAATGATAAACTTGATAATAAACTTAGAGCATAATCTTTTTGTCTATGATCCCAAGGGTGATTATATCCTTCTGGTCTATCATAAACTTTGTTTCCATTTTTATCATATACTGTATGAGAGTGATCCTTCCAATCTGATTTTGTCTCATAGATACTGAAAGATCCATCTCCTTTAGCGCTTATTTTTCCATTGTAACTTCCATCATTTCCTGTAAGTCTAAATAATTCCTTTCCTGTGTATTTAACATCAACTTTTCCGCCTTTTTTTGGCATATTTTAACCTCCTTCTAATCAAGAAAGTCATATGAGTTAATATATGTTAACGAATTTCTTGGATTTTCTTCGTCTTCTTTTTTATCATTTCTTTCAAAAATAGCCACGGCTTTATAACCATCTTTTTCATAACATTCAATAAAGAAATTATCGTTTGGCATTTCGTCAAGAAATAGTTCGTTAAAATCATCTATTTCATCAAAACCTACTACTAGGTATTTTTTATTTGATTTAAGAAATCTAAGTGCTGCTCCATAGAATAGTTCTTCCCAATTTCTTGTCCAATCATTGCTTGGATTAATTTCTTCATTAACATTTAACTTCATAATATTACTTCCTTTCATAGAAATTGTATCATCTGTAGATACTTTAGTTTAATTTTCTTTTTTTATTCTATTTTCTCATATATTGTAGTATTTTGGTGTAATCTATTTGTTTACAATATTTTATGTAGACCACTTCTAATTATATTTCTATCATTTAATTATACCATATGTTTTTTTAATAGTATCGAAAAATATATAATTATGTGGTGGATTATATGTTAAATAGATAAAACAAATGTAAATTGTTATTATTATAGGTACGGCGATAGCATTTAATATTTTTTGCTCTGTATCTTTTAATATATTATAACTAATATATTGAGTAATTGTATACACTATTAGTAATAAGAAAATAGAAATGAAAATTTTTTCACCAATTAATTTATATATAGGTAGGTATATAGCTAGATATATTGGTATGGATGCAGTAGCAGTAAAATATAATTGAAAGGCAAAGTTATTGTATTTAATATTATATTTATTTAGTAGATAAAAATCTATTATTCCATATATAATAGTAGTTGTAAATAGTATTTTCATATGTTCCCATATACTTTCATTAACAGGAAATATGAAAGAGAATATTATATTAGGGAATAAGTCATAAGCAAAGTGTGATAGAAAAGATAAAATAAATATTCCAAATATAGCAATTATTTTAATTTTTTTTAATGTCATTAGATATCTCCTTATAATTTATTATATTATTATTATGTTTAATTATTATGAAAATATAAATTGTTAATTTTAAGACTCCGGCTTAAAATTATTTTAAGAAGACAGATTGGCTTCTTAAAACAGCGAACAACTTTAGTGTGAGATAAAAAAAGCCTTTATTTTTATACCTATTTTTAGTATAATATATATTGTGATAGTATGAAAAAAAGTTATATATTAATTATTATATTTATTGTTTTTATTTTATTAATATCTATTTTGGGGGGTATTATAGTTACAGGAAATGATAGTGTTAAAAAAAATAAAGATTTATTAGTAGTGCAAAATAATAAGGATGTTTATTTTAACGGCTACGGATATAGTGTAGATAATCCAAATATTATAATAAACCCTTATGGAAATAGTCCGCTTACTGCACTTGTTATGTTTGAAACAGACGATTATAGTGATGTTATTATTACAATTAAAGGTAAGGATGGTAGTGAAGATATTACCTATACATTACCTAATGAAAAACATCACTTAGTACCTATTTATGGACTTTATGCTAATTATGATAATACTGTAATTATAAAGAGTGAAAGCAAAGAAAAAACTATAAATATTAAAACAGATAAATTACCTGATGATTTTACTTTGATTAATAATTCTAATGAAGATAATTATACTTTTTATAATGGTAACTATCCTTATGCTGTTGATGGTAATAATGAAGTTAGATGGTATTTTAATAAACATTATTATGGTAATATTACTGTTTTAGATAATTCTAATATTATAATTGGCAGTGATAGATATACTGAGAATGATAATACTATATCTTTTTATCAAATGAATTTATTAGGAAAAATATATCAAGAGTATTTACTTAATACTTCTTATTACGGCTATAATACATTATATAAAGATAATATACTTGTACTTAGTGATAAACTATTACTTATAGATATTCAAACAGGTGAAGTAGTAGATTCATTTATAGATAATGATAATTATAATTATTTAGGAATATTAGATAATGATATTATAGTAGGAAAAGAAAATATCTATTATAAAGTAAGTGATGATGATTTAGAAGAGATAGAATATACGGCTCCTCTTAATACATTTAATTTTAATATTGGTAACTATAAAACTATACCTTCAAGAAGATTTGGTAGATTAGATGAAACTAAAGTTAGTAATAAGAAGATATCGCTACTTAAATATGATAAAGATAAATTAGATGGTATTTCTATTGAGCAAGATAATGAACGTATTAAAATAACAAATGATAATGATCAGAAAGTTTATGTTATATTGGATAAATTTTTAGATAAAAGAGTATATGAAGTTGGATATATTAAATATATAAATACTACCTCTCTTCGTGGTAAATATACAGTATATTTTAAAGTAGGAAACAAGTTATATAAAACTAATAGTTATGTAGAAGGTTAATATGACTAGAATAATATTACATATTGATGTTAATAATGCTTTTCTTAGTTGGACTGCAGTGTGGTTTTTAAGTAAAGGCTATGACAAAGATATTAGAAAAAGATATGCTGTAATAGGCGGAGATGAGAGTGAGAGAAAGGGTATTGTTCTTGCTAAGAGTGATCCCTGCAAAAGGAATGGTGTAGTAACTGCAGAACCCATTTATAGTGCTAGAAGAAAATGCCCTTATCTTGAAATATATAAACCAAGCTTTAAAGTATATAAATTCTTTTCTGATAAAATGTTTGAATATTTAAGTACTTATACAGATATTATAGAGAGATATTCTATAGATGAATGCTTTCTAGATTATACTAATAGTGTTAATTTATTTGGTCCTCCTATTGATGTTGCTTATAAAATTAAGGATGAAATATATAAAAAATTTGGTTTTACAGTTAATGTTGGTATAGGAAATAATAAGCTGTTAGCTAAAATGGCTTCTGATTTTGAAAAGCCCAATAAAGTACATACACTTTTTAGTGATGAAGTAGAGAATAAGATGTTTCCTCTTCCTATTGAAGATTTATTTATGATAGGAAAGAGTTCAAGTAAGAAACTTAGAGAAATGAATATAAATACGATAGGAGATTTAGCTAGAACTAATGAAGATATTTTAATAAAAAGATTTAAATCTATGGGTAAGATGATGCATAACTATGCTAATGGAATAGATGATAGCCCTGTCTACTACGAGAGAGAAGCATCAAAAAGTATATCATCTTCAACTGTACTACCATATAATTATTCAGATATCAATAAAATAAAACAAGTTATTATGAATTTATCTATGGAAATAGGAAGAAAACTAAGAGATGAAAATAAGTACGCTAATACAATAGGAGTATGGCTAAAATATACTTATTTTGATAAAATTAGTAAGCAAAAAACTTTAGATAATAGTATATCTACTGATGAAGAAATATATAATAGTGCTTTGAAGATATTTGATAATCTTTGGAATTATGATGATAGTATAAGAAGCATATGTATATTCATAAGTAATTTTTCTGATGTAAAAAAGAGACAGTTATCTATTTTTGATATAAATAATAGCTATAATAAAGATGATGACAAACTACAGAAGGTTATAGATGAAATTAGAAATAAGTATGGAAATGATGTAATTGGTTATGGAAATAATAATGAAAAGAGGTAGGTGTTCTAAATGAATTATGAAAATATGACTGCTTTAAGTATAATAAAATCATTAAAGAGTTTAACTTTAGAGGATAGAAATAATGCTTTAAATTCTAAAGAGATTATTAATAAATTTAGAAATGAATTGTTAATAGACTGCTGCCGAGGAGATATTTATCGTAATTATAGGGATATTTTTGATGTTATAGATGTAGATTATTTCTTTAAAGTATTTGATTATCCTGCTATACATAATAGTTTTAGAATATTAGATTATAAAGATTTTTCTAATTATAAAAAATATAAAGAAAATAGAGACAAGATTAAGTTAGAAGAGATTAATAAAAAAATAGATGATAGTAGAAATAGAAATGCTAACCAATATAAACTCTTTGTAGTACTTTGTGAAAAAGATTTAAATAAAACAGTAGGACATATTTTAAAAGATGACAATCTCTTTAAGGAATTTTTTAAGAAGGCAGATGATATGTATTCTTGTTTTGCCTCTTTAGATTATGATTTAATAGTAAATATTATAATGAAGTTAGAACATTTTGATAGTTATTTTAATGGAAGTGGTTATGAATTTATTTCTTGTATTGGTTCTGATAAACAAAAGAGATTATTAGATGAGAATTTTAGTGATGAGTTTATTATGAAACTTCTTGGTTATTTTCATCCTAGTGTAGTATCCTATTTTTTTCAGAAGATAAAAGAGCACTTTATTTATATAAAAAAGTTCCTAACTTAATAAATTATGTTAATAGTGGTGTTAAGTTTAATAAAGAAATAGTAGCTAGTAATGATTTCTTTAATAAACTTAAAAGTAATAGTTTTGTTGAATTTAGAAGAAATATTAATGCTGCGGAAAAATATAACGATGCTATTTTAATAGAAGATAGACTTGATAAATATTACAAAGAATTGATTAATCAGTATGATAGTAATACAGGTATGTTTAAAATGTATACTAGTATTCTTAATAATCCTTCAAAAATAGCCGATTATTATAATTATAGTTATTTACTAAATTCTGATGTTTGGGGTCTTTTTCGAAGACATAGAGATTATGATGATAATATAAATATAATATTTAAAGAAAAAGAAGAATTAATAAAAGAATTAAAAAAAGAGACAAATAATAAACTTAGTGAAATTATTATTGATGCTCTTTTCTCTGACAATATATATAATGTATGGTTAAATATAAAAGAAATGTTAAGATTTAATAATAAGTTGGATAAAAAGGTATTAGATGAGGATAAACAATCTTTTTATAATACAATACTTAATTTTGATAAGATATCTTGTGAAGATAAAATAAAATTATTTTATAAATTAAAAGATAAAAATATTAATATGCTCTTTTATCAAGATTTAAGAAAATTAAAAGATTTATCTTATGACTTAATCAAAAAAGATTTAGTTGATTTAGATAAATGTCAAGATAAAATAGATAAAGAGAATACCAATAAGTATAAACAGAGAATATATGACTTAAGAGATAGTAAATATACAATGCTTGTTAGAGTACAGACTAAATATAATGAGAGTAGCTTCAATAGAAGGAACTGCTATTCAATTATATCTAATGAAAATACTAATACATATGGTTATTCTGAAATTAGTGGTATGTTTATGTATGGATATAATTCTTTTGAAAATGATAGAGTCATTCATATGTTAGAACAAGATGCTTTTAGTAGTGATTCATATAGTAATAATGAAGTTAGTAAATATGTAAATAGAATAGCAACTTCTAGAGAACTTACTAATGGTAGTTCTTGGTATAGTGAAGTAGAAATAGTTAATTTGCAAAATGAAGATGGAAAATATACAACGAAGAAGCCAGACTTTATAGTCTGCTACGAAGAAGTTAGAAGTGTTGATATAGAAGAAGCAGAAAGACTTAATATACCAATAGTTATAATTAGAAAAACTAAATTAGAAAAAGAAAATCAAGTAGATTTAGCTTTTGATAGAGAAAAAGATATTTATAGTAATAATTCTTATGATGAGAGAGTACATAAAAACACAAGATAAACTGGAGGAATAATAATGAACGATGTAATAATTGATGGAATTGTAAGTGATTTAAATATTAAGAAAGGTCAAGTATTAGCTACTTTGCAGCTATTAAAGGAAGGAAATACTGTTCCATTTATAGCAAGATATAGAAAAGAAGCTACTGGTGCTTTAGATGAAGAACAAATTAGAAATATTAATGAAGTGTATGAGTATCAAGTTAATTTATTAAAGAGAAAAGAAGATGTTATTAGATTAATTGATGAAAAAGGACTACTTACTGATGGATTAAAAAATAATATAATGAAATGTGATAAGTTAGTAGAAGTGGAAGATATATATAGACCATTTAAAGAAAAGAAAAAAACTAAAGCTACTGAAGCTATTAAGCAAGGACTAGAACCACTAGCTAAAATTATAATGTCTTTTAAGGATGTTGATATAAATAAAATAGCAGAGTCTTACTTAAATGATAATGTAGTGGATGTGGAGTCTGCGATTAAGGGGGCAAGCTATATTATAGCAGAGTGGATTAGCGATAATGCTAGTTACCGTAAGTATATTAGAAATAATATGAAAAACAATGGTATTATAAGTACTAAAAAGAAGAAGACTGCTGTTGATGAGAAAAAAGTATATGAAATGTATTATGATTATGAAGAGAGAATAAAATATATAAAACCTCATAGAGTACTTGCTATAAATAGGGGAGAAAAAGAACAAGTATTATCTGTTAGTATTACTGTTGATAATGATTATATTATCTCTTATTTAGAGAATAAAATAATAAAACAAGATAATGTGGATAGTACTGCAATTGTTAAAAATGCCATTTTGGATAGTTATAAAAGACTAATATTACCAAGTATTGAAAGAGAAGTTAGAAGTGAACTTAAGGAAGCGTCTGAAGAAGCTGCTATTGAGGTGTTTGGAGATAATTTAGAAAATTTGATTTTAACTCCTCCTATGAAAGATATTACTGTTTTAGGTTTTGATCCAGCATATAGAACAGGATGTAAATTAGCAGTAGTTAGTCCGACTTCTAAGGTACTTAATATTTCAGTTATTTATCCTAATGAACCACATAATAAATGGGAAGAATCTAAAAAGGTACTTAAAGATTTATTTAAAAAGTATGATGTTGATGTTGTGGCTATTGGAAATGGTACTGCTTCTAGAGAGAGTGAAAAGTTGGTCGCAGAAGCTATTGGTGAATATAAAGATAAAGATATTAAATATGTAATTGTAAGTGAAGCAGGAGCTAGTGTATATTCTGCTAGTGAATTGGCAATAAAGGAGTTTCCTGATTTAACGGTAGAAAAAAGAAGTGCAATTAGTATAGCAAGGAGACTTCAGGATCCTTTGTCTGAACTTGTAAAAATTGATAGTAAGAGTATAGGCGTTGGTCAATATCAGCACGATGTTAATGAGAAAAAGCTAGATGAGTCATTGGATTTTGTGGTTTCTAAATGTGTTAATAATGTTGGTGTTAATATTAATACTGCTAGTCCATCTATTTTGAAATATGTGTCTGGTCTTAATAAATCTTCTATTGAAAAGATTATTAATTATAGAGAAGGTAATGGTAAGATTAAATCTAGGTTAGAACTTCTAAAAAATAAGGTTTTAACTCCTAAAGCATATGAACAATCTATTGGTTTTATGAGAGTAATTGATGGTGATAATGTGATGGATGTGACTCCTATTCACCCTGAGAGTTATAAAACTGCTGTGAAGTTGCTTAATGATTTGAATTTGTCTTTAGATGATATTGGTAGTAAAAATCTTGTGGATAAACTAAGTGGTATAGATATAGAGGAATATGCTAATAATAATAATGTTGATATTTATACAATTAAGGATATAGTGGAGTGTTTGAAGAAGCCTAATAGAGATTTTAGAGATGACTTTGATAAACCTTTATTGAAGAGTGATATTTTGAAGATTGAAGATTTGAAGGTTGGTATGGAGCTGTCTGGAACTGTTAGAAATGTTGTGGATTTTGGTGCTTTTATTGATATTGGACTTCACGATGATGGGTTAGTGCATATATCTAAAATGACTGATAAGTTTATTAAGCATCCTAGTGAGATTGTGTCAGTCGGGGATATTGTTACTTGTTATGTTGATGATATTTCTTTAGATAAGAATAGGGTGAGTTTGTCTTTGATTAATCCTAATTTGGTTAAAAATTAGATTAAATTGTGAAAAAATAGTGATTTTTTGAAAAAAATTAATAAAAATATTGACAGATAGGCAATTTTATAGTATCATTATTATTGCCTACTGATGCAGATGTAGTTTAATGGTAGAACCTCAGCCTTCCAAGCTGACTGCGTGAGTTCGATTCTCATCATCTGCTCCAATTATGGTTATTACACGAAAATTATCGTGTTATAATAGATATAAATTGTTTAAATTTATATTTTAGTGTATTAAAGAGATTAAATCTCAAAGAATTAAGAGTGGCTGAAACTCTTTTTTCTTGGCTTAAATCAGTATGAGTATATATATTTAATGTTATTGAAGGATTGCTGTGTCCTAATCTACGAGATATCTCATTAATTATAATACCATTATGAAGAAGTAAGGTGGCGTGACTATGTCTAAATTGATGTAATGTAATAGGTCTTAAATTAGCCTTTTTACAAGCATCAATTTTTCTTCTATTAATAGTAGAAGGAGACAATGGCTTAATACCACCAAATACAAAATAATCAAAATCAGATTTATTATACACTTTTTCATAATATTTTTTTAAACTTAATAAATCATTTTTTAAAACTTTATCAATTTTTATTTTACGAATTGATGAACTTGTTTTTGGAGTATCTATTTCTCTTTTACCGTGTTCGCTCATAGTTTTACTAATAAAAACATAATCCTCTTTTATATCGCTAAATTTTAATGCCATAGCTTCACCAGGTCTAGTGCCAGTAAAAAACATTAAATTAAAAAATTGTTTATAAACATTATCATTAAGATTTTTTATAAAAAGATTAAATTCTTTTAAATTATAAAAATCTTTTTTATTTTCTTCATATTTTTTCTTAAAATTTCCTACCTTACTAATTATGGTTTTATCAAAACCATAAAATAAAGAACAATACTCGAAAAAACCGCTTAAAATATAATATAATGAAGAATTATAATTATTGGAAAAATTAAAAGCTGAAATATAATCTTCCCAAGATAATATATCATTAGATTTAATATCTTCTATATTATAATTTTTAAAAAATGGTAGAACTCTAAGTTCAAATTTATATTTTAGTGTATCAAAACTTTGTTTTTTATGCTGTTTTGAAGCATATATTTTAAATTCTTCATAAGCTTCTTCAAAGCTCATTTCTCTCACCTCGGCGAGATATTATACATTTTTATTTATTTCTTGTCAAATCACCTCTGAATTAATTATAACATATTATTTTGTTTTTTTATTATTTTTTATTTGCATCATATTTTCAACAGTTGATTTTAATTCTTTATTTTCTATAACTAATCTATCATAAAGGATTGATTTAATATCATCATTAACAGCTTTTAAACTTCCAAAAATATAACCTAATAGTATAAGTAATATACTAACTACAATATATAACGCTATAATTTCATAACCAATTTCCATTTTTCTCCTCCTTTTCTTTCATCCTTATACAATCATGTCTTTCACAATCCCAAACCTTACATTTAGAGCAATCGAAATTACAATCTTTAGCGTATTTTCTTTTAAACGGAATAATAGATAAATTACAAAGAAGATCAAATATAGTACCACAAATAAAACCTAAAACAAAATTACTCATCTTTATTATTTCTCCTTTCATTTACTTTATCTCTTATAATAAAGAATAAGGTTGCAGAAAAATAACCAAGCAAAAATCCAATTACAACACCAAACACATTAATCATACCTCTCTTTCTTCAAATTTCTACGAGATTTAATATATTGCGTAAAATAGAAAGTATTCTGACTAGCTATATCATACATATCTCCTAAATCTGAATCCATAAGTGAATCTATTAAATCAGCATACTCATCTATGTCATTATCTCTTATAAAATTAGTCACTTTCCTTTTTAGTGCTTTTGTCTGTGTTACAGTTAATGCAAAATAGTCAGAAGGATCAAAACCATTTCTACATTGTATTATATCTTCTTCATACTGATATTTATCTGGATTGTCTTTATGACAAAAATATCTTACTATACCTCTTACACTTCCAGCAGGTTGAATAACATTATTCGCCGCTCCAACTCTTTCAGCATAAGTAAGTGCATTTGTATAAGTAATAGGACCATCAAAACAAATAAGCACGTGATAATGTTCTTTTTTCTTTTCGCCTATTTCTGTTAAATCTTTATCGTGATAAGCATAAGCAAAAGGTACACCAGTACTAATTAAATACTCTTCCCAGTCTTTAGCACAACTATCATTATATAAAACAAAAGTCCAATTCCTTTTTTTTAAATCTGATTTAATCATTTTTTACCTCCTATATGAATACAAAAATCTCTAAAACATTTACAAAAAAATAGAGCAATAGAAAACAATGTAACAACAAAAGCTGCAGTAATTAACCAAACAGTTAATTCAGAACTTAAACTCATTTTTTACCTCCTAAAAATAAATACATAAGTATATCAAAGCCAAGACACGAAAGAAAAGCAGATGCCATAATAAGCCATATAGTTAAACATAAATCTGTCAATCCATACATATTTCATATACCTCCTATAAATTTTAATGCACAATGCACTCCATAGGGTGTGTCGTAGTCACCCTATGAGAGACTACTCCCATTTTATTACTTTTTGTAAAAAGTAACATAAAAACTTTTATTTACTCTCCGCCGTAAGGCTCGTCCAAAGCAAAAAAATGGTTGATGCCCTTTTCTTGCTTTGCTACGCAAAATTATGTTGAAATATAAAAAGGTAAATAGACTTTTGCGGCATATACTCGCTTCGCTCCGTTATTCCACAGTTCTATTGACTTTTTATTTATTTCTTCTATATCTTTCCTCGATATATACCTTGTATTTGATATTCAGTTAATGCAAGCGATGTAAATTCTCCTGGATTATACAAAGGCTTGTCTATATTTAAAACTTTTAAATATTTAGAATCATAAGATTTAAATACTGGTCTAGTCATAAATAAACAAAATCTATTTTTTACGTCATAAGTCTTAGCTTCTTTCTTAGGATGGTTATACTTTCCATAATCATCTCTTTCATAATAAACTACTATATGCATAAAACCTATACCAATAAATGGTATTCTCAAAAAAGTTTTTACTTTATCAAATTCACTAGCTAATACACATAACTTTTTTAATATTCTACTAGGGTGCTGACTTATATAATAAATATTGTCTACATCAAAATGTCTATGAAACTGATTAAACGTTGCAATTTCTTTTGGAAATTCTTTATACTCCTCAGAATCATAAAAAGCTTGAGCTTCATCAATTATTATACAAGCGTGCTTTAGAAATCTGTTATCTGGAACTAAATCATATATAGTTACCATATTTGAATAAATATCTTTTTTCTTAGAACGACGCGAATACTTTTTTAAAAGTATCGGATAAGTTGTATACACATTATTCATAAGTATAGGCTCGTGTTTAATTTTTCTTATAATCTTTCTAATAATATTGTTTTGCTTCTTAAAATGCTTCTTAGCTAAATAAGTCGCTCTTACATTTTTACCACTTCCTGGTATTCCACTTAATGCTATAACCATTATTCATTACTCCAAAAATTTGCACTAGATCCATTTATCTTTTTATTTTCTTCTTTTAAAAATTTATTCTCTTCTTTTAATCGATTAATTTCTAATTCACTAAAATATTTCATATCTATATACCTATATAACATAAACACAAGAGTATAAATGGGAATTAAACAAAATATACCAAACATAAAAGTTGAAAACTTCATTATTTTTCACCTCTCTCATTTAATAAATGTAAAATTAAATATAATATTATAAATATAATTAAAACAATAATATTTAATATATAAGAAAGCATTATTTACCTTTAACAAAACCTTGTTCTTTTAGCACACTTGTAATACTATTTGAAAATTCTTTATATTCAACATAAATTTCTTTATGTAATTGTATATTCTCTTCTTTTTTAAAATAATCATCCATAAAATTAGAAAATACTAATATACTATCTTGATAACCCTTTAATGTGTTAACACACCTTTCAATATCCTTTTTAATCTTTTTATTTTCTTCTTTAAAATACATATTATCACCTTTCTCTTATATTTAGTAGCTCCAACGCCGTTGGGAGCTACTAAAAGAATTTTTCCCATACTCTATTAAACATTTTCAAAGTAAAGTATATTATAAAAAACCAAAACGCAAAGAAAAATATATTTGAAATTAATGTAATCATTGCTGTCTCATACGGAGTTAATTCAGTTAAATTCAAACTAAATGCGGTAGTTAAATACTGGATTACAGCTTCTGGACTATATGGAATAAAAATACTCAACTATATCACCTCTTATTATCTCTTCTTCTATTATTAAAATCATACCTCTCATCTATTTCATCTATTAATACAATCTTTAAGAAATTGACTACTACTAATACTAAAGGTAAAAATATAAATAATATACACATCATCAAACCTAAAGATATATTATCTCCAACATTTATAGTAAATAACATCTTTAAGAATTCAACTACTCTTTCTAATATAAACTTTAATACTTGTAACACTTCTACCACCTCTTAAAAAATTGAAAAGGTATATAAAATAACTGAAATAGAAAAGTAATTAATAATAGACCTAATACCAAAGTCAAAATACCATATATAAATGTAAATGGCTCTGGCACTGGTCCTATTAAATTTTGTATAACTTCATACATATTATCACCCCTATAAAATAATTTTTATTATTCCTAATATGATAGCTAACATAAAGCTAATATATAAGAAATATTGTAGTGTAGTTGGTAGCAATGCTATAAAATAAGTAATGATTACAAACACTTGAGTTATAGAAGTCCATATATTCTTTAAAAACTCTAGAGGAGAAGAAAATATATCAGACCAAGAAGTTTCTTTAACACCTAATGTATTACGAGTACAATTGAAATCACCAACAGCACAAGAACTACCAGAATTATAACCCTCATCTTCACTTTTATTAGCAGTATCTGTTAATTCATCAAAAGGAGTTATACTATACTTTTTACCATTAATAGTAATGATAGGATTATCTTTTTCTTCTTCGCTTACATAATGAATATTAAATATATTCGTATCTATTTTAACTTTATTCTCTTTAGTTGTATCTTGAGCTTTTAAATAATAAACAGCGTGATTTTTTAAATCAGACTCTAAAACATAAGTTCTAACAGGTGTATAGTTATCATAATAAGGACTACATCTTTGATTTTTACTTCCAGATAATACATCTTTTTTTTCACGTAAACCATAATCATAAACTGGAGTTAAACAGTATTGACCTTTCACATAAGTATTAAAAGAAAACTCTTCAGTCTTGTTATAATCTTTTAATGATAAAACAACATATGGATGACTATTTAAATCTACTTCAGTATAATTTAAATCTGTTCTATCTATAAACTTATCTTTATAAGTAGGGACTATATCTTCTTTATTTAAAGTAAATAAAGTTTCATCACCTTTTTTAACAACGTAAGTATCATCTAAACCAAATGGTAAATCAAAATTAGAACCATAATAAAAAGTCGGCATATAATAATAAAACGTACCAAGCCTATTACCTTCAGTTATAAACAAATAACTTGAAGATAAATATGCAAAACCTGATGAAGATAATCCATTTTCATCAAATGAAGAAGAGATAACATTCGCTTCATCAGATTCAGAAGAAAAAGCTAAAGAAATAAATGGATCTAGCGCAGAATAATTAGATGGAATAGATTTTAAATAAAAGAAATAAATAGAAACTGGAGCATAACTGTATTGAGCCAATAATACTTTAGGCATAGATGCAACAGATATAAAATAATACGGATATTCATTTTTATATTCAGTATTCCAAATATTTCTAAGCTCACTAATTTTATTATCTATCATAGTTTCTGAAAAAGAAGTATATTCTTTATAAGAAGAAGCAAATAAATCATAAATATTAAGTCCATTACCAGATTTATAAGTAAGCATTGTATAATCACGGTATTCAAATTCTTTAGTCTCTGCTTTTGCAGTATCTACTAAAAATAAACTTGATATAATTGATAAGCTTATTATCAAAAACTTTTTCATCAAAGATTACCTCCTTTTAATATTATTAAAATACGTACATCTTGCTATAGCTTTATGTTTAATATGATCGTAAACAGAAATCTCTACTACATTTTCTTTCTTATAAAAATCTATTAGCGTACTCATTTTATCTTTTAAAACAAAATTGGCTATAACTTTACTATTAGTATTTCTTAATATCTTTTCTTTTTCTATTGCTCCAAATGCTATTTGATGTTCTTCACAGTATTCATCTAAATAATATATTGTATAAAATACACTATATCTTTTCTTTGTCATAAAAATCTCCTCCTAATTAATTCAAATAAAAATATAACTATAACGATAACAATCATTGTTAGATATATATAATTACTGGCGATACTTTCCGCTAAAAATGATAATTTACTTACACAAAGCGAATAAAAACTATTGAGGATTGAAACTTCTTCTTCATGTAAGCTAGAACCAGATAATTCTTGATATTTTTTTAAAGTATGATACAAAGTACTAAATGATGTATCAGTAGTATGTACTATAGAATAACCATCATAATTTAAAGTTAAAGTAATTGATGTTCCATTTCTATACAAAATATCAGAATTACTATACAAGATATTAACTTTTTTATATAAGAATATATAATTACTAGAAAATGTTCCATTATTCACAAGTGTATTAGTAGAAGTATCATATTTAAATCTTTTAAGCGAAGATGAAGAAGAATAAAAATATATTCCCGAAGAATCATTAGCAACGTAATATTCCTTTGAAGATAGTTTATCTGAAGTGATAAAAGAAACATAATATAAATTGTTTTCATAAAAAATTATATATGTATCTTCAGTAATGGTCTCTAAATAACTATCAGCAGCATCTTTTACTTTATAAAATGTTTCATTGAAGACTGACAAGTCTACATCATAATTATACTCTTGAGCTTCTACCTTTAAATTGAAAAAAAAGAGAGAAGATAATAAAATGGCAAAAGAAATAAAAACTTTTTTCATAATATAAATCTCCTCTCTTTAATTAGAATAACCTTTTAACAAAACGAACAATTGCAAAGCTAAAAGGTATGCAAAATCCTACCAATAGTAATGGATTATTTACTATTGTAGTACATACAGAGCCTACATAACCTGTTAAAGATGTAAATACTGACCCTATATCTGAAAGTACACTTGTAAGCGTAATCTCTGCCATAAGCATAACCAAACCCCCTTTTTAATTCTTTTTATATAACACATAATTAAGCTACCTCGCTTTAACTTATTATGTTGTTATTACTTTCCGAACGGATAACTTTTGTTATTACTATTCAATAACAATTCTTTTTCTGCAGCTTCTAAAAATACTCTTTTAGTATAAGTATCAGTAATTTTCAAAGCCAAGTATTCATATTCGTTCCCTTTTTGTGAAACACCTTTTTCAAGTGAGCACTTTATTGTGAATTCTTTATTATTCATTTGTTACACTCTCCTTTCTATTAAAAGTGTAACACTAAAAAATCACAGGATAACCTGTGACAAAATTTTCTTAAATAAATTTATAAATTTTTACTATATTTGGAATTTTTACATAAATAAAATCATTAGTTTTAAATCTAAATTTAAGAAATTTCTTTTTAATATTAACAAATTCGCTTAATTCATCTAAATCATTACAAAATGCTAATATTTCATCATTTTTATCATAAACAATATAATATTCCAAGAATTCCTTTCCTAAATCTAATTCTCATCATCTGCTCCAGAAGCAAAAATCGTCGCACCAAAGCGATGTTAATGATTAAATCAATC